>ERZ773144.888-NODE-888-length-28985-cov-7.393156_pt1 | contig 28985 bp, 28 predicted proteins | sample MGYA00580849_ERZ773144 | MGnify/ENA primary metagenome ERZ773144 (study PRJEB29015, sample SAMEA2737861) | human gut metagenome | biome: human gut; feature: human-associated habitat; material: faeces | place: China | collected 2012 ...
GTACTTTCATCTTAACTATCTAAGATTTAAAGTTGTTACAAAATAGCTCTTTCTTTATTTTTTAATTTTCCATTTCTGTTACAAATTTCTTTGTAATTTGTTGAGGTCTGGTTATAGCTCCACCAACTACCACTGCATATGCTCCCAGCTCTAAAGCCTTTTTCGCTTTTACAGGAGTATCAATATTTCCTTCTCCTATTACAGGTACAGTAACGGCCTTTATAACTTTTTCTAACTCTGTTAAAGGATCATTTCCTTTTGTATATTCTGTATATCCTACTAAAGTAGTTCCTACTATATCAAATCCTACTCTTTCTGCCTCAATAGCTTCTTCTACTGAAGATATGTCTGCCATAAATAATTGATTTGGATATTTAATTTTAGCTTCTTTCATAAGATTTTCCAATGTATTTCCATCTGGTCTCTCTCTCTTTGTTCCATCTAAAGCTATAATTTCCACACCTTCTATAGCCAAAGCATCTATTTCTTTCATTGTAGGAGTTATATACACCTGATTATCTCCATATTGATGTTTGATTATTCCAATAATTGGAAGATCGACATTTTTCTTAATTTCCTGAATATCTGGCACAGTATTAGCTCTTATTCCAGAAGCTCCACCAATTAATGCTGCATAGGCCATTTTTCCCATTATGAAAGAACTATGAAGAGGTTCATCTTCTAAAGCCTGACATGAAACAATAAGTTTTCCCTTTACTTTTTCCAATCTATTCATTACAATACCACCTTTCTCTAAGAGTAATTATTTAGCAAGGTATTTATCAAAAAGAACTTTAGCTCCAGCCACTTGTTCAGGAGTAACTTTCGCCATAGGTCTTCTGCAATATCCTGCATCTACTCCTTGAAGTTTCATTATTTCCTTGATAGTTCCATATAATCCATTTGCCAAAATTCCTTCAATAAGATCATTTGTTACATGCTGTATTTCCAAAGCTTCAGCAATTTTCCCTTCTTTTGCAAGTCTGAATATTTCTTTTGCTCTTAATCCATTTACATTATAAGTACTTCCAATTGCTCCATCAATTCCAAGAACTGCTGCTGGTAAAAGCATTTCGTCAAATCCTGCAAGAATTAATTTGTTTGGATAAGCTTTTCTCATTCTTTCTAATAAAAAGAAATCTCCAGCTGTAAATTTAACTCCAATTATTTTCTCATTAGCAAATAACTCTCCAAATTGAGCAACAGACATATTAACTCCAGTTAAAAATGGAATAGAATAAATAATCATATTATTTCCAGTTTCTCTTACTATTGTGAAATAGTATTCTTTAATTTCTTCAAAACTAAATTTATAGTAAAATGGTGTTACAGCAGAAAGACATTTATACCCTAATTTAGTTGCATATTTACCTAATTCCACTGATTCAAATACATTGATACTCCCTACTTGAGCTATAAGCTGTACTTGATCCTTAGCTTCATCTATAGCTATTTCAAATACTCTTTTCTTTTCTTCTGTAGAAATCATAAAATTTTCTCCAGTACTTCCACCTACATATAATCCATCAACTTTCATATTATCAATATTATGTCTTACTATCTCTCTTAATCCTTTTTCATTTATAGATCCATCCTCATTATATGGTACCATTAAAGCTGAAAATATTCCTTTCATTTGTTCCTCCCGATATATTTTATTTTTTTATTATTTACTTAGAATTAAACTAATACTTTAAATATTACCTTTGTTATCTTCTTTATTTCTTCCACTTTAAGCAGTGCCATGTGAGGTTCATCTGGAAAAAACATTATAAATCTATCTTTTGTCACATGAAATATATTTTTTAATGTTCCTTCATATAATTCATAATCACCTTCTGAATCATATTCCTTTTTTACTTTTACTTCTGAACGTGGAGTGTACCCCAGATTCTCTTCCCCAGATATTACTATATGTATATCTATATATTTTTTATGTCCTTCAAGAAATCCTTCTTTTACCTCTTTTGTTATTGCACAGTCTGGATAATTAAAATATAGATTATCTCCATCTATAATATTTTTCCCTGGAATTCCTTTTTTATACTCTTCATTTAATATATATTCTATTGCTTTATCAAGATTTTTAGATATTCCCTTATATTGGTTCAAATCTTTTATTTCACCATATATCATATTTTCTTCCTTTCATTTGTTGTTCTCGTGAACATTTATTTTAATTTATACCTTTTTAAGTATTTTGTCAATCTTTTTTTATTTTCATTATTAAAGCTTTCCAATCTTTTTAAGTAAAAGATATACAGCACCTAATATCCCTGCATTATTCCCAAGCTCTGCAAATCTTATAGAAAGATTTTTCCTATAATTTACACCAATTTTTGATGCAAGATTTTTATTTACTCTATTTAAAAGATAGTCTCCCTGTTTAGTAATTCCTCCTCCTATAATTATAAGAGATGGATTAAAAATATATGTAATAGTACTTAACCCATCTGTAAGGTAATCTATCCATTCTTCTACTATCTCTTTAAATATAGGTTCTCCAGCTCTTTCTCTTGTAAATATTTCTTTTCCATTTAATTTAAAACCTGTTTTCTCCTTAACCATTCTGACTAAAGCTGTTGTTGAAGCATATCTCTCATAACATCCTTTTTTTCCACACATACATTCATGTCCATTCTTTACTATTTGTATATGTCCAAATTCTCCTGCTACACAAGTATCTCCTCTTAAAATATCGTCATTTACAACAATACCTCCACCTATACCTGTTCCAATAGTTACACATACAAAATCTTTTTTTTCTTTTCCTGCTCCAAGCCACTTTTCACCAAGTGCTGCACAATTTACGTCATTTTCCAGAACTGCCGGAAGAGAAAACTTCTTTTCTAACATCTTTACTAAATCTGTTCCTATCCATCCAGGAATAATATCATTTCCACCTATTACTTTTCCAACATTTCCATCTATCTGCCCTGTTCCAGAAACAGCTATACCTAAAAGTTCTTCCTTTGGATACACTTCTATTATACCAAATATTTTTTGGAATAAATTCTCTATACCTTTTTCAGCTTCTGTAGGAATTTCTCCTCCAGCTGATATCTCTCCATCTACGGATATCAGACCATATTTTATCATTGTTCCACCAATGTCTATACCTACTATCTTCAATTTTTTCTCCTTGTTTCTAATCATTCTAAAGTAGTTCCATAGCCCATTTTAAATTTTCATCCTGTAAGCCATTCAGCATGTCTTCATGTCCATACTCTGGAAATATTAAATGTTTTTTTCTGCATAACAACTTATTATATACAGCAAACTGAGTGGATGGAGGACACACCTTATCCATAAGCCCAGTTGTCATTACAACATCAGCTTTTATCCAATGGGCCATATTTTGGATATCTATATATCCCAAATTGTTAAAAAATTCATTCTCTCTTTCATGTTGTGGATCTCTTTGCCTAAAATAATCTTTTATTTCTTCATAAGCAGCTCCTGTATCCATATCCCAACATCTTTTATAATCACTTAAAAATGGATATACAGCAAATACTTTATTCACATTTGTATTTAAAGCTGCAAGAGCTAAGGCTATTCCCCCACCTTGAGAATAGCCCATTGTTCCAATTTTATTAATATTTATATCATCAAATTCCATTACAATATCCATTAAATCTAACGCATCTAAAAATACTTTTTTATAATATAAATCTTCTGGAGTCATCACCCCTCTTATAAGATTACAATTTCTAAAATGATTTTGAACCCCAAAACTATCAGTAGAATCACCCATCTGTCCTCTGCATTCCATTGAAAATACTGCTATTCCGCATGCTGCATATGGAAGTTTATAAGTCCAATCCTTACTGCAGCCTCCATAACCATGAAATTCTATTATAGCAGGTATTTTTCCTGTTGTATTTCTAGGTTTTAAATATTTTACATGTATGGCAGCTTCTTCTATTCCATGAAAAAATATATCATAACATTCACAAAAAGGAGTTTGAAACCCATTCCTTTTCATTTCTATATTACCAGAAAAAAACTTTCTTTTTTTAAGTATATCTTCCCAATATTCATCAAAATCATCTGGCTTTTTACTGCTTCCTTGATATTTTTTTAACTGTTCTAATGACATATCCACACTTAATGGCATTTTTTATTTACCTCTCTTCTGCTATCCACCCATTATTAAATTAGGAAGGAATGTTATTACTCCTGGAAATATAGTTATAAACACTAATGTTATAAAAATTGGTATCAAGAATGGAAGTACACCTTTTGTTACTGTACTTACAGACATTTTTCCAACCTGTGCTACTACAAATAAGGCCATTCCCATAGGAGGAGTAAGTATTCCTATCATCATATTCAATGTTGTCATTACTCCAAAGAAAACTAAATCTATTCCTACTTTATCTGCTACTGGTATAAGCATAGGAAGTACTAGGAATTGAAGCGCAAGAGCATCAATAAACATTCCTAAGAATAATAACAACAGATTTATCATTATCAATACTGTTAGTGGAGAGCTTGCATATTTCATAAATACTGTTGCTATTTTCATAGCTATCTGTTCTCTTGCAATCATATCTCCAAAAAATGTAACTGTTATTATCATTAGAACTGTAACTCCACTGATAGCCATTGCTTCAACACAATGTTTAAAAAATGATTTTACAGTCAATTCTTTATATATGAAAGCCCCTAGAAAAACTGAATAAGCTGCTGCAACCACTGCTGCTTCTGTAGGAGTAAATAATCCTGAAAATATTCCTCCAATAATGATGAATGGAGTTATTAAAGCCCAAAAAGATTTTTTAAAGGCTTCAACCTGTTCCTTAAAAGTAGCTTTTTTAGCTTTTTTATATCCTCTTTTTTTACATACAAAATAATTCATTATCATTAAAGCTATTGTAGTAAGAACACCTGGAACAAATCCTGCAAGGAATAATTTAGCAATAGATTGATTAGCAATTACTCCATATACTATCATACTTATACTTGGAGGTACCAAAGGTCCTATTATACATGAAGCTGCTGTGATTCCACCACAAATATCATCATCATATCCTTCATCTCTCATAGCTTTTATTTCCAACTGTCCGAGTCCACCAGCATCTGCTATAGCTGACCCTGACATTCCTGAGAAAATAAGAGATGCAGCTACATTTACATGTCCCATTCCTCCAGTAAAATGTCCCAGCAGAGCTTTTGCAAAATTAAATATTCTTTCTGTAATACCAGATCCATTCATCAGTATTCCTGTTAATACAAAGAAAGGAACACTTAAAAGACTAAAGCTGTTAAGACTGTCTACCAATTTGGCAGAGGCAAAATATATAACATTCCATTTAGTAATTGAAAAATAGAATATTGTTGCTGCCATAAGAGACCATCCAACAGGTACTCCCATAAAAATCATTACCAGCCAGACTCCAATAGTTACATATCCTGCTATAGGTCCAAACTTATAGTAATTAGCTAATCTGAATATTCTAAATATTTTCGGATCATATATTATTAATCCTATAATAATTATCAAAGCTGTTAAAAAAATTCCTGGATGTAATATTACTTTTTTATTATCATAATTTTCCTTGTATGCCTGAAAAAAACGTATCATCATAAGTATTGCTACAATAGGAAGAGCTATATACATCCATCCTGCTGTTATTTTTAATGATACCAGTTCAAATATCCATTTTTTCTTATAAAGATTATTTCCTAAATACCCCATAAAAATAATAGATATAAAAATTATTATCTGTACAATAGTAAATGCAACTCTCTGCATTCTTGGAGAAAACCTGCTGCAAAGAAAATCTATAAGTACATGCTGCTGGTTTCTGATACCCATACTAATTCCCAGCATTCCTACATATACAAACAGCAGACTTGATAATTCTTCACTCCACATAAGAGGTGTTCCTAATACTTGTCTTGCCACTATCTGCATTACAAGTATTATAAACATACAGACAAAAAGTGTTCCTCCTATCCATTCTTCTAATTTATCAAAAACTTTCATCTACTTTTACCACCCTATCTCTTTTTGCACAATTTATTTTCCAGCTGCTGTTATTTCATCTACCGCCTGCTGACCAAGTTTTCCATTTTTCTTAATAAATTCATCATATACAGGTTGCATTTTTGCCTTGAATTCATCTAAGTTTGGTTCAGTTATTTTTACACCATTTTGTACAAAAAAGTCTTTCAAACTAGCTTCTTCATCCACAAATAATTTTGTATGATATTGTGCTGCTTCCACAGCTGCATCTTTAACAACTTTTTGAAGATCTTCAGGCAGACTTTCTAAAGTTTCATTTCCAACTACATATAATTGGTCATTCAATATATGATTAGTCATAGCAAGATAAGGTTGTACTTCATAAAACTTTTGAGCCCTTACAGCTGATAATGGATTTTCCTGTCCATCTACTGAATTAGTTTGAAGTGCAAGATATACTTCTGAAAAAGCCATAGGTGTAGGAGCTGCTCCTGTATATTTTGCAAAGTTTAGATTAGATGCTGCATTTGGAACTCTTAATTTCAATCCTTTCATATCTTCAATTGAATTAATAGCTCTATTTGAAGTTGTTTGTCTAGTTCCATTATAAGCTTGTGACAAAATAGTAATTCCTAGTTCTTCATTTATTTTATTTATTAAGTTTTTTCCAAAATCAGTATTAAAAGTAGCTTTGTTCACGTGGTCAAAATCTTTTATCATATAAGGCAATACATACACTTCAGCCTCTGGAAAAAATATTGCAAATCTTCCAATTTCTGTAAATGAGAAATCTAAAGCTCCTCCTGATACCTGTTCAAGCATACTTCTGTCATCTCCAAGCTGCCCATTTGGAAAAAGAGCTATTTCTATTCTTCCTTTTGATTCCTCTTTTACTTTATTTGCAAAAAATTCTGCTGCTTTATATTCATTAGATGAAGTTCCTGGAACCATTCCCATTTTTAAATTATATTCTGCTGCAAGTGCTGCTGTTGTCATTACACCAAATAACATTGTCCCTAACCCTAAAACTTTTAATGTGTTTTTCATAAATTTAAACCTCCTGTTTTTAATTTATTTTTAATTTATATTTTTAATCATTTAAGTTCTCATAGAAGATAATATGTGATTTTGATATTTCCCAATTTCCAGTTCTTGCATCATTTTTATATAAAATATCAAACATTTTTTTTCCTGCATTATATCCTTCAGTTGCTATTTCTTCCATTACAGTTGCCGTTATTATTTTATTTTTTATCATTCTTTTGATATTTTTTCCAATTCCATTTGTTACAATTTTTTTATCATTTAATATTTTTGAAGGCAGTTTTTCAAAAATATCCTGTGCATACCTGTTTATATAGATTCCTTTTATCTCTTCTTTTATACATATTTCTTCTAAAAGTTCTATACTTTTTTCTATTCCATTCCCTTTTAATGGCCCTATTATATCAATATCTGTTTCTCTTACTCTTTCTAAAAATCCTTTTAAATATAATTTTGAAGATATTTTATCATCACCATTGTCTATAATTAAAAGTTTTTCCCCTTTTCTAAGAAGAGCACTCATTATACCACCAGATATTTTTCCTTGTTTTAAATGATCAGGTCCCACATGAGGTATATTTTCATGAAGCCTTATTCCCAAAGAAATTATATTAGTTTTTTCTAAATACGGCTTTAATATATCATATACTTTTTCTTTTGCTAAAGGTGTTATAATCAAGCCATCCATATCTCCTGCACTAAGAACTTTCTTTAGTTCCTCAATTTGATTTTCTGGATCATTAATATCATTTGTTATTATTTCTAATTTATAATTATATGCCTTAAACTCTTTTTCAGCTTCTCCTAATCCTCTTATTATTTCTTGAGTATAAAAAACATTTTTAGAATTTATCACTAAGCAGTAAACTTTTTTTACCCTTTTTCCTGCAAGAGAACTCCCTATATAATTTTTTTCATAATTCATTTCTTTTACAAGTTCAAGTATTTTATTCTTAGTTTCCTCTTTAATCAATGAACTACCATTTATAGCTCTAGCAACTGTTGTTCTGCTGATACCTAATTTTTCTGCTATTTCCTTCTGTGTAATCATATTTAAAATCACCTTCTCCTAAAAATGTTCGCGTGTTCATTAATATAAATATAACTTTTATTCTTAAGTTTGTCAATGATTTTTTTAAGTTTTTTAATACTATTTCAAAACAAAAAGTTCTTTATATACTCTAAAAAGATTATTGTATACCAATTAAAAGAGGTTATTTAAAAGAATTTTCTACATTTTTCCATAAAAAAAGAAGATAAAATTTGAGTAAGAATCAGATTAAATTTTAAAATTTTTTATTAAAACTTCTAATCTTTTTTATAACTCAATCATATCCTCTTCTTAAAATTTTTAATTATTTTTTAATTATAGTTCCAGTGTACATTCTATTTGTTCTGATGCCTGGTTTAATTTCTCCATTTATTGAGAATACTTTGTTTCCAACCAAAACTAATCCTTCTCCACATGGTGCATCAAATGGTATCTCTCCTATAGATTTCCAAGAATTATTATCAGAATTATATATAAGTATTTCTCTATTCCAGTTAAATTCAGCAGGATCTGCCCCAAAATATCCAGCTTTGAATCTTGCTAATTCTTCTTCCTTTAAAGAATTTAGATTAGCTACTGCATTATCATATACTTCTTTATTAAATCCACCTATTACCATCATTTCCTTTTCATTCAATTTTACTGAAGAAGCTCCAAGAAGAGATATTCCCTTTCCTCCTAATTCTACAGAAGCTGCTGAAGTCCACTTATCAGCTGTAAAGTCATATTTATATCCATCAGTATATGCAGTTGAATCTCCGCCACTAAATACATATAATTTTCCATCAAGTATTTGAGATACAGCCTGTGTTCTAGTTACTGCTCCTGGTACAGGTGCTAATTCTCTTGAGTTACCTGTTGTAAGGTCATATTCATACATTTTATTTGTAGCTTTTCCATCTTGTTTTCCAGTTATAATATATAGTTTTCCATCTTTTTCTACTGCTGTTCCATTTTGCAGGGTAAAAGGTAAATCTCCTACTTTTTCTATATTCAGTTTTCCATTTTTTATACTTAAAAATAATATATCATTATCTGCTTCTGCAGTCGCTCCTCCTCCAATGTAATAAACTCCACCTTTTGCTGTTACAGATGCCCCATAACCAATTTCGTTATCTAAATTTATGTGTTCTTTTACTATCAATTTTCCCTCTTTTTCTTCTAAAAGATATACATCAGAATAAAGTTTTTTTATACCTCCATTCAATACAGTATCATATGGAAAATTTGCTCCTCCACCTACTACTACATATTTTCCTTCAAGAACTCCTGACAACACTCCTGCAGTTCCCATATTTTTTTCAAATCCCTTTTGTGCAGGTAAATTACCAGCATGTTCCCAAGTTATTTTTCTTTCTAGTCCTGGTATTTTTACTTCTGTTGAAGTACATCCTCCTAAAACTAATGCAGATAACATTGCAGCAAAAACAAATTTTTTCATGATAATCCTCCTTATTTATTATTATTTATTTTTTCTTTAAAGCTATTACACAACCAAAAATAACAATTATTGCTCCCAAACATTGTAATAAAGTAATTTTTTCATCTAAAGTAAAATATCCTACAATTGCTATAATATTTCTTATTATAAATTTTCTATTTCATCCTCATAGAAAATAGAAGCCATAAATAAGTTGATTCTTATTATTCATTTAAATTCCTCCAAAATATTTTAAAAATTAAACTATCTGAACCATTACAGCAAATATTTCTTCATATCTAACATATATTTTTCAACTATACCTTCTAAAAATGTTTGATAAGAAGAAAGTAGTCTCATTGGAAATTCTGACATAATTGTCTTTGCATACAATTTGTCATAGGCGATATTTATTACTTGCTTTATACATATTCTAAATAAAATCCCCTATAATATAGTCACTTCCTTTTCTAATTTTGTAATAGTATCAATATCTTTAATAAAACCTGCTTGATATAATCTCAATAAAATTGGAAAATGAGAAAATATACTTGAAAAAAGCATACTGTATTCTTCATATAAGCATCCTAACCCATAACCATATTTACTTAAGTAAACTTTAAGGGAATATTTACTATTAAATTTCTTAGAAATGTTCTCGTGTTCATTTCCTTGATAATAACTCTAATAATTTTATTTGTCAACATTTTTTTATTTTTTAGAACATAATAAATTAAAATAGCACTTTTTTTTATAATAACTATTAAAAAAATATATATATTTCTATCCATTGATTTTATTAAATTTTTACTTGATTTTTTATTTCTTAAACAGAAAAAATTGATCTATTTATATACATTTTATATAATTTATTTTATAAAAAAAACTTTACATTTTTTTAAAAATACTTTATTATTTCAATTGTGAAATTTAAAGGCAATAATTTAACTTTATCAACTTATATAAGTTGTTTTATTTGCTTAAAGTTTTATAAAAAATATATACTTTTTCTGGGAGGAAATTTATGAAAAAATTAGCACTTTTATTAACAGCATTAGGAGTAGTTTCAGTAGTTTCTTATGGAGCTGAACCAGTTCTAAAAGTAACATCTGTAGGTCAAGAAATTGAGATTGAAAATGTATCTGGAGGATCTGATATTGGAGAAGATTCATTATTTGGAACTACTGTTGGATTATCTTATGGTGACTGGACATTTGCTGTAACTGGTGGAAAATTCTGGGATATTGATACTGATAATACTGACTCAAAAGATGGAAGACTTCAAATGGATGCTTGGAAAAAATTTGATAACTACAAATTAGGTTTTAGATATAGAGGTCAAAAAGATTTTGATAGATATTATTTAAGAGGAACTTGGGATTATGATGTATTATGGGGAGCTGCTGATATCTGGTATCAGGCAAATAATAAAGCAAATGATGCCTGGAGAGGAGAAATATTCCCAATTGGAGTTAAATTTGGTTCTGTAAAAATTGGATGGTTTATTGATTGGACTCAAGTAATGGGAAGAACTGGTTCAGGAGAACTTGAAAATAACTTTGAACATCAAATAAGAGCCTATGGTATATTTTACAAAGGGGAAAAAATTACTCTTTCAACAGAGGGTAGATTCACTTTAACTGTAGATGACAAATTTAAAGATGGAGATAAAAGAGCTAAAGATACAGTTGGAAGATATGAAGATTTTGGAAGAAATAGAATTTATTTAGGTGCAGATTATCAAGTTAATACGAACTTAAATGTTTATTTAAAATATGGGTATGAAGTTAGGAATATGGAAAAAGTCAATGATGGAAAATCTTTTGACAGTAATAATTACTATGGAGACCTTATTGTTGGATGGAATTATAAATTCTAATGTTTCTTAAGTAAAAAGCTAGCTATTAGGTATAAATAAAGCTTTATTCCTTTATTATTTTTTTAGCCAGTTTATATAAACAAAAATAATTTTTTAAAAATATTTCCCTCATAATTTCCCATGTAGGAAACGATTTTAGACTCCCCTAATTTTAAAATCGTTTTCTATTTTAACATTTTAAAAAATAAGAAAAGAGCCCACTTAGAGCTCTTCTTTTCTATTTATCATCTATACTGCTTTTTGCAACTACTAGTACATATATATTTTCTACATTAGTATCATCTTTCAATAATGCACAAAGACTTTTTAAAGTTGTTCCTGTGCTGTATAAGTCATCTATAAGAAGAATACTTCCTTTTCTAGTCAGATCTCTATTTTTTCTTATGCTATTTTTAAAAAGATCTAATTTTTTTTCCACTGGAAGATTTTTTATCTCTTCTGGAGTAAGTTTGCTAAAAAAATCTAAAGATATAGGTTTTTTAACTTTTTCTCCAACTAATTTAACTAATTGAAATAATGGCTGTATTATTCTAGGTTTTGAAGGAGGAACAGCAATTATTCCATCTATTTTGTCAAGAAGATTCCATTCATTTGTAATGTGATCTGCTATTTCATCTGCTATTTCTACTGCCTTAAGATAGTCTTTATGATATTTTAATTCATTCAGTGCTTTTCCTATTTCACTATATGTTACATCAAACTCTGGATATCCAAATATATCCTCACCCTTATATTCACTTTTAGTTGTAAAATAATCCAGAGCATAGCCTTCATTCCATACCCCTTCTAATTTTATAGGATTTAACTTCATACCTGATGACCTCCTAAATACTTTTTGTCTTACATACATTTTATCATATTTATTAAATAATTCAAATATGGAGTATAATTTTCATATAGATAAAAAAAGAAGGACAACCATTCGGTTGTCCCCAAAACACTTTGTATATTATATCATAATTACATAAATTTTACAAATAATGGTACTAAAACTAGTGATACTATACTCATTAATTTAATAAGAATATTTAGAGATGGTCCAGATGTATCTTTAAATGGATCTCCAACTGTATCTCCAACAACCGCAGCTTTATGTCTGTCAGATCCTTTTCCGTCTCCTTTGTATCCAGCTTCGATTTGTTTCTTAGCGTTATCCCATGCTCCACCAGCATTAGCCATCATTATAGCCATTAATACACCAGTAACTAAAGATCCAGCTAATAATCCTCCTAGAGCTTCAACTGACCAAATTCCTACTGCTACTGGAACTACTATTGCAAGCACTCCAGGAAGTATCATTTCTCTTAATGAAGAATGAGTAGAAATTTCAACACATCTCTTGTAATCAGGTTTTCCTTTTCCTTCCATGATTCCTGGTATTTCTCTGAACTGTCTTCTTACTTCTTCAACCATTTCCATAGCTGCTTTACCAACTGCTGTCATTGTAAGAGCAGAGAATAGGAAAGTAAGCATTCCTCCAATAAATAGACCTGCTATTACTTCTGGGTTTGTTACTTCTATAATGAAATCAAATCCTGGAGTTGAAGTTTGTACTGCTTCTTTATAAGCTGCAAATAAAGATAGAGCTGTAAGAGCTGCTGATCCAATTGCAAATCCTTTTCCAACTGCTGCTGTTGAGTTACCAACTGCATCAAGTTTATCTGTACATTCTCTAACTTCATGTGGAAGTTCTGCCATTTCAGCAATTCCTCCAGCATTATCAGCTACTGGTCCATAAGCATCAACTGCTACTACCATTCCTGTACTTGCAAGCATTCCAACTGCTGCTACAGAAATTCCATAAATTCCAGATATATCTTTAGAAGCCATATAAGCAACAATTATAGCTAAAGCAATAATAATTATAGGTGCAACTGTAGATTCCATTCCAACTGCTAATCCTTCAATTATAGTAGTAGCTGGTCCTGTTTTAGCAGCATCAGAAATTCTGTTAACTGCTTTTTTACCAGTATCTGTATACAATCCTGTGAAGTAAGCTATAACTAATCCTGCAACTAATCCTGCAACGATAGCATAGAATATTCCCATTTCCAATCCTAAATATTTAATTATTCCAAATGAAGCAACTAGTGAAAGGATCCCAGCTATTCTAGTTCCATTTTCTAATTTGTGATAAACTTCATCAGGATTATCAGTTTTAACTGTTAATGTAGCTAAAATAGAAGTAATAATTCCTAGTGCTGCTATTAGTACAGGTGCAATTAGATATCCAAAGTTGCCAGTTGCATGTGTTATAGTGGCTCCTATAGTCATTGCAGCTATAATAGATCCAACATAAGATTCAAATAGGTCTGCTCCCATTCCAGCAACGTCCCCAACGTTATCTCCAACGTTGTCAGCGATTGTAGCTGGGTTTCTAGGATCATCTTCAGGAATTCCTGCTTCTACTTTACCAACAAGGTCTGCTCCAACGTCAGCAGCTTTAGTGTAGATTCCTCCACCAACTCTCGCAAATAGAGCTATTGATGAAGCCCCCATTCCAAATCCAGTAACAATACTCATATCCCAGTTAAATATAATTATCATAATAGATAATAAAAGCATTCCAAGTCCAACAACTGCAAGCCCCATAACTGCTCCACCAGCAAATGCTACATCAAGAGCTTTTGAAAGCCCTCCCTCTTTAGCAGCTATTGAAGTTCTTCCATTAGCTTTAGTTGCTATTCTCATTCCAACATTTCCTGCCACAGCTGAAGTTACAGCTCCACATACAAATGTTATTGCAACTGAAATATTTAAGAAAATTCCTAATAATACAGCTACTGCTACTACGAAGTACACCAATATTTTGTATTCAGCAAGTAAGAAAGCCATAGCTCCCTCTCTGATAGCGTCTGTTATTTCCGCTACTCTTGGAATGTTAATTTGATAACTTTCCACTTTTTTAGAATAACCAAAGGCAGCAATCAATGCAAGTATTCCAGCAATTATTCCAACATAGATCAATGAATGTTCCATTACTTAATCCTCCTATATTAATTTAAATTACACACTACATTATATTTGAAAACTCAATTTATTACAAGTATTTTTATTCAAAAAGTGCTCTTATTTTTTTAAAAAATTAAGATTTTTTGTTTTTAATATATTCATATCTTTATCTACAATCAAAACTTTCAATTTTTTATTATTTTCAGCATATTTCATAACTTTTTCTACAGGCATGGTAAAAAACGCTGTTGAATATAAATCAGCTAAAAAAGCATCCTCACAGATAACCATTACCAGTTTTTTATCTCGTACTGGAAAACCTGTTGCTTTATCTAATATATGATGATATTTTTTCCCATTTATCTCCACATAAGTTTGATAATCACCTGATACTCCCATACCTTCATCATTTAATTCTACAATTCCAAGTAAATCTTCCGGATTTTCTGGGTTTTGCACTCCTATTCTCCATGGTTTATTTTCTGGTTTTGTATTTATCACATCTATACTTGATATGGTAGTTATAAAAGCACTTGTTATTCCCATTTCTTCCATTACTTTTTTAGCTCTTGCTACAGCATATCCTTTTAAAAAAGATCCAGTATCTATTTCATTTACAGGAGATTCCATATACATTTGATTCCCCTCTATTTTTACTTTATCAAAGTCTATTTCTGTAAGTATTTGAGCCAAAAACTCTTTTGATGGAATAGAAACTTCTCCAACTTCTCCAAATCCCCATGCCTTTAACAATGGCCCAATAGTTATGTCATATTTTTTATCTGAAAGTTCATATACTTCTCTCACTTTAGAAAAAAGCATTAGTCCCTCATCATCTAATTCCACTGGAGTAGCAGGATCTGAATTTAATTTTCCTATTATACTAGTTTTTATCTTGCTGTTGAATTTATTATCTAATCTCTCTATTTCATTAAATGCTTCTTCCATCCCTTTTTTGGCTAATTTTTCATCCTTATCATAAACTGTTATCTTTATATAAGTTCCAAAAAGAAATTTTTCACTTTCGAATTTCTGCATCTTTTTATCTGTACATCCAATAAAAGCAAGTGGAAGTAGCAAAATTATCAAAAGTCTTTTTATCACACTATTCACCAGCTTCTTCTTCACCAAATTCATAACCAATTTTTCCATCAGCAATTTCTCTGAAGGCTTTTTTGATATCAGTATCTTTTTTGCTGCATTTAGTTAAAAGTGTAGCTCCTTTTCCTATTTCTCTGGCTCTTTGACCACTTATTATTGTCAATATGTATTTGTTTGGTATCTTATCAAGTAACTCATCGTAAACTATATCTTTTTTCATATTAGCCTCCTATTTATTTTTTTCTATAATTTTTTTTAATTCATTACATGCTTGTTCTACAGTATAATTTATTATTGTTATATCATATTCTTTCTCATATTCCAATTCTTTTATAGAATTTGCAAGTCTAAGCTGAATAGTTTCCTCACTATCTGTTTTTCTTCCTCTCAATCTTGCTTCAAGATCTTTTTCTGTTGGTGTTTTAAAGAAAATAAGATTTGCTTCAGGATATTGATCTCTCACTTGAAGACCACCTTGTACATCAATTTCTAATATTATATTTTCACCTTTAGCCATTCTATTTTCTACTTCTGATTTTAGAGTTCCATAATAATTTCCATGAACTGTCGCAGTTTCTAAAAAATCTCCATTTTCTCTTTTTTTAAGAAATTCTTCTTTAGTAAGAAAATAATAATCTCTTCCATCTACTTCCCCTGCTCTTGGTTCTCTTGTAGTTGCAGAAGTAGCAAGGTTTATTCCAAGCATTTTACGTACAAGTCTACAGATAGTAGATTTTCCAGCACCACTAGGTCCTGATACTACATATAGATTTCCTTTTGGCATTTTATTCTCCTTTCTCTATTCTAGCTGATATCGTTTCTGGATTTATAGCTGACATTATAACATGGTTTGAATCTGTTATTATCAAGGTTTTTGTTTTTCTTCCCAAAGTTGCATCTATAAGCCTGTTTTGAAGTTTTGCTTCCTCTCTCAATCTCTTGCTTGGAGCTGAGTCAGGATTTATGACAGCAATTATTCTTATATCCATCACCATATTGTTAAATCCGATATTAATGGGTCTCATAGATCCTCCTATTCGATATTCATAGCTTGTTCTCTAATTTTTTCAAGTTCATTTTTACATTCTACTATAAGCTTTGAAATATCATACAGATTGCATTTTACTCCTGTAGTATTCAGTTCTCTAAATATTTCCTGAAGAATAAAATCCATTTTCTTTCCTACTGCTGTATCCTTGCTTTCCATTTCTTTTCTTAACTGTTCCATATGGCTGTCAAGTCTTGATATCTCTTCAGATATATCTGATTTATCAGTAAAAAGAAGTATTTCTTTGAGGATATCTTCTTCTTTAAAATCTATAGTTCCTCTTATTTTATCAAGTCTTTCCATAAGTTTTTCTTTATAATTTTCAACTACAATTTCTTTATATTTCTTTATTTCAATTATTTTCTCTTCAAGAACATTTACTCTTTCCAGGAAATAAGCTTTTAGTCTATCCCCTTCATCTTCTCTGGTTTGAATAAATGGAATAAGCAACTCATTCACTTTTCCTAATATAAAAGCTGAATACTCACTTTCATCAATTTCAAAATCATTTTTTTGTATAACATTTAAATTTCTAACTAAAATATCCATTTTATTTGTGAATTTTTCATTAAAATCATTTTCCATCTCTTTAAGTACATTCATATAAGCTGAGCTTAAATTTCTATCATAATCAAAAAGTTTTCCCAGCTCTCTTTTATCTTCAAATTCTATTTTTAGATCTAAAGAACCTCTGCTGATTTTTGAGGCAACCTCTGTCCTTATTGCCCCTTCTAAAAAATTTAAATTATATGGAAGTTTTATTTTCAAATTTAAATTTTTATTATTTACACTTTTAAGTTCCATGTTGATAGCAAAACTTTCATCTTGGTATGTAAGTTTTGAATATCCTGTCATACTTCTCATAATTTTTTCCTCCAGGAAAGATGAAACAAATACAGGAATAGGCGACCTTGTCGCCTATTCCTATTATATTATTCTTCTTCTAGTTCTAATTCTTTGTCTTCAAGTTCAACTGCTTTTACATTTTTATAAGCATTAAATCCAGTTCCTGCTGGAATCTTTTTACCTATAATTACATTTTCTTTTAGTCCTTCTAAATAGTCAATTTTACCTTCTATTGCTGCATTAGAAAGAACTTTTGTAGTTTCTTGGAATGAGGCAGCTGATATAAAACTTCCTGTATTAACAGCAGCTTTAGTAATACCTTGAATGATTGGTTCATACTTGATTAAAGGTTTTCCTAATTCTTTTAATCTTGCATTTTCCATATCTACAATTCTCTTTTCAACAACTTCATCTTCTAGGAATAAAGATACTCCAGAATCAACAATTCTTACTTTCTTAAACATCTGTTTAACTATGATCTCAATATGTTTGTCGTTAACTCCAACTCCTTGATCTCTATATACTTGCTGTACTGACTCAAGGATAAATTGTTCAGCAGCTACAAGTCCTTTAATATTCAATACGTCAAATGGAGAAATAGCTCCTTCTGTTATTTTATCTCCAGCCTTAACAAGCATACCATCAGTTACTACCAGACGTTCCCCTACTGGTACCAAGTATTCTCTGAAGTCTTTTGGATCAATTGTAGATTTTACAATAATGACTCTCATACCTTTCTTTTTCTTACCAGTTACTTCTATTTTACCTTCTATGTCAGTAAGCATTGCTTTCCCTTTAGGATTTCTTGCCTCAAATAGCTCTTGTACTCTTGGAAGACCTCCAGTGATATCTTTAGTTCCAGCACCCTCTTTGATGATTTTAGCTATTGTCTGACCTTTTTTAACTTCTTCTCCCTCTCTTACCATTAAGTAAGCTCCAAATGGGATAGTATAGCTTCCTTTTGTATTTCCATCATTATCAAATATCACAACTCTTGGGTTGATATCTCCTGATTCAACTGGCTTAATTGCCATATACTCAGTAACATCATACTTTTCATCATAATTTTCTTTTACATAAAGTTCTCTGTATTCTATTCTACCATCTTGGTCAGCTATAATAGGGATATGGAATGGATCAAATGTTACTAGAGTAGTACCTATTTCCACTCTTTCACCCTCTTTTACTTTAAGTATTGATCCAGATGGAATCTCATAGTCATAGTTTCCAATAATTATCTTAGCAGATTGACTTACCACAGTTTGCTCTCCAGTAGTGTCATTTTCAAGAATTTTTATATCTCTATATACAACTTTACCAGCATTCTCGGCTCTAATTCCACTTATTACAGTAGCTGCTGTTGCAACTCCTCCTGTATGGAACGTTCTCATTGTAAGCTGTGTACCTGGTTCTCCGATTGATTGGGCTGCAATAACTCCAACTGCTTCTCCAAGAAGTATTTCTCTATGGTTAGATAAATCCATACCATAACATTTTTTACATACTCCCTTTTCAAGTGAACAAGTTAATGGTGATCTGATTTTCACTTTTCTGATACCTAGTTCATTTATTTTTTCTATAAGTTCTTTTCCAATCATAGTATTTCTAGTAGCAATTACTTCCCCTTCATGTACTAAATCTTCAGCAAGAACTCTTCCTCTAATTCTTTCTTCTAGTTTTTCAATAACTTTACCTTCTGATACAAGTTCTCCAACTTCTATTCCTTGTTCACTTCCACAATCTTCAGCATTTACTATAACTTCATGTGAAATATCAACAAGTCTTCTTGTTAGATATCCTGAATCGGCAGTTCTCAGAGCTGTATCTGCCAGTCCTTTTCTTGCTCCATGTGATGACATAAAGAATTCTAATACTGTCAATCCTTCACGGAAATTTGCTTTAATAGGAACTTCAATAATTCTTCCTTGTGTATCGGCCATGTTACCCCTCATAGCAGCTAGCTGTCTCATCTGAGAGATGTTACCTCTGGCTCCTGAATTTGCCATCATATAAACTGGGTTGAACTGATCAAGTCCATCCATCATTGCTTTAGTTACAGCTTCAGTAGCTTCAGACCAAACAGCGATAGTTTTTCTATATCTTTCTTCATTGATAATTTTCCCTGACTTATAATCAGCATCTATTTGAGCTACCTCTTCATCTGCTTTTGCAAGTATTTCTTTTTTAGCTTCTGGAATTTCCAAGTCTTCTATCCCTACTGAAACACCTGCCATTGCACCATAGTGATATCCAAAGTCTTTAATTTTATTGATAAGTTCAGCAGTTTCTGCAAATCCATGTTCATCATATAATCTAGCAATAAGTTTCTTCAGTTGTGATTTACCAAATGTTACATGATATTGTTTATCTACATCAGGAAGCATTTCGTTAAACATAATTCTTCCAGGAGTAGTTTCTACCATTTCATCTTTAATTCTCACTTTGATTATAGCATGAGTATCTAACACTCCATTATTATAAGCTGTAAGTGCTTGATCTATATTTGAAAAACACTTTCCTTCACCTTTTGATCCTGGTCTGTCTTTAGTCATATAGAAACATCCCATAACCATATCTTGAGAAGGTACTGCTATTGGTTCTCCATTAGATGGAGAAATAATATTATTTGGAGCCAACATCAAAAGTTTTGCTTCCATTATAGCTTCTGGTGACAACATTAAGTGAACAGCCATTTGGTCCCCATCAAAGTCAGCATTAAATGCAGAACATACTAATGGGTGAAGTCTTATAGCTTTTCCTTCAATCAATACAGGTTCAAAAGCTTGAATAGACAATCTATGAAGAGTTGGAGCTCTGTTCAATAATACTGGATGATCTTGAATTACGTCTTCAATTACATCCCATACCTTATCATCTGCATCTTCAACTAATTTTTTAGCTGTTTTAATATTTGATGCAAGCTCTCTTTTTACAAGTTCTCTCATAATAAAAGGCTTGTAAAGTTCAAGAGCCATTTTCTTAGGAATTCCGCATTGATTCATTTTCAATGATGGTCCAACAACAATAACCGACCTTGCTGAATAGTCAACCCTTTTTCCAAGTAGGTTTTGTCTAAATCTACCTTGTTTACCTTTTAACATGTCAGATAGAGATTTAAGTTCTCTGTTGTTTTGAGCAACAACTGGTTTTCCTCTTCTTCCATTGTCAATAAGAGCATCTACAGCCTCTTGAAGCATTCTTTTTTCATTTTTTACAACTATTTCAGGAGCTTTTATTTCTAAAAGTTTTTTAAGCCTGTTATTTCTATTGATAACTCTCCTATAAAGATCATTTAAGTCAGAAGTAGCAAATCTTCCTCCATCTAATTGTACCATTGGTCTTAAATCAGCTGGAATCACAGGAACATTTTTAAGTATCATCCATTCAGGCTTGTTATTAGAAGAAATAAAATCTCTAACTATTTTAAGTCTTTTTACTACTTTTTTTCTTTTTTGTGAAGAAGTTACATCTTCTAATTCTTTTTCTAATTCATCCCTCAATGATTCAAGATGAGTCTTTTCAAGAAGCTTTAATATTGCTTCTGCTCCCATTAGGGCTTCAAATTTGTTTCCGTATAATTGTTTATATAATTTATATTCTTTTTCAGTAAGAATTTTTCCTTCTTTTAAGTTACTTTCACCAGCTTCTGTTACTATGTATCTTGCAAAATATAATACAGATTCTAACTCTTTTGGAGATAATCCAATGATAAGTGACATTTTATTTGGAGTTCCCTTAGAATACCAAATATGAGATACTGGAGCAGCTAAAGATATGTGTCCCATTCTCTCTCTTCTTACTTTAGATCTAGTTACTTCTACCTCACACTTTTCACAAACAAGACCTTTATATCTCATTCTTTTGTACTTACCACAAGCACATTCCCAATCTTTAGTTGGTCCAAATATTTTTTCACAAAACAGACCATCTCTTTCTGGATTTAAAGTTCTATAGTTGATAGTTTCAGGTTTTGTAATTTCCCCATATGACCATTCTTCAATCTTTTCAGGGGATGCTAATCTAATTCTTATTTTCTCAAAACTTCTTATTCCCATTAAATGCAAAGCCTCCTTAATTGAGATAAAGCTACATATAATTTATCTATATGGATGATAAAATGGGTTATTTGTTATATTATAACCCATGTTTATCCCTAACAGTTCATTTTATTTTATTGTCTAATCTTTGAATTCAGCTAAAGGAGAATACTCAGTTGTTATATCCTCTTTATTCAATTCTTCATCTACATTTATAACATTGTCATCTTTGTCAAATAATTCAACATCAAGTGCTAATGCTTGGAATTCTTTCAATAATACTTTGAAAGATTCTGGTAAATCTGGCTCAGGCATTTCTTCACCTTTAATTATAGCCTCATATGTTTTTGTTCTTCCTGTAACATCATCCGATTTTACAGTAAGCATTTCTTGAAGTATATTTGATGCCCCATATGCTTCCAATGCCCAAACTTCCATTTCTCCAAGTCTTTGTCCTCCAAATTGAGCTTTTCCTCCCAATGGCTGCTGTGTAACCAGTGAATAAGGACCAATTGCTCTGGCATGCATTTTATCTTCTACCAAGTGGTGAAGTTTAAGCATATACATTCTTCCAACTGTTACTGGATTATCAAATTTTTCTCCAGTTCTTCCATCATAAAGATCAACTTTACCGCTTCTAGGGAACCCTAGTTTTTCAAGATAATCTTTAACTTGCTCTTCAGAAGCACCATCAAATACAGGTGTGGCAATATGAGTTCCACCATTATAATTACCCATAGCCATACCTAAGTGAACTTCAAGTACTTGACCTATATTCATACGTGAAGGTACTCCAAGTGGATTAAGCACAACATCCAGATGTGTTCCATCTGCTAGGAACGGCATATCTTCTGCAGGAAGTACTCTTGATACAACCCCTTTATTTCCATGACGTCCAGACATTTTGTCTCCAACAGTTATCTTTCTTTTCTCAGCAACTAATACTCTTATTGCTTTATTAACTCCAGCTTTAAGTTCATCACCATTTTCTCTTGAAAGTTCGAGGATTTCTACTACAGTTCCTTTTGATCCATGAGGCATTCTAAGTGATGTATCCCTTACATCTCTTGCTTTTTCTCCAAAGATGGCTCTTAATAATTTTTCTTCTGCAGGTGGTTCAGTTTCCCCTTTAGGAGCTGTTTTACCTACAAGTATATCTCCAGGTCCAACTTCAGAACCAATAGTTATTATCCCTTTAGAATCTAGTTTTCTTAAAGCTTCCTCAGAAATATTAGGTATTTCTCTAGTTATTTCTTCATCTCCAAGTTTAGTATTTCTAGCTTCTATTTCATATTCTTCCACATGTATAGAAGTAAATACATCATCTTTTCTTAATCTATCAGATATTAAAATCGCATCCTCATAGTTATATCCTTCCCAAGGCATGAATGCCATCAGAATATTTCTTCCGAGTGCTAAATCTCCCCCTCTTGTAGCTGGTCCATCAGCTATTACTCCTCCTGCTTTCACTTCTTCTCCAGGAGAAACAAGCGGTGTTTGATGTAAACACATAGATTGGTTAGATCTTTCAAAATTAAGCATTCTATATTTATGCTCTTTTCCCTCTGGATCTTCTATAACTATCTTTTGTGCATCTACATATACAACTTTACCATCTGTTTTAGAAATAACAACAGCTCCAGAATCTACAGCAACTTTTCTTTCTAATCCAGTTCCTATATATGGTGCTTCAGTTCTTAATAATGGTACAGCCTGTCTTTGCATGTTTGATCCCATTAGTGCTCTGTTGGCGTCATCGTGTTCTAGGAATGGTATTAATCCTGCTGATACAGATACCACTTGTTTTGGAGAAATATCCAAATAATCAACTTTCTCACCACTAATACCTACAATTTCATGACCAAATCTACATACAACATCACCAAGAAGTGCTCCATCTTCTCCAATTTTTGTATCGGCCTGTGCAATAAATAATCCTTCTTCTTCATCAGCTGCAAGATAATCTATTTGATCAAAATCAGCTTTACCATTAACAACTTTTACATATGGAGTTTCAATAAACCCATATTTATTTATTTTTGCATATATTGCCAATGACCCAATAAGTCCAATATTTGGTCCTTCTGGTGTTTCTATTGGACAAATTCTTCCATAATGTGAGTCATGAACGTCTCTTACTTCGAATCCAGCTCTTTCTCTTGAAAGCCCTCCAGGTCCTAAAGCAGATATTCTTCTTTTATGAGTTAATTCTGCCAATGGATTAGACTGATCCATGAACTGAGATAACTGTCCAGATCCAAAGAAATCTAAAATAAGTGCATTTAATGGTCTTGTATTAAGCAAAGATTGAGAAGTTAAAGTTTCAGAATCCTGAACTGTCATTTTTTCTTTTACCATTTTTCCCATCTTAGAAAGTCCTGCTTTGATCTGCATCAACAACAGCTCTCCTACCCCTCTAACCCGTCTGTTAGATAGATTATCTATATCATCAGTATGCCCATTTCCATTATTCAAATTAATTACATATTTCATTGTTCCAATAATATCATCTTTAGTTAATAATATTTCATCTTCTGGAACATTTAGTTTTAATCTTTTATTCATTTTATATCTTCCAACTGGCTCAAGATCATATCTTTGAGGGTTAAAAAACATTTGTCTAATAAGTGATCTTGCAGACTCTACTGTTACTAGATCACCTGGTCTTAATTTCTTGAATACTTCTGTTACTGCTTCCTCTTTTGTAAGTGTACTATCGTTCAAAACAGTGTTAGCTAATAGTTTATCTTCTGGTTTTACTTCCCAATAAGTAACTTTTTCTATTTTGAATTCTATCATTTTCTCTATTAAAGCTTCATCTATAACTGCATCTGCTTCTGCTATAACTTCACCAGTTTCGTCATCATAGATATCTTCTTTAATAAAACTTCCTTCAAATCTTGTTCTGATTACACTTAAAAGCTCATCTTTGTTTTTATATTTTTGGAATATTGAGGCTAAATCTAATTCTTTAGTTTCTAAAAAATAGTCTTTTATCTCTGTATTGTTGTTGAAGAAATCAATAGCCTTTAGGAATACAGTAGCTAATACCTTTTTCTTTCTATCTATTTTTATACTCAAGAAATCATTCTTATCTGTTTCAAACTCAAGCCAAGTACCTTTATATGGAATAATTTTTCCAGAGAAAAGGTCTTTTCCTGTTTGAATGTTGATCTCTTTGTTGAATGAAACTCCTGGAGATCTGTGCAACTGCGATACAACAACTCTTTCAGCACCATTGATTATGAATGTACCTCTTTCAGTCATCATTGGAACTTCTCCAAAGTAAACTAAAGACTCTTGTATCTCATTTCCACTTTTCTTATTAATCAGTCTTAATCTTACTTTCAAAGAAGTAGAATAAGTTTTTCCTCTTTTTTTACACTCAAGCTCATCATTTAATGGTGGCTCTGCTTCATGTAATTCATAAGAAACATACTCCAACTTGATATCTCCATTAGAAGATTCAACAGGGAAAATTTCTCTAAAAGCTGATTCTAACCCCTTATCTTTTCTATTATTTGGAGCCTCTTTAGCTTGTAGAAAATCTTCATAGGAATCCAATTGGAACTCAAGAAAATGAGGCATTGTTCCTCTTTCTTTTATCCTTCCAAAATTCAATCTTTCAACGAGTTTCCCCATTAATTCACACCCCTTACTAATTCTTTAAAGTTTAATACCTAATCACTTGAAAATAAAAGGCTAAAATCTATTTCCAAATGATTAATTATCACTGTTCCAAAACAAAAATTTACATCATGATGTAATACAATTTATACTTTTAAGTTATCCTTAATAATTAGTAAAAAGGCACTCTGGTTAAGAGTGCCTATTTTTTTTAATTAAATAAGATTTTTAGTTTAAAATTAAAAGTCCAATCAATTATTTAACTTCTACTGTAGCTCCTGCTGCAGTTAATTTTTCTTTTACTGCTTCAGCTTCTTCTTTAGAAACAGCTTCCTTAAGTTTTCCACCATTATCAACTAATTCTTTAGCTTCTTTTAACCCTAATCCAGTAATTCCTCTTACTTCTTTGATTACTGCAATTTTGTTAGGTCCTGCTGCAGTTAATACTACATCAAATTCAGTTTTTTCTTCAGCAGCTTCTGCTACTGCTGGTCCTGCTACTGCTACTGGAGCTGCTGCAGTTACACCGAAGTGCTCTTCTAATGCGCTTACTAAATCTTTTAATTCTAAAACAGTCATAGCTTCTAATTCAGCTATAAATTTTTCTCTATCGAATGCCATTTATTGTTTCCTCCTTAGTTTTTATACACAAATTTGTGATTTATTATAATTATTACTTTATTTCGTTAATTAAGCCAATTAAACTCTTTAATTATTCAGCTGCTGCTTCTTTTTTATCAGCGATAGCGACAGTTGCATAAGCAAGTTTTCTGATTGGTCCAAGCATTGAGTTAAGTAACATAGAAAGTAATTGATCTCTTGAAGGTAATTTAGCAAGAGCTTCTACTCCTTCAGCCTCAACTCTTTTTCCTGTTAAAACTCCACCTTTTATTTTGAAAATATTTTGTTTTGCTTTAGCCTTATCTTTTGCTAAATCAAAAGCGATTTTTGCAGGAGCTACTGGATCATTGTATCCAAAAGCGAAAGCTGTAGTTCCTTCCAAAATATCTTCAAAAGAATCCTCAACACCTGCTTCTTTAAGAGCTATTTTGAATAATCTATTTTTAGTTACTAGATATTCAGCACCAGCTTCTCTCATTTTTTTTCTCAATGCAGTTTCGTCATTAACACTGATTCCTTGATAATCAACTAATACTACTGATTGAGCTTTTTTAATTTTTTCTACTAGTTCAGCTACGTGATCTATTTTTGCTTGAGTTGCCATTTATTTTTTCACCTCCTCTTTTCTTAAAAATTACCTCCGTGCCAAAGAATGGAACGGAGGTTGAAATCACACTATGAGGCTAGCGAAACCTGCTTCCAACCTCGGTAGGGTAATTAAGGTTTAAACCACCTACGGTCTTTGGTTTGGATCTATATTAAATTATTTATCCAACATATTTAGCTACTAATGCAGGGTCCATTTTTATACCAGGTCCCATTGTTAGTGATACAGCAACTGTTCTCAAGTATTGACCTTTAGAAGATGCTGGTTTTAATCTTGTGATTTGATCTAAGAAAGCTTTGAAGTTTTCTTCAATTTTCTCAGGAGCAAAATCAGCTTTACCAATTGGCACATGAATTGATCCTAGTTTATCTACTCTGAATGCTAGTTTCCCTTTTTTGAATTCAGAAACAGCAGCAGCGATATCTGGAGTTACAGTTCCTGATTTTGGATTTGGCATTAATCCTTTAGTTCCTAATATTTTTCCTAGTCTTCCTAATTTAGGCATCATGTCAGGTGTAGCAATAACTAGATCAAAATCTAACCACCCTTGTTGAATTTGAGCAATATATTCATCAGATCCTGCATAATCAGCTCCAGCTTCTAAAGCTTTTTCAACATTAGCTCCTGAAGTTATAGCCAATACTTTTACAGTTTTCCCTGTTCCATGTGGAAGAACAACTGTTCCTCTAACTTGTTGGTCAGCATGTCTTGGATCTACTCCAAGTCTTAGTGCAACTTCTACAGTTTCTGTAAATTTAGCAGTTTTTGTTTTTAAAACTAATTCTAAAGCTTCTTTTACTTCATAAAGCTTTCCAGTTTCTATTAACTTAGCAATTTCTAAGTATTTTTTTCCTCTATGTTTTGCCATTTTTTTAATTTCCTCCCTTTGTGGTGATGCGGAATTAATCCTACCACTTAATATAACCATGGTACTTTGTACCATATACAACAGATTAATTTAGTTTACTAAATACTAGTCTACTATTTTGATTCCCATAGATCTTGCTGATCCAGCTATGATTTTCATAGCAGCTTCTACTGATCCTGCATTTAAGTCAGGCATTTTAGTTTCTGCAAGCTCTCTTAATTTTGCTGTTGTTATTTGTCCAGCAACTTCTTTTTTAGAGTTTTTAGCTGCTGATTGGATTCCTGCTGCTTTCTTTAATAAGTCAGATGCAGGTGGAGTTTTAAGTATGAATGTGAAAGATCTATCATTATAAACAGAAATTTCTACTGGAATTACCCATCCAGCTTTATCTTGAGTTTTTGCATTGAACGCTTTACAGAATTCCATAATATTAACTCCGTGTTGTCCTAATGCTGGTCCAACTGGTGGAGCTGGATTAGCTTTACCTGCTGGTAATTGTAGTTTTATTATCTTAATTACTTCTTTTGCCATTTTATTTAATTACACCTCCATAAATTGTGTGGTAATGACGGTGTCATCTCCCACTAAAAAGACATAACTTACTATGCCTTCTCAACACTGTTAAAATCTACTTCTACAGGAGTCATTCTCCCAAACATTTCGATCATAACTTTTACTTTCTTTTGTTCCATATCTATTTCTGCCACTTTTCCTTCATGACCTGCAAAACCTCCTCCAAGGATTTTTACAAAATCACCAAGTCCAAAGTTAATTTTTACAACTTCTTTATTTTCTTTTTCTTCCTCTGGAATATTATACCCAATTACTCTGAATATATTTGCAACTTCGTCATCTTCCATAGGAATAGGGTCAGAACCAACACCAACGAAACCTGTCACTCCATTTGTGTTTCTCACTACATACCAAGCATTAGAATCAACTCTAAAGTTTATTCCATCTTCACTTTCCTCTCTTGTTGCTACCATTTCTAGCATAACATATCCTGGAAATATTTTTCTGGCTACAGTTTTCTTTTTCCCTCTAACCTCTTCAATAGTCTCTTCTTCAGGAACTAGTACCTTTGTAACTATTTCTCCTATTCCAAGTGTTTCTATTTTTTGCTCAAGGTCAGTTTTCACTTTTTTTTCATACCCAGAATAAGTATGAATCATAAACCATTTTTTTACTAATGTTTTTTCCATTATATTATCCTCCAAAGAGAGATACCAATACTTTCAATAGTCTAGAAGCAATTAAATCAAAAACTCCCAAATAAACGCTTAAAACTAAGCTCATAACAATTACCCAAAGAGTTGAATTAACAATCTCTTCTTTTTTAGGCCATTGAACCTTGGAATATTCCATTTTTATTCCTTGAAACAGATTCATAAAATCACCTTTAATTTTCGACTTTAATAAAAAAAATGGCAGGTCAAGAGGGACTCGAACCCCCAACCCTCGGTTTTGGAGACCGATGCTCTACCAATTGAGCCATTGACCTGCATGTTGTAAACTTACGTTAAAAAACTATTTTTTAGTTTCTTTGTGTAAAGTAACTTTTTTGTCCCACTTACAGTATTTATTAATTTCTAATCTTTCAGTAGTGTTCTTTTTATTTTTTGATGTACTATAGTTTCTTCTTTTACACTCTGTACATTCTAATTGAATATTTACTCTCAATTTTACACCTCCACTCATTAACGGTATCTTTGCGATCCTCCCATATTGTAATTCAATATGGTGAAAAAGAGTTTACTCTATCTTGCTTTCTAAGACATAGAATATGATATCAGATTTTCTTAACTTTGTCAAATAATTTTATTAAAATATTTTTATTTTTTTTGACAAAGAAAAAAGCTTGGCAAGTTCCTATCCTCCCGGGAGGCTTCCCTCCAAGTACTTTCAGCGTT
>ERZ773144.908-NODE-908-length-28651-cov-4.277976_pt1 | contig 28651 bp, 19 predicted proteins | sample MGYA00580849_ERZ773144 | MGnify/ENA primary metagenome ERZ773144 (study PRJEB29015, sample SAMEA2737861) | human gut metagenome | biome: human gut; feature: human-associated habitat; material: faeces | place: China | collected 2012 ...
TTTGGGTATCAGTTCGGGGGCAAGCCTCGGGGTGGCCTTGGTCATGTTGGCCGGAGGCGGAATGGTGTCGGCCGGCACTTTTTCTTTTTCCGGTTTTCTGGCAGTGGTGGCCGGTGCTTTCGCCGGTGCCGTGTTGGTCATGGGAGTGATTCTTTTTCTTTCCACGCTGATACGTAGCAGCGTCATGCTGTTGATTGCCGGCATCATGATGGGCTACGTGGCCTCGTCGGCCATTTCCTTGCTGAATTTCTTTGCTACGGCCGAAGGCGTGCACTCTTATATGGTTTGGGGGATGGGCAACTTCGGGGGCGTTTCGTTGGAACAACTGCCGTGGTTTGCGGCTTTCACCTCACTCGGGTTGCTGATGTCAATCCTGTTGATTAAGCCGTTGAACGCCTTGTTGTTGGGAGAACGCTACGCGGAGAACCTTGGGGTGAATGTGCGTCGTACGCGCAGCATGTTGTTGGTGGTTACGGGAATCCTGACGGCTGTGGTCACGGCTTTTTGCGGCCCTGTGTCGTTCATCGGGTTGGCCGTGCCGCATGTGGCCCGGTTGTTGCTGGGCACGTCGAACCATAATTCCTTGTTGCCGGTGACGTTGTTGAGTGGCGGGGCGGTGGCCTTGCTTTGCAATTTGATTTGCATCCTGCCCGGCGAGGCGGGACTTCTCCCCCTGAATGCCGTGACACCCGTGTTGGGTGCGCCGGTGATTATTTATGTCATTGTGAACCAACGTAGAATACAGTATTTCAATTAATGGGAAAGCAGATAGTGCTCGAAGGGGAACGGATTGCTACGGGGTACCGCCAGGGAAAGCAGGTGGCGGAAGTGCATCATGGGTTGGATTTCAGTCTGTCGGGCGGCGAACTGACCTGTTTGTTAGGATGCAATGGAGCCGGGAAATCCACTTTGTTGCGTACGTTGGCCGGCATGCAGCCCCCTTTGTCCGGCCGTCTGGAACTCATGGGGAGGCCTTTGGAGGCTTACAGTGCGCATGAGCGTTCCAAAACCATCGGTGTGGTATTGACCGACCGCATGCAGGCAGGCGGGCTGACTGTTTACGAACTGGTGGCTTTGGGGCGTCAACCGTACACCGGTTTTTTCGGTCGCCTGACTTCGGCCGACAAAGCCTTGGTATGGCGGGCGTTGGAAGAGGTCGGCATGGACGGAAAGGCGCGTCGTTATGTGGCCGAACTGTCTGACGGGGAGCGTCAGAAAGCCATGATTGCCAAGGTGTTGGTACAAGAATGTCCGTTGATTCTCTTGGACGAGCCTACGGCTTTTCTGGATGTGGAGAGCCGTATGGAAGTGATGCGCCTGCTCCGGAAACTGGCGGTGGAAGAACACAAGGCCGTTTTGCTTTCCACGCACGACGTGGATCAGGCCTTGGCCATGTCCGACCGCTTATGGCTGATGACGCAGGAACGCGAGATGCTGTGCGGGACGACCGAGGACTTGGTACTGTCGGGGGCGATGGACCGGCTGTTTGGCAGCACGTCCATCCGTTTCGATGCGGTTCGCGGCATTTACGCCCCGGAGAACCGTAACAGTCGGGTGGTTCGTCTGGAAGTTGCCGATGAGGCTTTGCGTTATTGGGCACAGAACCTTTTGGTGCGGCACGGTTTCCGCCCCGTTGCGCCGGACGAGGGCGGAGAAGGGGCAGCGAGTCTTGCAGTCATCGGTCCGCAGGACATGGTATGGACACAAAACGGAACCTCCTCCCGCTTTTGTTCGTTTGCCGGACTGGTCGAAATGCTGGAGGGCCTGAAGTAGTTTTTTATTCGGGAACTCTTTTTGTATCCGGACCGATACGGTTTCAATCCGCAAGTTTTTTTATTCTTCGGTGGATTCATCCTCCGGGGTACGGTATGGGATTCCCCGCAGTACCCGTTCGATGTACAGGATTTCTTCCCCTATCAGGTCTCTTTCTTGCATAGAGTCCGGATAAGGCACGGGAATTTGGGGAGCGATGCCTTTCCCGTCGATGGTGATATCCGGCCAGCGGCAACTACGGGTGGTGGGGATACTTAACTGGAACCATCCAAGGGGAGACGTGAATGAGTAAACGTTGGATAAGTCGATGGTGCCTTGGGTCGGCTCGTTGCCGAATAGCGTCACTTTTTCACTGTTCTTCGCTTCCAGTATGAACTGTTCCGCTGATGAGGCGTTACGACCATGAATGAGGATGCCTACCTTGCGCGGATAAGGATACACGGAATCCCGTTTTATAAGCCGGATGCGCTGTAGTCCCGGTCGTAGTACATATCCACCCAAATGTTGTGCCACACTGTCGGCCATGTCTTGGCAAAACTTCGCCCATGTTTCTTTAGGATTTTCTGTGGCAAGCTTCCGATAAAGGGAAAGGAAATCGGGGGTGGCGTAGAGTTCCACGCCATGGGTGAGGTACGGTTGGCTGTAAACCAGTGCCATCAGGGTTTGGAAATTCATGTCGTTGCCCCCTCCGTTTCCTCTTAAGTCCACAATCAAGTAGGGGCGTGAAGTGATTTCTTTCAGGTTTTTTTCCACGATTTTGTTGGATTCGGAATCAGCAAAGGACGGGATGCGCAGAAAAAAGGTGCTGTCGTTCATGGCCTTGGCGGTGTAGTACATGTTGAAGGATTCCGTACGGTGGCTTTTTGCCCGTCGGGCAAGTTCCCTCTGTCTGATGGGCTGAAATTTGGCGTTTCCCTCCGGGGTGGTGTTCACCCGTAAGTGGCCGTCGTTGAAGCACCGGACGTATTGGTCCATGGCCAAAGGCAATGTGTCCGGCCTTTGGATGATGATATTTCTCAGGGCGGCGGTACGTTGGTTCCATTCGTATTCTTTTCCTTGCGTCTTTATCTCGTATCCCGGATAGTTACGTTGGATGAAGCCCGTGAGCCAATCGAACTCGGATAGCGCCTCCTCCCGGGTTTGTGCATCAATGGGTTGGATGGACAGGAGGGTGAAGACGTAGAACAATATTTTTCTGTGTATCATATAAGTATAGGGTTATATGAAGCAAATTTACGATTAAAATTCAGAAATAAAAAGGACGGCGGCAGAAATAGTGGACAGTAGATGCGATAGGGTGATTTTTCCTACGATGATGTTCCGCCCGTCATGACGGACCGGCACCGGGACGGTAAATAGGCAAAGTGTCAGAATGCCAAAACGTCAGTGAGGGGGTGGTGAGAATGGCGTATTTGCGTCCGGAGGGAAACACGGAGGGAAAATACGTGTTGTTTTGGAAGCTGAGGTTGTACACGGAGAAAGCTTTCGTGGCATTTTTACGGTCTTTCTGAAAACGAAAAGCGAGCATTGGGCGGTGGAAACTTTTAAGGGAGCAAGTGAGGAGGAACGTAGGCTTGCATTTTGTTTTTGTCCTTAGTGAGGTAAAAAAGCGGCAGTTAGAGAAAAAATCCTGTTTTAACCCATTGTTTTGAGTGCTTTCCGGTGTGTTTTTCAGCGAAAAGTCGAGTATGAAACGTCAGTCTGCGGAGAATGGAAAATCGCTTTCAGCCAAACTTTTTTCCGTTCGCAGGAGAAAAATAGGGAAAAATGGGTAGAAATGACGGATAAAATCAGTTCTTGGCACGTCTTTTTAACCTATGCCATTTTAAATGGCACTAAAGTTTCGTTTTTGTTCAAGCGGAAATCGTGGAAATACTTTCTTTTTGCAAGTAAAAAGTGTTGTATATTTGCTATTTTGTTAGTCTCGCGTGGCGACATGAAAGGTGCTCTTGTTCTTATCGGTATTGCTTGGTATGCCTTGTTTGTTGATGGTCAGTGCACCGTTGGATGGCAAGTTTTGATGGTATGTTTTCTGGGATTGGGAGATATTTTCTCCCGCATTTTTATGGTCACTCCGGAAAAACTCCGTATTTTTATCCTTTCAAAGAACAGGGAAAGGCTATGGCAAAGGATAAGACCGTCTATGTGTGTGCGAATTGCGGACAGGAATCACCGAAGTGGGTGGGGCGTTGCCCTGCGTGCGGGGAATGGAATACTTTTAAGGAATTCACTGTACGCAAGGAGAGTGCGTCGGCTGCCGTGCCGGGAGGATTCCGTCAGGCGTTGCCGGGGGAACCGTTGCGTAGGAGGCCCATTCCCGTGGGACAGATTGTGACCGATGAAGAACCGAGGTTGGACATGCACGACGAGGAACTGAACCGCGTATTGGGCGGACTGGTGCCCGGCTCATTGGTGCTTCTGGGTGGGGAACCCGGCATCGGGAAGTCTACTTTAGTCTTGCAGACCGTACTGAAAATGACGGACAAGCGGGTGCTTTATGTCAGTGGAGAGGAGAGTGCGCGGCAGTTGAAGTTGCGTGCCGACCGTTTGGTGCCAAGGGCAGGAGGAAAGGTGGACGGACGGGAAGGGTTCTTGTCCCGTTCGTCTTGTATGGTCGTGTGCGAGACTTCGCTCGACCAGATTTTCCTGCACGTCCGTAACGAGCAGCCGCAGTTGGTGGTCATAGATTCCATACAGACCATCATGACAGAGGCCGTGGACAGTTCGCCCGGCAGCATCTCGCAGGTGCGCGAGTGCGCCGCGCTGTTGTTGAAATTCGCCAAGGAGAGCAATATTCCCGTGATATTGATCGGCCATATCAATAAGGAGGGGACACTGGCCGGCCCCAAGGTGTTGGAACATATCGTGGATGCCGTGTTGCAGTTCGAGGGCGACCAACATTATATGTACCGTATCCTGCGCAGCATCAAGAACCGTTTCGGCAGCACGGCCGAGTTGGGCATCTACGAGATGCGGCAGGACGGTTTGCGGCAGGTGAGCAATCCTTCGGAACTGTTGCTCACCGAGAATCACGAAGGACTGAGTGGCGTCGCCATCTCTTCGGCCATCGAGGGCGTGCGCCCCTTCCTCATCGAGACGCAAGCCTTGGTCAGCACGGCGGCTTACGGCACGCCGCAACGTTCGGCCACCGGCTTCGACCTGCGCCGGTTGAATATGTTGCTGGCCGTGTTGGAGAAGCGCGTGGGGTTTAAACTGGCGCAGAAAGACGTGTTCCTGAACATAGCCGGAGGATTGAAAGTGACCGATCCGGCCATCGACTTGTCCGTCATTGCCGCCGTGTTGAGCAGCAATGTGGACACGGGCATCGAAAGCGGCGTCTGCATGGCCGGGGAAGTCGGCTTGAGCGGCGAGATACGTCCGGTAAACCGTATCGAGCAGCGCGTGGCGGAAGCGGCCAAGCTCGGTTTCCGGCAAATGATTGTCCCGCGCCACAACTTGCAGGGATTCGACACGTCGAAACTGAAGATAGAACTTGTCCCGGTGCGGAAAGTGGAAGAGGCGCTCCGTGCGCTTTTCGGTTAAACGAACAGATAACGATAAGGATATGATAGAAGAATACCAACTCAGGGTCTTGCCGGAAACGGCAGCCAATGAGCAGGCCTTGCGCCGTTACATCGCCCGCGAGAAAGGAAAGGACGAACGGACGCTGACGGCCATACGGGTGTTGAAACGCAGTATCGACGCCCGCCAACGCACGATATTCGTCAACTTGAAGGTACGGGTGTATGTCAATGAGCAGCCGGAGGACGATGAATTTGTCCGTACGGCGTACCGGAATGTGGAGGGACGGCCGCAGGTGGTTGTGGTCGGTGCCGGTCCCGGCGGACTGTTTGCCGCCTTGCGCCTGATTGAAGCGGGGTATCGTCCCGTCATCGTGGAACGAGGTAAGAACGTCCGCGACCGCAAGTTGGACTTGGCCAAAATATCGCGTGAGCATAAAGTGGACAGCGAGAGCAATTACAGTTTCGGGGAAGGCGGCGCAGGAGCTTATTCCGACGGAAAGCTGTACACCCGGAGCAAGAAACGCGGGAACGTGGAGAAAATCCTGAATGTATTCTGTCAGCACGGTGCCAGTGTGTCCATCCTGCAAGATGCCCATCCCCACATCGGGACGGACAAACTTCCGAGAGTCATCGAGAACATGCGCAAGACGATTCTGGACTGTGGGGGAGAAGTGCATTTCGAGACCCGTATGGATGCTTTGCTCATCGAGAAAGACACGGTGGTGGGGATAGAGACGAACACGGGGAAGACCTTCCGCGGCCCGGTCATCCTGGCCACGGGGCATTCGGCGCGTGATGTCTACCGTTGGTTGCATGCCCATGGCGTGGAAATCGAAAGCAAGGGCTTGGCGGTCGGTGTGCGTTTGGAACATCCGTCGCTCCTCATCGACCAGATACAATATCACAACCGGAACGGACGGGGAAAGTATCTTCCGGCTGCGGAGTATAGCTTTGTGCAGCAAGTGGAAGGCCGCGGGGTGTACAGTTTCTGTATGTGTCCGGGCGGGTTCGTCGTCCCGGCAGCCAGCGGCCCCCGGCAGACGGTGGTCAACGGGATGTCGCCCAGCAACCGTGGGTCGAAATGGAGTAATTCCGGCATGGTGGTGGAGTTGCATCCGGAAGATCTGGAGGAGAAATCACTGGCCGGTTTTATGGCTGTTTCCGGTTTGCAGCCGGACGTGCGTCATCCGTTGGCCATGATGTTCTTCCAGGAAGCCTTGGAAGAACAGAACTGGCAGCAGGGGAATTGCCGGCAGACGGCTCCCGCGCAGCGGATGGCCGATTTCGTGAACGGGCGTTTGAGTTACGACCTGCCCGCGAGTTCGTATGCTCCCGGACTGGTATCCTCGCCTTTGCATTTTTGGATGCCGAAGTTCGTCACGGCACGGCTGGCAGAGGGCTTCCGCCGTTTCGGCAAAGCCTCCCGTGGTTTCCTGACCAACGAGGCCGTGATGATAGGAGTGGAGAGCCGCACGTCGGCACCCGTACGTATCGTGCGCGATGGAGAAACCTTACAACACGTGCGGTTGAAGGGATTGTTCCCGTGCGGCGAAGGTGCCGGATATGCCGGAGGCATCGTGTCGGCCGCGATGGACGGGGAACGTTGTGCGGAAGCTGCGGCTGCTTACCTCGGGAGTTAGAAATCCACTCCCAAGGTCACGGTGAGGTTGCCCGTGCGGATATGCCCGTCGAAGTCGTCGTAATGGTATTCGCTGTAGTTACGTCCGGCAATGTTGAACAAGCCGATGTCGTATCCCATTTCAAAGTAGAAGTTTTGGAAAGCCATGCCGCAACCCACCCGTAGTCCGGCATCGAAGCGTTTATAGCGGTCTTTGCCGAACGGGCTGACCTTGGTGCGGGTATCGTAAAGTTTGGTCGTTCCGCCTACGCCTACGGCCATGAAACCGCCGAAAAACGGTTGCACGGTGAAATCGTCGGCGTTGGTGTTGAGTTTGTATTTCAGTACAATGGGAATTTCCAGATACCTCATGTAGCATTTCTTAAACTCGACATCTTCCGTGGCTTCTATTTCCGTGCCCTTTTCCGTGTAAATCAATCCGCTCTCCAAGAAGAAGGGCAGTCCGTCGCCCAACTTGTTTCCGTAAACCAAACCGATATGATAACGCGGCAACGGATTGGTCTGTGCTTCTCCTCCTGTCCCTTTGTATCGCACCGTAGGGACGTTCAGACCGAAACGCAGACCGAAGTAAGAGCTTCGCCTGTAATCCCGCCAACGGCTCGCATATACGGGTTCTCCTTCATAGAAATCCTTTCCGGCACTTACCGGCATGGCGGTGAACAGTAATAAGATATAGAGAAGAAAAGTTTTTTTTGTCATGTGAGTGTATGCTTAATATCGATGATTTATTAGGCAAAAATACAAATTAATTTTATTTCATAAGCCTTTTTAGATAAATAATTGCTATTTTTGCGGATGTTATACAACGATAGAACAACTTTGAAATATTAAGGTCTCGGAGCGGTCGAGACAGGTGTTGTGGGCCTGTATGCAAAGAGATCCAATTCTGAAAACGTAGATATGAAAGTATTAAAATTTGGGGGAACATCCGTAGGTTCCGTAGAAAGTATTCTGAGTGTTAAAAAGATTGTTGAGGCTGAAAAGGAGCCGGTGGTGGTCGTAGTATCTGCATTGGGCGGAATTACCGACAAGTTGATTAAGACATCTAAGTTGGCTTTGGCCGGAGATTTGTCTTACCAGTCCGAGTTTGATGAGATTGCCGGGCGTCACCATCAGATGATAGAAGCCGTAATTCCTTCCGGAGAAAAAAAGGAACGTTTGTTGGAGACCATCGACGCCTTGCTGGATGAGTTGAAAAGCATTTATCAAGGCGTCTATCTTATCCGTGACCTTTCGCCTAAGACGTCTGCTGCCATAGTCAGTTATGGGGAGCGGTTGTCGTCCAATATAGTAGCCGTGTTGATAGACGGAGCCAAATGGTTTGACTCACGTACCTTTATTAAGACTGAGATTAAGTCGGGACGTCAGTTGCTGGCATCCGATTTGACGCACGAATTGGTCAAACAGGCTTTTGTTGACTTGCCGAAAGTCTCTTTGGTTCCGGGATTCATTTCCACGGATGCCGACTCCGGAGAGGTGACGAACTTAGGTCGTGGAGGGTCGGACTATACGGCCTCCATCATTGCAGCGGCATTGGATGCTTCTTTTTTGGAGATATGGACGGATGTGGACGGTTTCATGACGGCCGACCCGAAGGTGATTTCCACCGCTTATACCATCAATGAGTTGAGTTATGTAGAGGCTATGGAGCTTTGCAACTTCGGTGCGAAGGTGGTTTATCCCCCTACCATCTATCCGGTTTGCGTAAAGAATATTCCGATTCTCATCAAGAATACGTTTAATCCTTCGGGAAAAGGCACGGTGATTAAGAGTGACATCGCCGAAGACCAGAAGCCTATCAAGGGCATTTCCAGTATAAACGGAACGACATTGATTACGGTTTCCGGTTTGTCTATGGTGGGAGTCATCGGCGTGAACCGTCGTATTTTCTCGGCGTTGGCCAATAACGGCATCAGTGTGTTCCTCGTGTCGCAGGCTTCTTCGGAGAACAGTACGTCCATCGGTGTACGCGATGCGGATGCCGATGCGGCTTGCGAGGTTTTGAATGCGGAGTTCTCCAAGGAAATAGAGACGGGAGCTATGTACCGGATGACGGCGGAAAGCGGTTTGGCTACAGTGGCCATCGTGGGCGAGAACATGAAGCACACACCCGGCATCGCCGGTAAGTTGTTCGGAACGTTGGGGCGTAGCGGCATCAATGTGATTGCTTGTGCACAGGGCGCTTCGGAGACGAATATCTCTTTTGTGGTGGACGGGCTGTTCTTACGCAAGACACTTAATGTCATCCATGATAGTTTTTTTCTTTCGGAATACCAAGTCCTCAATCTTTTTCTGTGCGGAGTAGGGACGGTGGGTAGTAGCTTGATTGCGCAGTTGGCGCAGCAGAGTGAGAAATTGAAGAAAGAACGGGGTTTGAAGCTTAAGGTCGTGGGTATTGCCAGCGGGCACAACGCGATGTTCGACCGCGAAGGTATCAGTTTGGAGAACTGCCGTGAACAGTTGGCGCATAGTGCGCCGAGCGATTTGAACCGCTTGCGTGACGAAGTGATAGGAATGAACATCTTCAATTCCGTGTTTGTCGACTGTACGGCCAGTTCCGATGTGGCCGGGCTGTATCAGGAATTTCTGGAGCATAACATCTCCGTGGTGGCGGCCAATAAGGTTGCGGCCTCTTCCGATTACGCCACTTATCAGAAGCTGAAATCCACAGCCCGTCAGCGTGGGGTGAAGTTCCTGTTCGAGACGAATGTGGGAGCCGGTCTGCCCATTATCCGTACCATGAACGATTTGCTGAACAGCGGGGATAAGATTTTGAAGATAGAAGCCGTATTGAGCGGTACTTTGAATTTCATATTCAACAAGATTTCGGCCGACGTTCCGTTTAGCGAGACCGTGCGGCTGGCCAAGGAAGAAGGATATAGCGAGCCCGATCCTCGTGTGGATTTGAGCGGAAAAGATGTCATCCGTAAGTTGGTGATTTTGGCGCGTGAAGCCGGTTACCGTATCGAACAGTCCGACGTGGAGAAGCACTTGTTCGTGCCCGATTCGTTTTTCCGGGGTACATTGGATGAATTTTGGAAGAACCTACCTTCCCTGGATGCCGATTTCGAGCGGCGGCGTAAGGTATTGGAGAGCGAAGGAAAACGTTGGCGTTTTGTTTCCCGTTACGAGAACGGCAAAGCCAGTGTGGAACTGTGTGAGGTAGGACGTGAACATCCGTTCTACACCCTCGAAGGCTCCAATAACATTATCTTACTGACGACAGAGCGCTATAAGGAGTATCCCATGCAGATTCAGGGATACGGGGCCGGGGCCGGAGTGACGGCGGCCGGTGTTTTTGCCGACATCATGAGTATTGCCAACGTATAACATATATATAATTAAGGTAAGGAGATAAAGATGAAGCATATTATTATATTGGGCGACGCCATGGCACAAGCTACGCCCACTTCTCCTTGGCATCCTACTTCAGCACCGGATATGGATGCATTTTTCTTCACGATGTTTCCGAAAAGGCCGGCTGTGGCCAAAGCTCTGAGGATACGTTGGTCGCTGATATGCCGCGATACGGAGAGATGGTATAACACAGACGGCAGTACGCCGCAGGAGCCGCAAGTGGGGGCCGTGACGATTTTTCCGCCTCCGGCATTCTCTTCGCTGACGGCAAGGGCGTATGCGAAAAGCAGTCCGCGCGTACGCATGGAATGTTGGTAGCCGTCGGCACGGACGTAATAAGACGTGGCCTTCCTTCTCAGTCCCAATGGGCCGGGTAACACGCCTTCATGTTCCAGTCCGTTCCGTACGGCCTGTTGCATGGTGTTCCACACTTCTTCCAGATAGTCCCAGATGTCTTTTCCTTCGCATTCTTCTACATATTCCCAATAACTCTTTCCGGTATGCATGCACCAAGCCAGGATTTCTGTGGCAGAGTTCTTAGGGTATATTTCTTCAAACGTCAGGTTCTGTTTTCCCTCTTCACCCAGTGCTCCTCCACCGATACTGAACACAGTCCAATTCTCTGTGATGTGTCCTTCTGCGTCAAATCCTTGAAACTTCATGCCGTTCGGATGGTAGGGAAGGAAAGTCTTAGGTTTCCAAATGATTGTGGTGCGTGGTTCGTCCAATACGTCGAGAATCGCTTTGTCTGTCATGTGTCCTTTTCCTGTAGCGGCCAGACTGCCGTAAAGGGTTACTTCAAAACGTACGGCCTTCGGATTGCGTTCCAAAAAGAGGGTGGCGGCCTTACGCGGAGCCATGGTATGACTGCTTGACGGGCCGTAGCCGATACGGTATAGTTCTTTCAGAGTTATCATTGTAAGCGTTGTTTTTGTCTGCAAAGGTAGGGAAAATCCCATATTATTTATTACTTTTGCCTGTATTTTAAAATGGAATGGATATGTTGACAGCTACACGTAGGGAATGGAACGAATTATATGTGTTTTTCAACTTCTTGGCTCAAGGAGGGATAGTCTTGGGCAACGAAGAGGGGCTACCTTCCGGTCGTGTGTTGCCTATTTTTCAGGTGACGCGGCAGGAGCATGACGGAGAGCGTCGTTACACGGTAGAAGAGACCGACATCCATGTCGAAGGGGAACAGATGGACGAACGTTTTCCGCGTGAAGACTTCGGCACAGTGGCGGCTATGATTCTCGATACGTTGAAACGGGAACGGAACGAAGAGGTGGAGGCACCCGAAGGGGTGGAGGGCTTTCTCGATGCACTGAAGATTTATGACATGGAAGCCCGGACGGATGACCGTACCGATTTCTACATTACTTTTCATGACAGCAGTTTCCCACCCGTGGGATTCCGCATCTATTCCCGTCTTTGCGCCATGATGCCCTTGTTGGATGGCGGACGGACGGCCAATCTGAAATTCGAGCAGGGAGGTATCCGTTTCTCCCAACCGGCGGTCAACAAAATCAATTATACGGACGACCCGGACAATCCGAACGAGGTGGCGCGCCGCATGCTTTACATCGAGAGCATGGGCGGCGTGTTGAAATACAATGACGTGGCCGACAAAGTGTTCCGCAGTAACCTTTGCATGATAGACCTCAACTTCCCCCGCGTGTTGGCCGAGATGGTGCGTTTGATGCATTTGGACAACGTGAGCCGGGTGGACGAACTGACGGCGCTCATAGAAGAGCGGAACCCGTTGAAAATAAAGGAAGAACTGATTCGCAAACACGGGTATTACCGTTACAAGATGAAAGAGTTCCTGTTGGCTTTGGCCTTAGGCATGCGTCCGGCCAAGCAGTACGACGGGACTGATTCGGCCGTGGCTGGTTTCGTAATGGTGGATACGGAGGGACGTATGGTGGCCTATCGTAAGACGGAGCGTCAGGTCTTTGCCGATTTCTTGTTCACGCATACCCGTTTGGAGAAAGGACATCCGGAAAAAGACAAGTATGGTTATTTGGAGCGTGAAAATCGTGCTTACTATTTGAAGTTGAACTTAAAGATAAGTTTTGTGAAAAGATGAAGATTGACCATGTGGCTATGTATGTGAGGGATTTGGAAGTGGTAAAGGATTTCTTTGTGCGTTTTTTCGGTGCCGTTTCTAATGAAATGTATCATAATCCCCGGACAGGCTTGAAGTCCTATTTTTTAAGTTTTGGCAATGGAGCCAAGTTGGAAATCATGACACGTCCGGATTTGTCGGTCCTGGGAAAAGATATTTATCGTACGGGATATATTCATTTGTCGTTCAGCGTGGGGAGTGAGGAACGGGTGAATAGTCTGACTGCTAAATTACAATCAGCCGGGTACGAGGTTATCAGTGGACCACGTTTTACAGGCGATGGGTTCTATGAAAGTTGTGTTCTGGATTCCGAACACAATCAAATAGAGATTACCGTGTGAAATCAGAGGAGGTTTACCAACCTTCTCTGATAGTCTTTTAAATCATCTTTCATTTTTTCGAAGCCTTATCGGTTCTTTTTCAGACGTGGTTTCTTCTATTATTTATCTTTGAAATCGCTTTTGAAGTGAGTGACATTTTCCAATTTCTCCGGAATACCCGAAGAGCTGTATTTTTCAATCGTTCGTCCTCCGATATGCAGTTGCTTTATGGTCAATTCTTTGATGTCGGAGAAGACGGCTGAAGGCTTTGTTGTGGGTTTCACGAAATAAAGATTCTGTAACACTACTTTTCGTATCATGTGCCGGTTGTCTTTTGTGGCAGGGATAAGTGCCCATTTCTTTGCAGGAGTCCAAAAGGAACTGTTCTTGACGACAAGCTCCCCGTTTGCCGGCAAATCGGAGTTTTCATAGAATTGGACCCTGATGTCTCCGCCCGCTTTCCTTCCTGTTATGGAATGGAAATTATCAAAGTAATACCCTTTTATAGTCCTGCTGTTGGAACCGCCCTGAGGTTTGCCGACCAAGACGTTGCCTCCGATGCGTATGCAATGTGCCGTACGTGTCCATCCGATGGCATTGTTGACGCGGATATTCTCCGAAGCTCCGTCGCGGCTCCATTCCATCCGGTCTTTGTTGTAAACACCTGCTGCTGCAAACGTATTACGTATTTCTGCCGGATTGTCGTCTGTGTTTGTGAGGTTGATGGATGGATTCTCCCTATAAGTACGTATTGGGAATTCGTTCGAAGGGTTATAGTGGCCGGTTGCGAAAGTATCATCATTGCCCAACGTAATGGCACCATTAACAGTGATGTCTTTTCCGCTTGATAGGTTGAGGCCGTCTATCCATCCATGGTTATAGGGCGACAACCCCTTAATGTTGTTTAGTTTTATGTCGGTGGCATCATGTGTTTCCCAATTCCATTGCTGGCTGTCACGTATATATGTGTCGTTGAATGTGATATGGCTTGATTTCTTTATTACGGCTCCTCCCTGGTGTGGAGTGTTTCGTGCGTCCTTCCTGTCCATTGCGAAAGTAAAGCAACCTTGTCCGTCATGCATGCCGCGTCCGGAAATGGTCACAAAACAAGAGTTCGCAATGTATATGGCAGGTTCGTTGGCTTCCCGGCATTCTTTCAAACGGTTAATCATGAGCGCATTTTCATCAGTGTAAACGAAAAGGGGCTTTCCTCCCTTTTTATGGTCTCCGTTCCAGTTGACGATACGAAGTCCCGACCATATATAAGTTCCGGCCGGTATGTAGAGCGTATTGAGTTCCGGTGTGTTCCTGATTGCCTCCAATGCGGCTTGCAGGGCATCAGAGACGTCATTCCGGTTTCTTGCCCTCATGTCCGGGAATGCTACAATTCGGTTGGTGTAGGGGACGAATACTCCCTTTTCGTAATTCCACGTGAACGTTTTCTCGTCGTTCAGGCTGGCGTCTGCGATACTTCCCGCAGGACGGCATGCTTGTCCGGCAATGTCTGTGATTGGATTGTTCTTTAAGTAATTTTCTGCAAATGCTTTAAAATTAAGAACATTAGGACTTTCCAATGAAGGACGTTCCGCCAAGTCTTCCAAGGGATCGTTTATCAGTGTAAGCTGTGGGTTGGAGGTAGAGGCATCCTGTGGGTCGTCTCCGTTGATGATGACAATGGCGTAGGGTAGTTCTTCGGCCATTTCGAATATGACAGTCTTTTTGTCGGGACTGATTTTCAGTTTTTCTTGTGGATAGAAACGTACAGGATGAATGGTTACACTGTTGATTTCGTCATCTCCCGTCACATTGATTTCAATTTCGGGGGACCGGCTGTTTGAGGCGAAGCGAGCGACATCCATGTTGTGCCCTTGGTTGCCAAAACCTGTATTGTCATAGCGGATTGCAGCAACTCTGATATCTGCCACTTTTACATTAAAGCGTGCAGAGGCTACATCGTTTCTTACATGCGAAGGATATGCTTCTCCTCCAGGTCCTGTTTCAGGGATGGTAAAGGGTACGTATGGATGAACCTTTATACTTTTGGGTTTTGCACTGATGGTTTGACCTGTGAGTATAAGCAGAAATATCATCCACATGATGTTTACCGTTTTCTTTCTAATCATGACTTTCTTCATATTTTTAAATATCTGTTATTCACTGACTCTTTCATGTTTCCGCTGCAAAGGTATGGACTTATTTTGGAAGTGTATAGGACATTTTTTTCCAAATGATGGGACAAATCAACGTGAGTATGTTTTATCTGTTTCCGATTTCCACACAACGGGTTTCCCGTCGGTTGTAATGCCTTCGGCCTCCACGGTTATCACCGTCTTTTTACTATTATTATATAGTTGGATGACGGCTTCTCCCTTGTCGTTGAATTTCACTTTGGGTGTCCAGTAAAGCGTGCGTCGGTAGTCTTTGACATCGGGCATCGGCTTCTTGCTGTAATCGGGACAGTAGAATTCCGTACAAACGGAGTATCCTTTTGCAGCATACCGTCTGTCCCGGTAGGTGGGTCGTACTCCGTCGTTGGGCAGAAGCCGGTAGTCTATGATCACCTCCGGTTGGTTGGTCTGGCTGTATTTCCAACTTCCTTGTTCCCGTGGGACGTAATCTGTATAGATGTATAGTTTGTCCAGATGGCGGAGGCGACGGTACTTTTCCATTTGTGCGTTGGACATGGACATGCCCACTTTGGACTCCCTCTTTTGTTCAGGCATAAAATCTAATATCTTTCCATCGTATTGTTCTTGCAGATAGAAATGCCTGTCCATTCCCATGTCTCCGAAAAACGCCGTGGCCACTTGCCGCGAGAATGTTCGCCAGTCGTGCATGCCTCCGTTCAATCCGTAGTCGGCAGCAAGGTTGAAGGCTTCGTAGGCATCCACGACCAAAGCCGGTTTGCTGGGATCTAATTTTCTCAACCCTCCCCGTTTGCTTCTTACGGTGACGGTATTCAGTTCCCGTCCGGTGAAGGCATCGGTGGAGGAAGTATCTAAGGGAATTTTATCTTCGAAAGTCGCATCCTGATAGTAACTGTATGGCTTGGGAAATACGGGGAAAAACGGGTCGAGCTTCACATAGAACTCCGGGTAGGCTTGTTCGTCCATGAAGCCTTTCCTTTTTATTCTTCTTTTATATTTCTCGCTTTTTGTGCTGTCCGAAGCACTTAAGAATAAAATGTAGTTGTCGTTTACGACAGCCGAAGGCATGTAAAACTTTCCCTTTTGGGTGGTTTGGGACACATCCACGATGTCGCGGTCTTGTATGAACGAGGCGGATACGTTCACCTCCTTTTTCATCTCTTTAATGAGCGGGCCATAGAGGTCTTGCAGGGTCAGGACTTTGGCCACGGGAGTGTACATATCTGGATATAGATGGTAGTCACGGGCTGTGGTATAAATAGGAACTGATGAATCTATAAAGGGTATATATACAGAATCACCGTAGTCTGTTTCCTCCAAGAGCGAATAAGTCTGGTGCACGCTGCCGCTGAGTGTCTGAATCTTTTCCGGCAGGAACTCAAACTGTGTGTACTCCAGTCCGGCCATCATACGCCAGTCATGCCTTCTCCATCCTTGTACCATCATGAGCAGGTCGAGGGCATGGCGGTGCAGGCTGTCGTCTGCCTCGAAGTACCATCCGGGGTTTTCCACGAAACCTTTAATCTCGCTGGCCAACAGCATTTCAGTGAGCATCGTACCGTTGTCGTAAGTCGTTTCGTCCGTGGCATGGTCGCGTACGGCGAGGGATACGTCCGCGTCATGATGCCGGAACAGTTTCATCCGTAGTTCAATGAGTTCGAACGGGGTATATTCCTGTTTTATGCCTTCTATGTTGATGAGCGGTTGGTCATAATCATGGTGGTTGACGAAAAAGAGTCGGTCGGCATAAATCCTCCCTTCGCCATTGAAGACTGTGATTTGGTTCACCCCCGTGGGGAGCGAAGCCCAAAAGATGTCCACGGTGTCCTTTCTCATGTCGGCGGGTGAAAGTTTCCTGAAAGCCTTGCTCACGCCATTGCACTGTATCTGTATCCCCAATTCCTCCTTGCTTTCGGTAGAACCTTGTATAATCATCCTCAGTACGCTGTCTTTCCTTTCCACATGCAGGGCATATCCTTCCTTTTCCACTTCCGGTAATTTCACTTCATAGTCGTAGTCTTGGTAATGCAGTCTGGCTTTGTATTTATCGTCCGGTTTCATGTCTGTTAGGGTGAACACGCCTCTTCCCCGGTTCAATGTCCGTGTCTGGGCTACTTCCTTTCCATCGCTATCGATGATGGAAAGTTCTGCCTCTAAATGTTTTCCTTCCTCATCGTTGATTTCAAATGCCACGTGTCCATCTGTGCCTTCAATCAGATGTCCTCCCTCGGGATAGAAACGCAGGTCTATTTCGGGCTTCCCTTTCCGCGCCTTGTAGTACCTTCGCATGGGGCGCAGGGTCATGTCGTTGGGGTAACGTCCGGACTCTTTGGGATGGTCGAATACGGGGAATACGCGCGAATACAACTTGTCATAATCCCGGAAGAAGTCCTTGGCCATCTGTTTGTTGTAGAACATATCCTCCGTATATTTTGAATGCGGATGCTCGTGTCGTCCGAAGTTGAGCATCCACCGGGTGTATGCCCGCAGTTCGTAGTATCCGGCATAGAGCGAGTCGGTCAGGGTGAACGCCCCGTGTGCCGTTCCGTCTTCCATCTTTAGTTGCTGCCGTTCCACGAGATAGCCGTCCGGTGTGAGCAGTTCCACATACATGATTTTGCTCAAGTCTGTGAGCCACCCCTTGTCACTCCGTGTGACGTATGCTTTATACCATATCGTATCGCCCACGAAGTAGCAGGTGTTATCAATATGGAGGTACACTTTTTCCTGCGGCAGGCCTGTGCCGAAACGTTTCACGCGGGTAGCAAGGGAATCCACGGATGCAATATCTTTATGGCTTTGCGCCGAGATGTTCCATATGGTGCAAACAAGTGCATAAAATAAGGTAATTCTTTTCATGTTCTTAGTATGTTTAAGCAAAGTAATAAAAGATTTGAAGAACAATATGGGACGTTTCGTAACAAATCATGGGACATTTTCAAGCAACTATTTTTTTCGGAGCTTGATTCCCTTCTTTGCTTCCCTCTACGGTCTTACATGGAGAGTATAGGATATGGTAAGTGGCAAAAAATAGGGATAATCACCTCTTTTCTTTTGCTGTTAAAAAGTAGCCGGAAAAGCCTTCGGGCTGACATCCGGGTTGAAGCTTCAGCCCGAATCTGTGAGGATGGTTTGCATAAATATACGTATATCAAGTATTCTTTTGCATAAACGCTGCATATCGGCGTACCGTTCACAGCCGAATAAAAAATCAATCTCATGAGAACGGGATTTTTATACGAGCATGTCATTGGCGTGTTGTCCGCATGTCGTGGCGGCGGTTCCTTTTTTCCGTGTGGAAAATCGGCCTTCAATGGGAGTGGAATGTACTGAAAGGGGCGTTCGTGAATTTATTTGGAGATTTTCCGATGACATGAAGGAGCGTACAAAGCGAAAGCAGAAACGGGCTTTTAAGAAACACGGACGGCGGACTGTGCGGAGCAAATGAGGCGGACGGTGGTAAAATGACGGGAATGGGCGCACCGGACTGGATTTTTGATTTCACGGGAATCCGTGTGGCTGCGATATTTTCCGTCCCGACTGGATTCGGGGCGGAATATCCGATTCTCGGGGCATTACGGAATACAAAAAGTCAGAAGGAACATTTTGTCATTGCTCCTGTCTTTCGTTTAAAATTCGTAACTTTGCACGAAGTCATAAGAGAGAGCAGACACATGAATAATCTATACGAAGAGCGGTTGGGTACGGACCGCATGCTGCCGTTGGTGTTCCGGATGGCCCTTCCGGCTGTGGCCGCGCAAATCGTCAACCTGCTTTATAACATCGTGGACCGTATTTACATCGGCCATATTCCCGGTATCGGTACCGACGCGTTGGCCGGTATCGGGGTGACCAGTTCGGTCATCATCCTGATTTCCGCTTTTTCTTCCATCGTGGGGGCGGGAGGTGCACCTTTGGCTGCCATCGCGTTGGGGCAGGGCGACCGGGAGCGAGCCGGCAAGATATTGGGGAACGGACTGGTATTGCTCCTGCTTTTCACCGTCCTTACATCGGCCACGGCCTACCTGTCCATGCGTCCCTTGCTGATGGCCATCGGGGCATCGGAACATACGATAGGCTATGCGATGGATTATTTGTCGGTGTATTTGTTGGGGACGTTGTTCGTGGAGGTTTCGGTGGGGCTGAACACTTTCATCAATACGCAGGGAAGGCCGGGCATAGCCATGTGCTCAGTCGTCATCGGTGCGCTGCTGAACATCGGTCTCGATCCGCTGTTCATTTTCGTGTTCGACATGGGCGTGAAAGGGGCGGCTTTGGCCACCATCCTCTCGCAGGCTTGCAGTGCCTGGTGGGTGTTGCATTTCCTGACCTCGCGCAAGGCCACGTTGAGAATCGAGCGGAGGTATATGCGTCCCGACAGGAGAATCATCGGTGCCACGTTGGCCTTGGGCGTGTCCCCGTTCATCATGGCCAGTACGGAAAGTCTGGTGGGTTTCGTGCTGAACAGCGGCTTGAAAGTGTATGGCGACATCTATATCAGCGCATTGGCCATCATGCAAAGTGCGATGTTGGCCGTCAGTGTACCGTTGACAGGGTTCGCACAAGGTTTTATTCCTATCGTGAGTTACAACTACGGCCACGGGAACCGTGAGCGGGTGAAGGACTGCTTTAAAATCGTGGTCCGGGTGATGTTTTCTTTCAACCTGCTGCTTGTCCTTTTCATGATTCTGTTTCCCGGATTGGTCGCTTCGGCTTTTACGTCCGACGAACGGCTGATAGCCACCGTGGAGCATACCTTACCCGTGTTCCTGGCCGGTATGACGATTTTCGGCCTGCAACGGGCTTGCCAGAACATGTTTGTCGCGCTTGGCCAGGCCAAGGTGTCCGTTTTCATCGCCTTGTTGCGTAAGGTGATATTGTTGGTGCCGTTGGCTCTACTGTTGCCGCGCTGGATGGGGGGTATGGGCGTGTACGCCGCCGAGGGTGTTTCCGATGCCGCCGCAGCCGTTTGTTGCACCTTGATTTTTGTTTGGCAGTTCCCGAAAATCCTACGTAAAATGGCAAGGTGAATCATTGTCGACGGAAGTCTTGTACATATAGTCCTATCTTTTGTGTGGTTTTGTCCTATAAAGGAAAAAGGGAAAACCGTATCTTTGCCGCATGACAACAAGCGAAAGATATATGGATATAGAGGTATCTGCAAACCCGAGGCCGAGTTTTTGGAAGTCGGGCTTTTCCAAGTTTAGTGCAGCATTGTGTTTTTTTATTTCTGTCGGCTCTGTGGCTATGGTCGCGGCGGCGGACGACGGGTATGTCATGTTGGAGAACGGAGTGTATTGTCGTACGGCGGACGGGCGAATGCGTGTGGAGTTCGTGAGTCCGGACATCGTGAGGGTACGTTATACGCGTGAAGCCGATTTTTTGGGGAACGGTACTATAGTATGCGTGGAGCGGACGGAAAACAAGGTTCCTTTTCAGGTAGCTTCGGTGTCAGGGGGGCTTTCTTTGCAGTCGGACAGCCTGGAAGTGCGGGTGGATTTGAACACTTGTGCCCTTACTTATAAGGATGCCCGCACGGGAAAGGTTTTGCTTTCCGAGCGTCAGGACATGCCGCGCGAGGCGGAGAAGACGTATATGGAAAACGTCGTTTACGACCCGGATAGCAGGCGAATCGAGAAAACGGCCGACGGAGAGAAGGAAGTGATGGACGTGCTTCGCCGCGACACGGTGGGGTGGACTTGGAAGTTCAGGAATCATTTCCGCTGGTCGGAAGGCGAGGCGCTTTATGGTTTGGGATGCCACATGGAGGATTTCCTCGACTTGCGGGGTAAGACGATGTACCTGTGCCAGCATAACCTGAAAGAGATGGTACCGGTGTTGAACTCCACGGCCGGTTACGGCCTGTTGTTCGATGCGGGTTGCGGGATGAAGTTCCAAGACGGGGCGGAAGGCGGTTTCATGGAATTGGAAGCCGCCAAGGAGGTGGATTATTATTTCATGAAAGGATCTACGATGGATCGCGTCGTGGCCCAGTACCGCAAGTTGACGGGACAATCTCCGATGATGCCCCGGTATATTTTCGGTTACATTCAGTCTAAGGAACGCTATACCCATTCGAAGGAGCTTGTGGACGTCGTGCAGGAATACCGTCGGCGGCAGGTGCCTTTGGATGTCATCGTGCAGGATTGGAATTATTGGCCTGGCGGACAGTGGGGGTACATGAAGATGAACCGTGAAAACTATCCCGACCCGCGTGCGTTGGCAGATTCCATACATGCGTGGGATGCCAAGCTGATGGTGTCCATTTGGCCCAACCCGACGAACTGCCCCCAGACGAAAGACTTTGAGAGGCGTGGCTTTATGTTGCCCCGTTCTGTGTATGACGCTTTCAATCCCCTGGCCCGGGCGCGCTATTGGGAATATGCCGACGGGGAATTCTTCGGCAACGGTTTCGATGCTTGGTGGTGCGACTGCACGGAACCGTTGGATGCGGATTGGAGACCGATGTCCGAAGGATACGGTTGGGACAGCCATGAAGAACGGTGGAAAGGGAATCTGGCTTTGCTGGACGGTGTGTTGGGGGCTGAGCGGAGCAGCCTTTTCTCGTTGTATCATTCCAAGGGGCTGTACGAAAACCAGCGTGCCACGACCGACCGCAAGCGAGTGGTGAACCTGACGCGTTCCAGTTATGCGGGACAACAGCGTTATTCTACCATCACGTGGAACGGTGATACGCATGCTTCGTGGAAGTCGTTCGCCCAGCAAATTCCGCAGGTTGAATTTCATGGCTACGGGCTGCCCTTATTGGACGGTGGATATCGGTTCGTTTTTCACGCGGAAAGGGCGCGAATGGTTTCGTGCGGGAGATTTCGATGCCGGCGTGGACGATATGGGTTACCGGGAATATTACGTGCGGATGCTGCAATACGGGGCATTTTTGCCTCTGTTCCGCAGCCATGGCACGGACACTCCGCGTGAGATTTGGCGGTTCGGCCGGCCGGGCGATCCTTTTTATGACAGTATCCTGCGCATGATTCGTTTACGTTACCGCCTGATACCTTATATATATTCTTTGGCCGGGAAGGTCACGCAAGAAAGCTATACCATGAGCCGGTTGTTGGCTTTCGATTTTGCGGACGACGCCCGTGTGCACGACATCAAAGACGAATTCATGTTTGGTCCGGCTTTTCTGGTGTGTCCCGTGACCCGTCCGATGTACTATGATAAAGATTCCGTGGCTTTGCAGGGTGTGGAAAAGACACGGACCGTATATTTGCCGGAAGGTACGGACTGGGTGGATTTCTGGAGTGGGAAAAAGTACCGGGGCGGCCGGGATGTCAAGGCGGATGCGCCAATCGACAAGATTCCCTTGTTCGTGCGCCAGGGTTCCATCGTTCCGATGGGGCCGGTTGTGCAGCATACGGGAGAGTTGTCGGGAAAAGAACTTACCATCGTGGTCTATCCCGGACGGGATGCCATTTTCACCCTGTATGAGGACGATGGCGACAATTACGGTTACGAACAGGGGCGTTTCTCGACCATCCGGATGGAATGGGACGATAGCCGGGGTGTATTGTCCGTCGGGCAGCGCGAAGGTTCGTTTCCCGGTATGGAGGAGTCCCGCAAGTTCCGCGTGGTCTTGGGCGGCAGTGCGGACGAGGTGTTCCGTGAAGGGGCGGGTGTAGAAGTCCGTTACGACGGGGCGGCCACGGAATGCCGCTTGTGAAGTGGGGGAATGGCGGAAAGCAATTATTCAAAACATTAATCATATCATTCTGATGGAAACTTCGAAAGCCCGCATCCCTTATCTTGATTTCTTGAAGTTTTTTGCCATTGGCAGTGTCTTGTTGGGGCATTCTGTGGAACAACTCACGGGGAATGACTATTGGGATAACCCTATTTGGAGTTTTATTTATACTTACCACATGCCGCTGTTCATGTTGCTGTGCGGTTATTTCTTCGGTTCTTCGTTGAAGCTCACTTTTGGAGAACTGTTGAAAAAGAAGTTCGTGCAGTTGCTCTTGCCCTCGGTGACGGCTTTTGTCATAGTGTGGACGGCGGTGTCTGTCATGGGGCATAACCCGTGGCCGGCCCTGTTCACTCCCGATTGGATGGGGTTTATGAACACGGTGTGGTTCTTGAAATGTGTGTTTTTGTGTTATTTGGTGGGATTCTTGTCCATCCGCTTGTTCCGGAATGTTTGGCTGGCAGCCCTTGTGACTGTCGTGTTGTCCGGCATTTTGCCCTATGGCGGCGTGGCGAACTTCAACTTTATGCTTCCCATGTTTTGGGTGGGATATGCTTGTAAGCTGAATCAATCCCTTTTGGACCGCCACCGCAAATGGTTTTTAGGGATTTCCCTTGTGGCTTTTGGTGTTATGCTGCCATTTTGGTCCGGGAGGCTTACGGTGTATATGGTTCCCACTCAGGTGTTGGACTGGGGGACGTTCACGTGGGACGTGCAGAACCTTTCTGTGGTGCTCTATCGTCTGGCGATAGGCATTGCAGGCAGCATGTCGTTTTTCCTGTTGTCTCCCTACGTTTACCGCCTTATTGAGGGTAAAGGAATCGCAACGGCATTGAATGGCATAGGACGGTCTACTTTGGGCATTTATTGGTTGCAGACTTTTTTGTTGGAATACCTGTTCAACAGTCTGGGATTTTATGTACCCATGATTTGGACGTTTGTCCTGCCGCCATGTCTGGCCTTGGTCGAACTGGTGGTTTGTTACCGTTTGGTGCTGCTGTTCAAAAAGAATGTCTATATTCGTTTGTTCGTGTTGGGTGAAAGGTAGTTTTCCGGGGGCTCTCTCACCTTTGCGAAAGCCAATGCGTACGGAGGGATGGAAGTGTCACGCCAAGTTGTTTTTGCATGGCATGGAAAGAGAATTGTGATAAAAAAGTTTTTTATCCTATCTTTTTGGTGGTTTTGTCCTATTATGATGGGTGGAAAGGGCGTATCTTTGCAGTAGGAATAAATGATACGGGTGTATGAAGGCACATTATTGGTTTATACTTTTCCTTTGGGTAGCCGTTCGGATGGAAGCAGGCGGCAAGATGGCCGTCAGCCCTTCTGCGACGGAGATGTTGTTGCCGTTTCCAAGCCATGACGTGGAATTGGCTTCTTCGTGGGTTAAGCAGCGGGAAGACCTGAATACCGCTTTCCTTAAGTCGTTGGAACCGGACAGGTTATTGCATAATTTCAGGGTGAACGCAGGCTTGCCTTCCGTGGCAAAGCCCTTGGAAGGCTGGGAGTCGCCCGGCGTAGGCTTGCGGGGACATTTCGTGGGACATTATCTTTCGGCTGTATCAGCCTTGGTGGAGAGATATGAAGACGCCGGGTTGGCACGGAACTTGGAGAAGGTCGTCGAGGGCATGTATGCCTGCCAGCAAGCACACGGCAACGGTTATTTAAGCGCTTTTCCCGAAACGGACATAGAGGTGTTGGAGACGCGTTTTACAGGTGTGTGGGCACCGTATTATACGCTTCACAAAATCATGCAGGGACTGTTGGACGTGTATCTCCGCACCGGCAATGAAAAGGCATACGCCATGGTGGAGGGCTTGGCCGGTTATGTGGACAGGCGCATGTCGAAACTGGATCCGGCGACTGTCGCACGCATGATGTACACGGCAGATGCCAATCCCCAGAATGAGATGGGGGGCATGAACGAAGTGTTGTACCAACTTTACTGTGTATCCGGAAAACCCCGGTATTTGGAACTGGCTTCCTTATTTGACCCCTCATGGTTTTTGGAACCCTTGGTGCGGAACGAGGACATTCTTTCCGGATTGCATGCCAATACGCACATTGTTTTGGTGAACGGTTTTGCCCGGCGGTATGAGTCCACGGGGGAGGAATGTTACAGGAAGTCCGTTGCGAACTTTTGGAATATGCTCATGCATTCCCATGCGTATGTCAACGGCACAAGCAGCGGTCCGCGCCCGAACGTCACGACCGAGACTTCGTTGACGGCAGAGCATTGGGGCGAACCTTGCCATCTGTGCAATACTTTGACCAAAGGCATTGCGGAGAGTTGCGTGACCCATAACACGCAGCGGTTGAATGCCAGTCTTTTTTCGTGGACGGGTAATCCATGTTATGCGGATGTTTACATGAACATGTTCTATAATGCGGTGCTTCCCGTGCAGAGCCGTTCCACGGGAGCTTATGTTTACCATTTGCCGTTGGGGTCACCTCGTCATAAGGCGTACATGGCGGACAACGACTTCAAGTGTTGCAGCGGGTCTTGTGCCGAAGCGTTTGCCAAATTGAACAACGGCATTTATTATCATGACGACTCGGCCGTGTATGTGAATTTATACGTGCCTTCCAAAGTGCATTGGGCTGATAAAAAGGTCGGTTTGGAACAAGCCGGGGGATTTCCGGTGGAACCGATAGTGGATTTCACCGTGTCGGTGCGCCGTCCGGTGGATTTCGTGTTGAATTTGTTCATACCCGCCTGGACGGATGGTGCAGTGGTATATGTGAACGGCGAGAAGCAGGAAATGTCGGTACGTCCGTCTTCCTTCCTGAAGCTTTCAAGGCGTTGGGCAGATGGTGACAGGGTACGGATAGAGTTTCGTTACGCATTCCGTTTGCAGTCCATGCCGGATAAGGAAAATATGTTGGCTGTGTTTTATGGCCCGATGCTGTTGGCTTTCGAGACCCGTGACGAGGTGATATTGAAAGGCAACAAAGATGAGATACTTGCAGGATTGTCGTTTGCGGATAGTGAGTCCGGACGTTTTGTCCTGAAGAACGGAGAACGCGAGTTTCGGCTTCGCCCCTTGTTTGATGTGGACAAGGAATCCTATGGGGTATATGCTACGATACGGAATTATTGAGGGGCTGCGCGACTGTGATCTGAATATAGTATGTATTTTAATGTGAAATAATTAAAAAAGAAAAAGAATGAAGACAGGAGTTTTGAAATGGGTGTGGTGCTTAGGACTGGCCGTGGGGCTTCCTTCCTGTAGTGGAGTAGAAGAACAGGAAGTGGTTTCTCCGGACAGGCATTTGGTTGTGGGCATGACAGAACTTGACAAGGGTGAGTATGGCGATGTGTCTTTCGCGGTGTATTATAACGGGGAGCGTGCGTTGCCATTGGTCCGTCTGGGAATGGAAACGAACCGGCAGAAATATGCCGGCAACTTGAAATTTAAAAGCGTGTCGGAGGTGAAACCGATAACGGATGATTACCGGATGCTTACCGGAAAACGCAGTCATTGCGTGAACCACGGTACTGAAAGGGTTTATTCTTTTGAGAATGAGGACGGCAACATATTGGACGTGACCATCAGGGCGTATGATGACGGTGTGGCCTTTAAATACGGGGTGAAGTCTGTTGCGCCGGAAGAGTTAGTCGTGGATGAACATACGGCATACGATGTTCCCCAGGGGGTGAAACGTTGGATGCAGCAGTATACGTTGGGATATGAAGGTTTTTATCCTTTGTCCACTAATGGCAGGTTGGAAGGGCAGCCGGATGCGAATCTTTGGGGCTATCCCGGACTTGTGGAATTACGGGATTCCGTATTTATGTTGATGACGGAGGCGAATATCCGGCGGGGACATGGAGGCTCTTTCTTGTGTAATGCCGACAGTGCCGACCTTTACCGTGTGCGTCTGTTCGACAAGCAGCAGCCCATGGGAGAGACTTGGGAGTCGCCTTGGAGGGTGCTTATCATAGGGACGTTGTCGGGCGTCGTGGAATCTACGTTGGTGACCGATGTCTCCGACCCTTCGACGGTGGAAGATACATCGTGGATCAAACCCGGTTCGGCTTCGTGGATATATTGGGCGTACAATCACGGAACGAGAGATTATCAGCTTCTGAAAGAATATTTTGATTTGGCGGCCGAAATGAAGTGGCCTTACAGTCTGATAGATTGGGAATGGGATCAGATGGGCAACGGCGGAAACTTGGAAGATGCCGTGAAGTATGCACACGAGCGTGGCGTGAAACCTTTGTTGTGGTACAACTCAAGCACAAACTGGTTAGGCCCAACTCCTTTGTATCGTCTGAATAAGCCGGAAGACCGTGCGAAAGAATTCGAATGGTTGAACAAGTTAGGCGTTTTCGGTATAAAAGTGGACTTCTTTTTAGGAGACAGCATTTCTTCTATGGATTATTACATCGACTTGTTGGAGGATGCGGCTAAGTATAATTTGATGGTGAATTTCCATGGTGCGACTATTCCGAGGGGATGGCAGCGGACTTATCCTAATTTGATGTCAGTGGAAGCCGTTTACGGGGCAGAGTGGTATAACAATAACGGCGTGCTGACCAATCAGGCTGCGGCACATAATGCAACCTTGCCTTTTACGAGGAATGTAGTGGGGCCGATGGATTATACTCCCGGAACTTTCTCCGATTCCCAGCATCCGCATATCACAACGTATGCCCATGAGTTGGCATTGCCTGTGATTTTCGAATCGGCTTTGCAGCACATGCCCGACAGGCCGTCGGTATATTACGGTTTGCCGGAGCAGGTAAAACAATTCTTGTCGGCGTTGCCTACGGCGTGGGATGATACGAAGCTTTTGGCCGGTTATCCCGGGACGGAAGTCGTCATGGCACGCCGTAAGGGGGATGTATGGTACATAGCGGGGATTAACGGAACGGATGAACCCCGTGTGATTGGCGTGCCGTTGGAAAACTTGGGCTTGGAGAAAGGCCGTAAGGTGACATGGTTCAAAGACGGGAGCGACGGCAAGAGTTTCGTGACGGAAGAGAGTGTGTCTTTGCCGGAGAACGGAAAAGTTGTGCAAGTAACATGTCTGCCGCGGGGCGGATTTGTAGCTGTAGTGAAGTAATAGGTGTGGACTTGTGTTTTTGTTTTAAGAGAAGACAGATATGAAAAATCACTTGTTTATAAGTGCTGGGCTTCTGTGGTCGTTGTTTTCGATGTCGGTGCATGCGGCCGGAAGCCGTGGGGACTTGTTACGGTTGGGCAGTCCCGATAAAAACATAGAAGTTTGTGTGGAAGAGGACGGAGGCCGGCTCCTTTATTCCGTCAAGCGGGGGAAGGTGGATGTTTTGCAGAAATCTCCGTTGGGAATAACCGTAGACGGGAATGACTTGGGAAAAGGTGCGTCGTTGGTGGCTGAGCCGGAAATAGAAAAAAGACCCTCCCTCCCACTCGGGAGGGTCTTTTTTCATTTGGGTCAGAGCAATCAGCCATTGATCTTGTCGGGGTCCTCAGTCTCGTCGTCCGAGCAGGGCTCTTCCTCGGTAGCAGCAGTCTCGTCAGCGTCGTCAGCGACTTCTTCGCTGTCGGATTCCTCAGCTTCGTCTGTTTCATCTGCTTCTTCGGTCAGAGCAGCGGCATCCAGGGCAGCGGCAGCTTCGGCAGCAGCCTTGGCCTCGTCCTCCTCGGCCTGGAGACGTTCAGCCTCTGCAATCATCTGGCGGTACTGGCGGTCGTCTTCGTCCCGCTTGCGCATATCCCGGCGCAGCTTCCAGACCAGGTAGATCGCCAGCAGGATGGCGATCACCAGCAGGCCGGGCTCGGCGATGAGGTGATCCCGCTGGAACAGCGGCAGGGACTGCTGATAGCGCTCATACTCGGTGCGCAGCAGGGTGGCAGCCGGGCTGGCAAAAGCGGTGGATGCGGACAGTGCAGCAGCGGAAGCAAACGCCAGTGCACCAGTCAGAAATTTCGGCATGACAATTCCTCCAAAAGGCAAAAAGTTTCGTAATATAAGATATATTAGCATGGTTTTACGGTTTTGTCACTTGTTTTGGGAAAAGTACCCCCCATTCTGTCCGGGAAAGTGCCCCATCTGCCCCTGTTCA
>ERZ773144.909-NODE-909-length-28602-cov-34.173328_pt1 | contig 28602 bp, 29 predicted proteins | sample MGYA00580849_ERZ773144 | MGnify/ENA primary metagenome ERZ773144 (study PRJEB29015, sample SAMEA2737861) | human gut metagenome | biome: human gut; feature: human-associated habitat; material: faeces | place: China | collected 2012 ...
GCTGTTCTCGTTGAAGCAGGAAGCTCCCGCCTCTATAGGCGGGAGTACGTTCACAAAGGATTTGTTCCCCACGGGAAGCGACTGCGACCAATAATACAATGATGACCAGTCCATACAGAGGATTTTCAGATAAAATAGTATCCGTTACTCCAAAACTGTACAAAAAGGAAGCACTGTCATTCGTGATAGCCGTAGAGTACATCATGACTCCCATAATAATCATGATGAAGTAAATAATCCCCAAGAAGAATCCCCAGTTTTTTCCCAGATATCCACTGATGACACTGGCATAATCTTCACACTTCGGCGAGCTAGCCAAGGTGTTAATGTACAGCCGCTGGTTACGGCCTTCTTCCATTCTTCCTGAGTCATACCCGCTTTTTCCCAATGGGTACTGCCCGAAGCCATTCCTATACGTTTTGTAGCATTTTCCATAGTAGGCCACCCCTTATTCAGCCTGATGGGCTTTAACGGCCTTTACGATACGCTGCAGGCCTTTGTCAACGATAACCCGCGGCATAGCCAGATTGAGGCGGATATAGCCTTTTGCATTATCGACAAAGAGTGCATCTCCTCCTTCCAGGAGAACCCCTGCTTTATTAGCCATGAAATCAGGAATATCTTCCACATCGCCGAGATACGGATTCATGTTGACCCATGCCAGATAGGTTGCCTGTGGAATCTGGAAGGTGATATCCGGGAGTTCTCTGTCCAGAGTGTCCTTCACAAACTGGAAATTCCCGTCCAGATACGTCTTGAGCTGGTCCAGCCATTCACTCCCGTGTTCGTAAGCTGCCTGATGGGCGGCGATAGAAAGGGGATTTACGTTCATGGCATAGGCATTGGTCGTACCGATATAGAGATCGCGCAGCCCTTTATCGCGGATGATGATTTCGGCAAACATCATCCCCGCCATATTGAATGCTTTGGATACAGAGGTGCAGGTAATCAGTTTTTTATATTCTGGCATAATCTTAGCCATGGGGATATGTTTAACGCCCTGGCGCAGGAGATCGCAATGGATTTCGTCACTGATAATCCAAAGATTATGTTTTTCTACAATAGCCGCTACCTTGCGGAGTTCTTCTTCTGTCCAGACCCGTCCCGTCGGATTCTGTGGATTGCACCAGATAAGAAGTTTGGCAAACGGATTGGAGGCGTCTTTTTCTAATGCATCAAAATCGATGGTCCAATTTCCCTGAGCATCACATTTCAGCTTATTGTGGATAGCGTGTTTATGCCGTTCATCAATCGGGTGCTGGAAATATCCGTATGCCGGCGTATTGATGATGGCATAATCATAGTCGCCAAGAAGCAGATCGACTAATGTATACAATGCCGGTATGATACCCAGAGAAAAGCAGATTTCTTCTTTTGGATAGGTCCAGCCGTACATCTTTTCACACCAGGAATTATAGGCCTGGAAAAATTCCGGTTCAAACACCTGGCTGTATCCGATGATGCGCTTGTCGGCCCGGTCTTTGATTGCCTGGATAATAGCCGGGCACATGGCAAATTCCATATCGGCTACCCACATGCGGACAAATTCATCGTCCTTGAACGGAAAGGTCTTTTTCCCTTCAAAATCATGGAAAATGTAGCCACGGAACCCATCCGTATTGAGTGCATTCGTATGTTTTCTGTCAATGATTTCATCAAAATCGTACGTCATCAGTATTCCTCTTTTCTACAAATATGCGATTATTCAGAATTATAATTATTATAGGTAAGAGCGCTCTGTTTATGCTTATACTATATCAGTTCCGATGTCCACTGGCAAAAGCCCCTATGTTTCGTTTAAAGACATAAACATAGTCATTGTGTTTCTTTAAGCGAAACATAAGAGCCAATCATCTTCCAATTTCATCAGAAGACATGTTTTTTCAATTGTTTTTTTATTTTGAATATTTTAAAGAAACAAAAAAACGTGTACAATGACATCAGAGGTGATTTCATGTCTCTGGTAACAGAAAATACGGGTAAGGCAATCCGTACATTCCGGAAAAAGAATAAGCTGACCGTCCAGGAACTGGCGGATCGCATCTGTAAGAGCAAAGCAACAGTTTCCAAATATGAAAGCGGTAAAATTTCTTTGGATTTGGATACCCTGTTCGATATTGCACAGGTATTACAGGTCCGCCTCGAGCAGTTATTATACATGCCACCGGAAAATGTCCCAACAGAAACTGTAACCATTCCCAATTTCTTCAAAAATCTGAATCACATGTACATATATATGTATGATGGCCGTAATAACCATCTGAACCGCACGATTATCAATGTATTTCCGGAAAATCAGCATATATTTCCAGCCATCATGTACATGAATATAAAGAATTATAATGAATATCAGAATTGTGAAAACACTTATACAGGAACAATATCCCATTACGACGCCCTGACCACTATGGAGTTCCAGAATCAGGATACCTATATAGAAAAATATATTATCCGTATCCTCGCGTCGTTTTTAGATGCTCCCACCAAATGGGCCATGGGATTCGGCGTTTCTTCCCGACCATTAATGCCCGTCGCTACCAAAATGCTTATTTCAAAAAAAATTCTCCCGGAAACAGACGACCTCATCAAATCTCTGATGATTTCCAAAGAGGATATCCGCCGCATGAAGCAATACAACATGCTATCTTTCGTATAAGTAAAAAAACTGGCTTATGGAACAAAATACTCCATAAACCATTTTTTTAGGCTTATTCTGTTATGCATTGTAATTTTCCATCAGTCTGCGGAAGAAATTACGAGATCCCGGAAGTGTGGCAGCAGGAATGCGTTCGTTGACACCGTGCATGGGCCCCCACGTATCGTCCTGTTCATAGCCGCTGAAGAGGAAGATGTGCCTGGCAATGTCCTTGTAATAGCGGGAATCTGTCGCAAACAGCATCAGTTCCGGCATGACGATGACGTCATCACCGTATACGTCGTGAATAGTCTGTTCGACCAGACGGAATTCTTCACTGTCCGGTGTGTCTGCGTTGACCGGGTCGATGCCGGATACGCGGCGGACCTGAATGCCACCGGTGAGGTGCTGCTGGATATACGCCAGAATTTCGTCCCCCGTTTCCCCGGGAAGTACGCGGGCACTGATGGTAGCGCTTACGTGTGCCGGGATGACGTTAGGCTGCTGGGCTCCCTGGGCCATGGTCACACATATCGTCGTATGGAGCAGCGCATCGAGGCGGGCATCCTGACGGGCCAGTTCACACACTTCATCCCAGTACCGGTCGGGGTCACTGATGTACATACATCCCTGACAAAGTAGCTCATATGCCAGGTCGTGAATCCACCTCGACAGGTGAATGGATGCGACTCATAGAAAATGGTTGTTATCAGCATGTTATGTAACACTTATACCGAGGTCCTTCTTCTCATTCAAAAAAATTCCCACGATATGTTGACACCGTCCCCACCTCTTAGGTGGTGGATGAATGGCGAGCTTGTGGTATCCCCTTGCCGCAGCACGACGTCATAGGCGAATCGCGACGGGTAGAAAAGAAGTGCAAAATGTGTATCTACTCAAGTAAGCAGAACTTCGATTTCGAGGGACTGTGTAAGGGGCTTTTGGACAGCCCTTTGAGAATAAGGATATCCTGACAGCTAACTCCTTTGGAATAGGCTGTCAGGCGTTAGTCCATGTATCAAACTTCTCAAGAATCTCTCGCTTCTATAAGCGGGAGAGGTTCAATATCCTGACACTTTCTAGCATTTGTTGCTCCGCCGCCAGATGTGCTGGGCTTCAGCAGCTTTGATCAGGTCTTCGCGCATATCGGGATGAGCGATGTTAATCAGCGCTTCGGCCCTTTGCCAAGTAGCCAGACCGGACAGGTTGGCTACACCGTATTCGGTGACCATGTACGGTGCCTGGGTCCGCGGCGTCGTAATGATGTCGCCGGCCGTGAACTTGGACAGAATATTGGAATGACGGATGCCCTGCTTATCGACCCGGCTCGACGGCATGGCCAAAAAGGCTTTGCCGTGGTCGGCTGCATAGGCACCAGTCACGAAGTCCAGCTGGCCGCCAGTCCTGCTGATTTGCCGTGTCCCTGCCTATTCCGAGCAGACCTGGCCATAGAGGTCGACGGCAATACAGCTGTTGATGGAAATGAAATCATCGAGCTGGCGGATTGTTTCTGGATTGTTGACATAATGCATAGGTGCCGACAGGATATCCTGGTTATGGTCCAAAAATTCATAGAGTTCTTTCGAGCCCATACAAATGGAGAAGACGCCTTTCCCCCGCTGGAAAGGCTTTTTGTCGTTAGTAATCTTCCCTGACTGGTACAGATCGAGATAGCCGTCACTCATGAGCTCTGTATGCATACCTAAGTCTTTCAAATCCGATCCGGCAATGAGGCTGCCTAAGGCATTGGGCATACCACCGATACCGAGTTGCAAGGTAATGCCGTCGTGCAAGTAAGGGAAAATATTCTCGGCAATCTGCTGATCAATAGCACTCGGTTCCCGGTTCGGCGCCAGGCTAATCGGTTCTTCGCTTTCGACGATGGCATCGACCTTCGAGACGTGGATGTGGTCATTGCCCATACCAAAGACGACAGGCATGTTGGGATTGACTTCGACGATAATCTTTTCCGCCACATCGAGCATTTCCTGAGTACAGCCGTTGGTCAGGCCAAAGGAGAAGTTTCCGTGATTGTCCATGGGGGCTACGGTAATCATGGCTACATTGACTGGCGCAAAGCCCCGCTTATAATAGGAGCCGCAGTCGCGGAACAGCATCGGTTCATGGTAGGCCTGGCCGGCATCGAGGTACTTCCGGTCGATGCCGGAACAGTGCCAGAGATTATACGTAAAGGTTTCATTATCCGGGTCGGCTTCCAAAATAGCGACGGCATGGCAGGAAATGGCATTGCGGACCTTGATATCCTTCAAGTCACCATGGCGCCGGGCCAAGGCCTTGTCGAGGGTCGTCGGATAAGCGCAGCTCATACCGTAATCGACCCAGTCACCATCTTTGACGACCTGCACGGCCTGGTCAGGCGTACAGCATTTCCCTTCATATTCCTGATAGATGTCCATGATCCGCCACCTCACTGTCTAGCCGCGGCTACACCGGCATCAAAGGCTTTTAAGTTGATGTCGACAAAGGCGGGCTTCACCGTCTTGGCAATGATGCCCCTCCAGTCGATATCGTGGAGGCCCAGGGCTTCGATAAGGGCGCCCAGGAGAACGACGTTGGCACTCTTGGGATTGCCCAGGTCCGTTGCGACCTTCGTCGCATCGAAAGCCCAGACGGGCACGTGTTTCTTCAGTTCTTCAACGATTCCCCGGGGATACTGGCAGTCCCCGGACAGGACAGGCAGCGATGGAATCTGCGTCGTATTGACGACCATCTGCCGTCTTTCTTTAGGAACCGGGCATAGCGGGCCGCTTCCATTTCTTCAAAGGAGACGAGGACATCTGCCGATCCTTCGCCGATGATGGGCGAATAGACTTGGGAGCCGAAACGGACCTGCGTGCTGACGCTGCCGCCGCGCTGGCTCATGCCGTGGACTTCGGACATCTTGACATCGTAGCCATGTCCGATGAGGCCTATGGTGAGGATTTTGCTGGCTAATATCGTACCCTGGCCGCCGACACCGACGAAGAGTACACTCTTTATATCTGACATATTATTTATCCCCCTTTCTGGAAATGGCCTGAACCGGGCAGACCTGCATGCAGACCGTACAGCCGACGCAATCCGCCTGAGCAATACTGGATTTCTTCGTTTCACTGTCATAGCGCAGGGCCGGGCAGCCGGTGGAGAGGCATTTCTTGCAGCCAATGCACTTATCCGCATCGACGACGCACGGCGTCTTGTCGAGGTTGAACTGGGCTTTATCTTCTTTGGAATACTTTTTGAGGACACAAGGCCATTTGGTGATGATGACCGACGGTTCATCTTCCATGGCAAAAGCCCAGTCCAGCGTTTCTTTCATGACCTTCAGGTCCAGGGGATTGACCGTCCGGACGTGCTTGATGCCCAGGGCTTTGACGACCGTTTCGACGTCGATGAGCCTGGCCGGTTCCCCTTTGATGTTATAGCCCGTCCCGGGGTTATCCTGATGGCCGGTCATACCGGTGATGCGGTTGTCCAGGATGACACAGATGGCATTCGAGCCGTTATAGGCCACATCGGTCAGGGAATTGATGCCCGTATGGAAGAACGTCGAATCGCCCATGCAGACGGCCAGGTCCTTGGCGTTGAGCGGCGCCGCCCCGCCTAAGGCGTAACAGCCGATATCACCGATCATGACCGTGTCTTTCCGATGGCGTATCTGTTCTTCCATAAAGAGGTCCAGTTCTTCGATGACGTAGAGTTCATCAAAGTTATCGGAAAAGGTTTTGATTCTCTCCATCGGCAGAGGATAAGTAAAGCCCAGCTTCAAATACAATACTTTATCGCCTAAGGCTTCCTTAGCATACAGATAAGCCGCACCGGCTGCGATAATGCCAATTTTCGTGTCGTTCATCTCGATTTCATTGAAAGGACAGCTTTCGGCATAGCCCTTCAATTTTTCTTCCCGTTCTTCGATGACATAGCGGCGTCTCTTGGAAATAGCCGGTACGGCATCCATTTTGTCCCGCTGTTTCTGATAAAGGACGGGCGCCACTTCCTGGCGGTCTTTTTCTTCGACGAGACTCTTGGAATGGCAGACGCGGGTCGTCATGCGGATCATGACCGGGACATCATACGTTTCGCTAACTTTATAAGCTTCCTTGTTCATGTCGATACATTCCTGCGAGTCCGACGGCTCGAACATGGCGATTTTAGCGAACTTGGCATAATTCCGGTTGTCCTGCTCATTCTGAGTAATGAAAAATTAACCCAACACTCTTTCCGCATCAAAATAGAAATCATCGATTTTCCCCGTCTCATCGACCAGGCCCGCGACCTCATCCGCCAGGGCGCCAAGGTCATCATCACCAACAGCGGGTCTCACTAGATATTGACCAAGGTCATCGACACCCTCCCCATCCTCTGCCTGTTCAGTTCGACGAACGATGCCTTATATACGCTCCGTTCCATTGCGCCGAAATATAAGAAGATCCATTTGCTCCTCAACGAAAACTTCATGTTCAACAAAGACGCCTGCCCGGAAGAGCTGCGTAAAAAAAATCGTCTGCCGATCTATTCCATCCGCCCCAGTGAATCGACGATGCTCTCGGTCCTGCTCTACACGCAAGAACTCCTGGTCTTCCAAAAAAAGGATAGCCAGCAGCTGTCCATGATGTCTTCCATCTTATCGCACGTTACAGATGGCATCATCCTCTATGCCAAAGGCGGCGCTATTTACCATGTCAATAAACGGGCCGCGTCCTTTCTGGGCATCCCGGAGACGACGCAGAACATGCGGGATATATTCCCCGATTGGAAAGAAGGGAAAAAGCCATCGTTCCAGGAAACGATTCTCCACCGGCCGCCGTACACACTCATTGCCAATTCCGACTTTTTCCTCATGGACAGCACGTCCCATTACATCTTGACCATCCGAGACGTCACAGAATTGCAACGCCTGGAAAAAAATATCCGCTATAAACTCTCCAAGACGGGTATGACAGCGGCTCACCATTTTGAGGACAAATCCCCTGCGCCTGAGCCTGCCCTCTCTGAACGACCGGCCTGATGATGTTCTCTACTTATTCTCGTACTTCCTGCAAAGCTTCACCCATCGCAGACAATCCCTCAAAAGGTCATTAAAAAAAGCCCTCATCCAGCATGACTGGTGGGGCAATATCCGCGAACTGCACAGTGTCGCCTTGCGTTATTACATCTTCGGCGACACCCTGAATGGGGCTTATGATTCATTATTTGACATCCCCGACGAAAACCGGAAGGAAAGTCTCCTCGATACAGCATCGCTCCAGCTGGACATGAAGCACCTGGAAAAGACAATCCAGCAGATACTCATCGGAGAGCTGCAAGAAAAAGGCTATAGCCAGAAGGATATAGCCAAATTACTCAATGTATCGCGCCAGACGATTTTCAACAAGTTGCACCGGTAACCAACGCACCTTAACACATGCATGTGTTAGAATCAATATGTTTAACGCACATGTGCGTTAAGATGTGTGAAACGTGTGCTGAAATACAATTTTCCTCTCAGTATCTTCATGACTATTGCCGACTCACTGGCTTATAGTGGGCATATTTCCCTCGCCCTTCTAAAATAAGTTTATGATTTTTCTTTAACTTATTAAGTAGATGATAAGCTTGAGCTGGTGAAACGTGAAGAAGCTTGACAACATCTGATCTTGTTACCAGTCCTTGCTTTTGAGCCAGCTTCAAGATGAGTTCCGGGTAACGAACTGTATCAATGTCAGTTTGACGCACATATCCAATGGTGTTCTCTTGTCGCTGATATAGATGGGCACTGAGAAAATATCCACGACTTTTTCCCCGTCCTATCGCCTCAATCAGGCCAGATTCTACAAGCGATTCAAGCGTAGTTGGGAGCTTATATGAAGGAATTCCGGCAGCATCAGCTATTTCCTTTTGTGACATCCGGTGATGTGTTTTCAATAAATTGAGAATTAAGAGTTCATAAACGGTAAAATCACGGTTCAGTTTTTCTTGTTCTTCTATGAGTAAGCGGACAAAATTTTTATCAGGACGACTGTCCGGGATATAAAGCCGCACAGAAGTATCAGTAGATTGGCTGTAGTCTGGTGGCAGTTTGCCATAGCGCAAACTACCAGCATAGATACGGTCAATACCCCTGCCAGACCGTTCGGCCATTCCAATGCGTTTTAAACAATCAGCAAGCACGGGATTTCGACCATGAGGTTCAGCATCTAACAGAGAATCATAAGTAATGCCCTGGATAAAGCCACCAGGATTAGCAATAGTCATGCCATCGCGTTCAATAAGAACACGGACACGTCCCAGCATGGAATAGTCCCGATGACTATACGCATTGATGAGTGCTTCACGAAATGCCTGAGGAGCATAATGTGGAATGGGAACACGGAATAAGCCAACATCAATTTCATCTTCCTGGTTAATAGAAAGAAAGTACGTATTAATTTTTTCAATGCTGGCCAGCAGAGGGAGAGTAAATGTTTCGTTGACGCGAAGTTGCGCATTATCCATAATTTGTATAGATGATTCCGCTGTAGGGATAAGTTCCTGCAGGCGCTCTGCACGACCAATGAGCAACATTCCGGTGACCGTAGGAATATAGCCTTCGCCTATTTGGGTGACAAGCCGAAGAGCTTTATCCAGCTCCAGATCATCTAGCTCCAAAAGTGCGGACTCTCCATGATAGGTACGAATAATATGACGCAACCGTTCCCGTTCGGCAACACTCAAATCATCCCGGGTTGAGTCAGGTAATGGTTGTGCAGAGAAATCCAATAAAGACAAACTGGAAAGCCGCTGAGGAATTTCATAGGGATATAAAGGAACATTTTCTGGTGTATGATCTGCTTTTAATCGACGTTTTTGTATTTTTCCAGCAGCACTTGCTACAATCGAAGTATATCGGGGAACACTTAACTTCAAAACATCACATTGCCCATCATGAAGTATTGTCGCACGTGTGCTGACTGGAGGAACTGTTTTATTGGCAATGAAGGCAGTAAGACGAGTGATATCCCTATGTTTAGGATGGAGACCTGTTATTGTACCATCATCCTCTATACCAAGATACAAATCGCCACCTTCTGTATTGGCAAAAGCTACAACAGCATCAATAATATCGTTATCAGGTAAACAATTTCTGTCGCTTTTAAATTCTACGGTCAAGCTTTCTTCGGTAGGAAACCTATACATCGTATCACATCCTTTGTGTCGATTCTAACACACACGTGCGTTAAAATCAACGCGCCCTAACGCATATGTGCGTTAAGAGGGTATTAAGATGTGGTAACGCCTCGCTTACAACCGGCGGATACGGCTGTTGGGGATATTCAGCTTCTGCCGGAGTTTGGTTACTGTCCGCCGGGCCACGGAAATCCGGTCCGACAAAGCCAGGCACTCAGACAGGTCCTGGTCCGAATAAGGATGGCTTTTGTCTTCACCGGCGACGAGGTCGGCGATTTTCTCCATGACGACCTTATCGGACACACTGCCTTCGGTATCGGAAGGATAAGCCGTCGCTAAAAAAGATTGGAGCGGATATATCCGCCCTTCAAACAGGACATAGCGGTGGCGGCAGACGCGGCTGACCGTCGCCGTACTGAGCTGGGTGTCGGCAGCGATATCCTTCTGGCGCAGGGGCCGCAAAGACCGATGGTGCAAGAAATAGTCCTTCTGCCGGTCCATGAGGCAGGCCACGACCTGTTCGATGGAATGATGGCGGTAAGCCAGGGCTGAGGCCAAATCGGTAAAATCCCGGCGGGCTTTGCGGATGTAATCCAAGATTTCCTTGTCCCCCCGGGCGGCATACTGGTCGTATAAATCATCGCGGAAATAGACATCCGGTATGTCCTCAAGGGACCGCTGGGTCAGCTGGCCTTTGGCATCGCAGTAGATTTCTATATCGGGCCGGATATATACCTCTTCCTGGACGATCTGGCTGGCCGGCTGGAGGGACAGGCTCTTGAAAAAATCCCGGATATCCCGCAATTCCGAGTCCGACAAGCCCAGGGAAGCCTGGATTTTCTGCCACTTCCCCTGGAGAAAATCATCATAATGCTTTTCTAGCAGGGCTTCCGCCTGGCGAGGCGCCTGGCGAGGCGCCTTGCGGGCCCGCCGGGTCTGGATGAGCAGGGCTTCACGGAGATCCCTGGCGGCAATGCCCGGCGGGTCGAAGGACTGGACGAGGGCCAGTCCTTTTTCCATATCGGCCGGTCCCAACTGGTAAGCCCGGCCCAGAGAAGCTAAGTCACCCTGGAAAAACCCTTTGGCATCGAGGGAGCCGATGACCAGGCCCGCCGCCAGCATGACCGGTTTCGGCAGGGTCTGGACTCGCAGCTGGGCCATGAGCTTCGCTTCCAGGGAGGCGCCGTGATTGTGCACATTCTCGATAGCTTTACGGCCCTTTTCTTCGTCGGCCCGGACATCGTGATAGCAGATGTCCATCAAGGGGTTAGCCGTCACTTTTTCCTGCAAGAAATCTACCAAATCCTGGCCATGGAGGGCCAGCATCTGGATGGTCAATCGCTGGACCTGCAGTATTTTCGCTTTTTGTTCGAGTTTCAAGGATAAATTCGACATAAGGCCCCTCTTTCCATTCATGGCTTACTTTTTCACCATAGCTTCCAAGATGCGCCGCGCTTCGTCCGGTTCATGGTCCTTGATGATGCGGCTCACCGTATCATAGCCCAAAGCGCCGATGTAGGCCGCCCCGAAGGCGGCAGATGCCTTCAAATGCTGCTGGCACCGGTCTTCCCGTACTTCCAGGCCTTCGACACAGGCCGTCTGGAAGATGCGTACCGACCGGATCAGGAGCTGCAGGCTTTCCAGGAGGCAGTCGGCGATGAGCGGTTCAAAGGAGTTGAGTTCAAATTCGCCGTGGGCAGCGGCCATGGCGATGGCGCTGTCGTCAGCCATTACTTTCATGGCACACTGCATGACCATTTCCGGGATGACCGGATTGACCTTGCCGGGCATGATGGAACTGCCCTGCTGACGGGCAGGTAGGCGGATTTCACCGATGCCGCCGTGAGGGCCGGAATTCATGAGGCGCAAGTCATTGGCAATTTTCATCAAGTTGACGGCCAGGGCCTTGAGCAGGCCCGACACTTCAACGAAGACATCGTTGTTCTGGGTCAGGTCGACAGGGTATTCTGCCACAGCCAGGCCGATGCCCGTCAAACGACGCAATTCCTCAATGACTTCATAGCGGTACTGCCGCGACGCCGTATCAGACGTACCGATAGCCGTGCCGCCGAGGTTGACCATGCGCAAACGTTCCTCGATTTTATACAAACGCCAGCGGTCACGGGACAAGGCTTGGGCATAGGCACCAAATTCTTCGCCTGCCGTCATGGGAACGGCATCCATGAGCTCCGTCCGCCCCAATTTATACGTTTTTTCATAGGCCTGCTCTTTATGCTGGAAGGCTTCCTGCAAGTCGGCACAAGCCTGGCTCAGTTCCCGCAGCTTGCGGATAGCGGCAATCCGCAGAGCCGTCGGATAGACGTCATTTGTCGACTGGCCGCGGTTGACGTCGTCCAAGGGATGGATGACGTCGTACTGTCCAGGCCGTTTCCCCAGTTTCAGCAAAGCTGCATTGGCAATGACTTCATTGACGTTCATATTCGTCGACGTACCGGCGCCGCCTTGAAGGGCTTCGGTTACAAAAGCATCGTCATACTGACCGGCCAAGATAGCGTCGCAAGCTGCGGCGATGGCCTGATAAATCCCGTCTTCACGGACACCGAGGCGGGCATAGGTCAGGGCAGCGGCTTTTTTGACCGTCACCATGGCATAAATGAGTTCTAGTGCCGTCCGCTTGTGGCCTAAAGAGAAATTTTCCAGGGCCCTGGCCGTATTGATGCCGTACATCGTCCCTTCCGGCAATTCCACTTCACCCAGTACATCACGTTCGATGCGCGTGTGTTCCATCCGAATCCCTCCAAAGCGGGCGCCCCCTCTACGGCGGTCCATTTCAGCAACCGTCTTGCCATTCCTTACAGTCATGACCTGACGGGCTGAAAAGGTACGTGGTCGCCCCTACAAACTACAAACTATTTTACACCAGCGACTGCAAGTACGGGAAGACGCTGAGGCTGCGTTTCAGGATGCCCTGCATGTAGGCGATGGCGATGCCGTAGTTGGTAATGGGCACGGCCTGGTCAGCGGCGCACTTCATGCGGTATTGGACTTCCCGGCCGTTGAGCATACAACCGCCGCAGTGGATGACCAAGGCATACGGCGACAAGTCTTCCGGGAAATCGCGGCCGCTGGCCGTTTCGATGCGGATATCCTTATGCGTATAATTACGAAGCCAGCGGGGAATCTTGACCGTGCCGATGTCGTCGCACTGGCGATGATGGGTACAGCCTTCGGCAATGAGGACCGTGTCGCCGTCTTGCAGCTTTTCCAGGGCCGTGACGCCGCGGACGGCCGTTTCCAACAAGCCCTTGTGCCGGGCCATGAGGATGGAGAACGACGTCAGGCGCACGTCCATAGGCGTATCGGCCGACACTTTGGCAAAGACCTGACTGTCCGTAATGACCAGGGCCGGCTTCTGGCCCAGACATTCCAGCGTATGGCGCAGTTCATATTCCTTGACGACGATAGCCGCACTGTCGTTGTCGATGATTTCCCGGATAGTCTGCTGCTGCGGCAGGATAAGGCGCCCTTTCGGCGCTGCCGTATCGATGGGGACGACGAGGACGACGAAGTCACCGCCCTGGATGAGGTCGCTCACAATAGGCGATGCTGTCTCGACAGGTTTCAGGCGGGCCAGGCGTTCTTTCAATTCGTAAATGCCTTCTCCCTTCAAAGCGCTGACGTAGATTTCATGGTCCTGTGCCTTACTGGCTTGGTTCAGCAGGTCCGATTTATTATAGACGACGAGGTAAGGCAGGTTCTTGTCCCGGATGAGATTCAGGACTTCATCGTCGGCAGGCGACCGGCCTTCAGCGGCGTCGATGATAACGACAGCTATATCCGTCTTGTTGAGGACCTGTTTCGTCCGGCGCACCCGTTCTTCCCCCAAGGCCCCGACGTCGTCGAATCCCGGCGTGTCGATGATGACCACTGGTCCTAAGGGCAGGAGTTCCATGGCTTTGTAGACCGGGTCCGTCGTCGTCCCTTTCGTCGCCGATACGATAGACAGGTCCTGGCCGGTCACGGCGTTGACGACACTCGATTTCCCGGCATTGCGGCGGCCAAAGAAACCAATATGGACCCGTTCGCCTGATGGCGTATCATTCATTCCCATAACATCGTCCCCTTCCTAGGCCTGAAGCAGTTTCCGGGCCAAGTCCTGATAAATCTGGCTGACCGCCAGGTCCGGATTGCCTTCGACGACGGTCATGCCCTTATTTTCATAATACTGGATATCCTTGCTCCGGGGAATGTCGGCTACGATAGGCAGGCCGTGTTCGTCTGCGAAGGCCTTGACCAGTTCGTATTCGTCGTCGACATTGCGGCGGTTGAGGATTATGCCCTTGACCTGGGCATAGCCGCGGCTCTTGAAATTCTCGACGGCCTTGATGATGTTGGCCGCTGCATAGAGGGCCATCTTTTCGCCGGACGTGACGATAAAGATTTCATCGGCATAACCATCGCGGATAGGTGCGGAGAAACCGCCGCAGACGACGTCGCCCAGGACATCATACAAGACGACGTCAGGCTGGAGCTTCTGGAAGACTTCCTGTTCGTCCATGAGGTCGAAGGTGGCAATGATGCCCCGGCCGGCACAGCCCAGACCCGGCGTAGGTCCGCCCGTTTCGATGCAGAAGACGCCGCCGAAACCTTTTTTGCCGATGTGCTCGAAGTCCGGTCCTTCCGTATATTTCCGATAGTAATCCATGACCGGCATGACCGGTTCGCCATGCAAGAGGTTCAGCGTCGAATCGGCCTTAGGGTCGCAGCCGACTTGGACGACTTTTTTCCCCATCATGGACAGAGCCGCCGATAAGTTTGCCGTCGTCGTCGACTTGCCGATGCCGCCTTTCCCATAAATCGCAAATTTTCTCATACGTCTTCCTCCTCAAGTCAACTTCTCTTTCATCCATGCCGTAAAGGACGGCCCGACGAAGATTGGCATGTCATCGTGGTAATGACGGCCGGAATAGGCTTCATGGGGCATGGAAACGAATTTTTCCTTTTCGTCCGGCAAGAGCCGGGCATAAATCGGGTCGGCAATGACCCGGCGGGCTTTACAACATTCCTGACGGATAACGTCTTCCACACTGGCCACTTCGACCTGTTCCAGGAGCCACCGCGGCGCATCGGCCAGAGGGCAGAGCAGGCGGACGTCGGAAAGGCCCATTTCCTGCTGGAGGAAAGCCTTCATCGACAGCAGGTAGACCGGTTCACCGATGACCAGGACGTCGCACGGCGTATCGTCGTAGGCCTGTTCCGTCTTCCAGGCGTTGAGGTCGGCCAGGGCATACTGGGCTCTAATATATTTTTCTTGTCCTGTAAAGCCCGTGAGATACGACGAATCGCAGTTCCGCAGAGCTTCCAGCCAGTCCGCCGTCCCCTTTTCGCCCATGGGGATGCCTACGACATACGGGATGCCGTAGGTGTCGCGCAGGTATTGGGCCAGGTAGAAGGCCGTCGACGACAGGACGACGTTGACGTCGGCATTGGCAGCCGTCGCCAGCTGGTCCAGCGTGTCCCCCATGGACCACGAACTCTGCAAGGTAAAACCGGCATCGGTGACGATTTGCTTGAGCGTCGTCGCATTACCGACGACGGAAAAGTCCAATGGCGTCAGCCCCAGGAGATTGACCCGCTTTGCCGGTCGCTGCGGTGCCTTTTCCGGCGCCTTGACGAAGGTCTTGGCCAGCCAGACATAGGCACCGCCGGCTCCGGGCAGATAGCTGTGGATGCCGTCGGTCCGGAACCCCAGCGTCGGCAGGCCCGTCCGGGCCGCAACCAGGCGCTCGATAGCCTTGAAGTCCGTGCCGATGGCGTTCGGCATGGGACTGCCGCCGATGGCGACAAAGCGGGGATGGGCCGCTTCCACGGCTTCAGCGATATCGTCGACGAGGCGCTGGTCATTGCCCTGGATGGTATCGATTTCGTTGAGACCGGAAATATAGACCATACTCGGCGTATCGTACCACCGCGGTTCGTCGTGCGTATCGTATGTCGAATTACAGCCCGATGCATCGTGCATGACGATGAGGCCGCCTAACTCAAAGAGCGACGACGCAATGCCGAACATGTCGACAGCATACGTCGATAAGACGCGTTGTGCTTGTTTCAACCGTGACACCCCCAAGCTTTGATTTGAATGATATCCCGCATCTTGGGATTTTCGGCTTCGTCAGCCCGACCGATCCAATCGAGGAGCTTGAGTAGGCCGACATAGCCATAGAGGCCGCTGTTTTCAATCAGATTGACGAAGTACTTCGTATCGGTAAAATACGCCGCCATCTGGCCGATGGCCAGGACTTTCCCATACTTTCGGCTGTCGTCGCGCGGCAGGAGACGGCGCTTGAAATGCATCGTCGAACGCAGGGACAGGTCCGGATAGTGGGTCTGCAGGAACTGGAAGGTATCCTTTTCGTCCGGCGAAATGGCATCGAGATAGACGGCATAGACATTGAAGCCGTGAATCAAGAGAAACTTGGCCAATCCCAGGGGCCGCGGCGTCGCCGTATAGTCGATGGCGATGTGCGTGTCGCCGACTCGTTCCTTCAGAGCCCTTACTTTTTCTTCGACAGCCCGTTCATAGGCGTCGCAGTCCGGCAGGTCAAGGCCCAGGATTTGGGCTGCCTGCTGCAGGTTGCGGCGCAAAGTTTCATAGTCATAGGCATAAGGCAGATACAGGGCCTGCTGATCCAGTCGCTTTTCCATGTCCTTGGCGGCAGGGCCGGCATTTTCCAGGAAATAGATATTCGCCTGCGATTCGCCCATGGCCTTGTATTCTTCATAGGTCTTGCAGGCGGCGAAATCGTGGATAGCGTAGCCCCCCTGGCGGAGCATGACCGTCAATTCATTGTCTTCGTCGACGGGATAGTAATTGACGACATAGTTCACCGCCTTCTGCCGAGGCTGGGGCTGGACAGCCCGCATGAGCTGGCGCCGGCCGAGGATATCCGGCGTAAAGCGCCGCTGCAGAGTCGGAATCATGTAGCCGTCGATAAAATCGATGTCGGGATATTTCTGACGCAGCGTATCGTAGACGACGTGCAAGTCGATGTGCAGGAAATGCTGCATACAGCTGGTAAAGCCTTCGACGCACTTCGGACGTTCGGGCATATCGTCGATGATATGGGAAATTCCATCGATCATCATCTCTTCCAGATTGCCTTTGATCAGGTTTTCATTGGTCAAGGTGACCATGGAGAAACGGCCGGCACCGTCCGGGACTTCATCGGCCGACAAGACGACACCGTGAAGGCAGCAGGCGCAGCAGACGTAGATTTCGTGACAACCGGGGATGAGCATGGGCGAATGGGCGATGGTCCAGTGGCCCCGGGCCGGCGAAGCATATTGCAAGCCGATATGGAACGGCTTGGGGAACGATGCCTGGCCGATGGCGATTTCAGCTCCGTCCGGCGTGACGTGATACCGCGGCACCTGGGGTGGATGGATTTCATTTTCGTAAATCATGCTCTCCCTCCTCCTCAGCAGATGCGCGGCAGCAGTTCACCGCCCGGCGGCGGCAGCAGCGTTTCCGCGCCGATTTCCGTACGCATGATGACCCGGCCCGGCTGGTCGGCTGTGACTTCGCCGATGATGGCCGCATCTTTCGAATATTTGCCCTGACGCAGGGTGGCGACAATATCGCCGGCAACGGCTTTAGGCGCAAAGATGACCAAACGGCCTTCACAGGCCAGGTAAAGCGGTTCCAAACCGAGCATGCCGCAGACGCCGCGGACGGCCGGATCGACGGGGATAGCCTGGCTGTCCAAATGGATGCCGACATGGCTCTGGCCGGCGATTTCGTAGAGGACCGTGCCGACGCCGCCGCGAGTCGCATCGCGGATGACGTGAATGTCCTTGGTCGTATCCAGCATGGCTTCGACAGTCCCCCACAGGGGCGCGCAGTCACTGGTCACGTCGGCGTCGATGCCGAACTGGTTGCGGGCCAGGAGAATCGTGCAGCCGTGACGGCCGACGTCGCCGCTGACGATGACGGCATCCCCAGGCCGGGCCAGAGTTCCCGACGTATGGACGCCGTCGACGATCTGGCCGATCCCCGTCGTCGTAATGAACAGGTGGTCGACCTGGCCTTTACCGGCGACTTTCGTATCGCCGGCGACGATGCGCACGCCGGCTTCGTCAGCCGTCTTGGCCATGGCCGCAGCGTATTCTTCGACTTTGGCCAGGGGGAAGCCTTCTTCGATGACAAAGGCACACGACAGATATAAGGGCTTGGCGCCCATGCAGGACAAGTCGTTGACGGTCCCGCAGATGCTCAGTTTACCGATATTGCCACCTGGAAATTCCGGCGGCGAGACGATGAAGCCATCCGTCGTGAAAGCCAGGTTAGCCCCGCCGATGGGCAGGACAGCGGCGTCGTCACCGGTGAACTGGGGATTGGAAAAATGCGCTTTAAAGACACGGTCGATGAGTTCGGCAGTCTGTTTACCGCCGGCACCGTGGGCTAAGGTAATGACATCACTCATGTAAATTGCCTCCATATAAATAATAAGCCGAGCAGGCCCCTTCATGGGAAACCATGCAGGCTCCTACAGGATGTTCCGGCGTGCAGACCTTGCCGAAGAGCGGGCACTGGGGCGGCTTGCACTGACCTTTCAGGATGTCGCCGCAGCGGCAGGCCGGGTTGGCGCGACCGTCCATATCGGGTACGCCGTATTTCTTGCGGGCGTCACAGACAGCGAAAGCGGGCCGCAGCTGCTGACCCGACTGGGGGATGACGCCTAAGCCGCGCCATTCCGAATCGCACGGTTCCATGACTTCTTTCATGAGGGCCTGTGCTGCCGGGCTGCCTTCGGCTTTGACGACGCGGGGATAGCAGTTCTTGAAGAACGGTTTTCCCTGGGGGAACTTGGCCAGGATGACGGCAAAGGCCGTGAGCAGTTCCTTGGCCGTAAAACCGGCGACGACACCGGATACGCCTTCTTTCAGCATGGCTTCGCCGTCACCGGTCCCCATGACGGCGTCGACATGGCCGGGATAGAGGAAGGCATCGGCGCTGTCTTTCATCGCTTCATAGGCCATGGGCATGGTCTTATTGGCCGTGAGCAGGGAGAAATTCGTCATCCCGTCGGCGACGGCCTGTTTGACGGCCAGGCACGACGGCGGTGTCGTCGTTTCAAAGCCGACGGACAAGAAGACGACGTCTTCATCCGGGTGCGCTTTGGCATAGTCGTAGGCATCGAGGGGCGAATAAACGATCTCCACATGAGCCCCCTCACTGCGGGCGTCAGCCAGGCTCATCGTACTGCCGGGAACGCGGACGAGGTCGCCAAAGGTGCAGATGGTGACGCCTTTTTCCAGAGCCAGCCAGATAGCCTGGTCGATATAGCCGACCGGCGTGACGCAGACCGGGCAGCCCGGTCCGGAAATGACGTCGACCTGGGGCGGCAGGATCTGGCGGATGCCCTGTCGGAAGATTTCATGGGTGTGGGTCCCGCAGACTTCCATGATGCGGATTTTCGGCCCGTCATAACTGCGGATGATATCCAGGGCCGTCCGCTTCTTTGCTTCTGCCATCAGTCCAGTTCCTCCAGGATATCGTCGGTTTCGTCGGCATCATTATTGGTAATCTTGGCAATAGCCATGCCGGCGTGGACCATGACGTAATCGCCAGGATCCAGTTCATCAATAAGGGCTGCCGATACTTCCCGTTTGGCTCCGGAAGCATCGACGAGGGCCATTCCATTCTGTATTTTCATAACACGTGCCGGTAATCCTACACACATGATAATTCCTCCTTTTATATCATCGAACATGTATAACGTGTACATCATTGTTCCAAGCGGGCCGCCCTTTGGGACGGCCTCTACGCGATGGCCTGCGCATGTATTTATAATGCATACATCATTGTCCAGGCGGGCCGCCCGTTGGGACGGCCCCTACGAACGATGGCCTGCGCATGTATTTATAATGCATACATCATTGTCCAGGCGGGCCGCCCGTTGGGACGGCCCCTACGAACGATGGCCTGCGCATGTATTTATAATGCATACATCATTGTTCCAGGCGGGCCGCCCTTTGGGACGGCCCCTACATATATGCGGCGTAAACGGCCTGTCCTAAGGCGATGCCGCCGTCGTTGGGCGGGACCGTACTGTGCTTCAGGACGGTGAAGCCCAGCTGCTGCAGGGTCTGGTCACAAAGGCGCAGGAGCAGACGGTTCTGGAAGACGCCGCCGCTCAAGGCGGCCGTCGTCAGGCCCGTTTCCTCGCGGACAGCCAGGCAGGCACCGGCGATCATAGCCGCCAGGTCACGATGGAAGACATAGGCCAGCTGGTCCGTATTCCCTCCAGCCAGGCGTTCTTCCAGCAAACGCTGGACCAGGGCCCCGGTCGGCAAGAGCAGGCGCTCTTTACCGTGGAGCGGTGCCATGGGCTGCACGGCCGGCTGAGGGTGTTCTTTTTCCCAGGTCTCCGCCGCAAACTGCAGGGCCATCGACGCCTGACCTTCAAAGGTCGAAGCCCGGCAAATGCCGAGGATGGCGCTGACGCCATCGAAGAGGCGGCCGGCACTGGTCGACAAGACGCTGTTGATCTGCTGGTCAGCCAGGAAAAACTGGGCCTGCTTTTCTACAGCGCTGCAGAGCTGTAGTTCATCGATGATGGCCGAGGCCTTTTCCCGGTCTTCTTGCAAGCCGTCGATGAGGCTGACAGCAATGCGCCAGCCTTCGCGGGCAGAGGCATCGCCGCCGCGCTGCCAGAAAGGCTGGATGGACCCAGCCCGGCGGAAGCCCTGGACCTGGCTGACCAGGATTTCGCCGCCCCAAATCGTCCCGTCCGTCCCATAACCGGTGCCGTCAAAGGCGACGCCGATGACGGGCTGTTCACAGCCATTTTCAGCCATGCAGGACAAGATATGGGCATAATGGTGCTGGACGGCGACGACGGGCAGGCCCAGTTCATGGGCTACAGCCGTCGTATTATAACGCGGATGCAGGTCACAGGCGACGACAGCCGGTTTCGCTTCGAGGAGCGTCGTCATGCGGCGGATGGACTGGCGCAGGGCTTCGACCGTGCGGATATCGGCCATGTCGCCGATGTACGGCGATGGATAGAACAAGTTGTTCCGGCCGATACAGAAACAGTTCTTCAGTTCCCCGCCCATAGCCAGGACGTCCTTGCCGCTTCCCCTGCCATAGAAGAAAGGCAGCGGCGCATAGCCCCGGGACCGGCGTATCATATAGGGCCTGCCGTCATACCAGTCCATGACCGAATCGTCGGCCCGCAGGCGGATGCGGCGGTTATGGCTCAAAACGAGGTCGCAAAGGCCGGATAATTCCTGCCGCGCTTCCTCATCGTTATGGCAGATGGGCGCGCCGGACTCATTGGCACTGGTCATGACCAGCGCATCCGGTACGGAAAGGTCATCGTCATAGGTAAACAGCAAGAGATGGAGCGGCGTATAGGGCAGCATGACGCCGACGGACGGATTGCCCGGCGCGATGGACGGCGCCAAGGTCTGACCGCTTTTCTTAGGCAGTAAGACGATGGGCTTCTGATGGCCGTCGAGAACCTTTTCCGCCCCGTCGGGAATGACGCACTGCCGGCGAACGGCTTCGAGGTCCTTCATCATGACGGCAAAGGGCTTCACAGGCCGCCGCTTGCGCTGGCGCAGTGTCCGGACAGCCTGTTCATTGCGGGCATCACAGCACAGGTGAAAGCCGCCGATGCCCTTGATGGCGATGATCTTCCCATCGACGATAGCCTGTCTGGCTGCGACGATGGCCTGACGGCGCCGTTCGGGCCGGTCCAGGAGATAGACTTCGGGACCACAGTCGTTGCAGCAGACGGGCTGGGCATCGTAACGCCGCGTCTCGGCGTGGGTATATTCATATTCGCACTGCGGGCACATGGGAAATTCGCCCATACTCGTCCGCTCGCGGTCATAGGGCATGGCGTCGAGGATGGTCAGCCGCGGCCCGCAGGCCGTGCAGTTGATGAAGGGATGGAGATAGCGGCGGTTCGTCTTGTCAAAGAGTTCTTTCTTACAGGCATCGCAGATGGCAATGTCCGGCGAGACGAAGATATCGCCTTCTTCCCTGGCGCTTTCGACAATGGAAAAGGCCTCATAAGGCGGCCGGTCTTCGCTTTCCCTAAGGACCTTCAAAATAGCCGACCGTTCCGGCGCCCTGGCCTCCAGATCCTCGCGGAAAGCGGCCAGGTCTGATTGGGACCCTTGGGCCAGGATTTCCACGTAAGAGCCCTTGTTGCAGACCGTCCCGCAAATCGAGTGGGCCGTTGCGATGCGGCTGACGAAGGGCCGGAAGCCGACGCCCTGGACGATACCAAAGACGCAAATCCGTTCCGTATACATCTTATCCCCTCCCGGATACAGCGAAATGCGGGAAATCAATGTACTGACCGTGGAAATTCGGCAGGGCCCGGCGGAAATAGGCATCGCCGAGGATGACGTCGAAATGGTCGTTATCGGCCAGCTGGCGCAAATCATCTTCTTCCCGGAGCTGTACGTAGTCCGTCGACTGCGGTCCCGGAAGTTCCATGAACCACGAAGCCGTCGTCACATAGGCAGCGCCTGCTTCTTCCGCCATGGCGGCCATGGCCGAAGCGGCCACCTGTTGATGGATGATGAGGACGTTCTTACCGGCAAAGAGGTTGTCGTCGAAATCGACGACGGCGTCGAGGCCGAAGTAATGGAGCTCATAAGGCGTACCAAAAGTCTCTTTCAGATATTGAGCCGCTTTCAGGCCCGCCGGCGACACGACTAGATTGAGAGAGGCCTTGCCGGCCTTGCGGTAATCTTCGATTTCATCGAACAAGAGGATCTGCTGCCAGCCGTCTTCGACCAGGGACTGGCTAATCCATTCGATATCGCCGGGATGCATCAGTTCCAGCGGGACGGCGCCGAGGACGCCGACCGTATCGGCTTCGGTCTGCTGTGACGGGTCGATCAGGGCCGGGAACAGGGCCTCATAGGCCTTTTCAATGCCCTTGTCGTAATAGTCCATCCCCGTCGTATCGACGGTAACGACCGGCAGGGACAAGCTCTTTTCAGCCATGCGCTTCAAGGCCTTGTAGTCCGTACCGATGACGGAAGGGACCGGCGTGCCGACGATGGCCGCAAAGGACGCATCGATCGTCTTGGCCGCATCACAGAGCTTGTCGACCAGGCGGTCGTCACGGCCGAGGATGGCATCCATATCACGCAGGCCGGCGCTGAAGACGGCACTTTTTTTGCCACTGAACCAGCGCGGTTCGTCAAACCCGCAGATATTGCCAGCACAGCCTCCGGCGTCGCAGATGACGACAATGCCATTCAGTCCGTAGAGGACGGCAGCCGCGCCGGAGTCGTCCGGAGCAAAGGGTGAAATATATTTCCATAAACCTTTCATGGATGCTTCCTTTCCGACAGGACCCGATCCAGTCCCTGTAACAGGGAAATGACTCCGGCATAGCCGAAGGGCTGGATATCTTCATCCCAATGAAGATGAGCGGCCTGTTCATGGTAATATGCGGCATCCTTGCCGATGGTGACGTCGACAGGATGATCCTGGCCCTGGTAATAGAGCATAGACGGCGATAAGTTCGAGTAGACTTCCGTATCCGGGCTCAAAGCGGCCAGATGGCGGAGGTAGACGAAGTCATCCGGTCCCAGGTTGGCGTAGATTTCTTTGATGACGAAGCCATAGCGGGTCAGGGCCAAGGCCATCTCAAAGGCATTGCCGTTCTGCATCTCGCCGATGGCGACAGTCGTCCCACTGTATTTCTCCCGCATCTTCCCGACGACGGCCTGGGCCCGTTCGTGCCAGGAACTGTCGTCGATCTCCGTCCCCAATACCTGGGCCAGGGCCTGGTACTGTTTGTGGATCTGAGCGACCTGGTAGAGCCGCGTCAGTTCGACGCTGGGAATCCCCAGCCGTTTCTCCATATCCTGAGCAGCCAGGCGCGATTCCGGGTTTAGGATGAAATTGACGTTGGCCTGAGACATGGCTTTATAGGCAGCAAAGTCGGGGCAGCGGGAAATTTCGTTGATCTGCGTAAAGCCGACGCCGCGGAGGATATCGTAGATTTCACAGTCGTCCTGCAAGGGCGCGAAATAGCCCAAAAGGTTGACCGTCCGGCGGCGGCGCGGCTGTTTTTCCAGCAGTGAATAAATGGCCCGGCGGACATCGACCATAGGCGGCTTACGGCCTTCCCGGGTCAGGGCGTACATATAGCAGGGCACGACGGGCAGACCCGCTTCTTTTTCCGCTTTTCGGCAGACCCGTTCCATATCGGTGCCCAGCAGGGCGTCAACACAAGTCATGCAGATCATGACGACCGACGGCTTTTCAGCCAGGCTGTCGACGACTTCACAGACGGCCTGGGGAATTTTCTTTAAATGGCGGCCCGTGACGATATCCGTCTCATCCATGATGTAGAAGAAGAAACGATCACTGTAGCCGCCCAGTTCGCTGAGGATGGTCGTATTGCGGCCGCAGCAGCCCGGACCGACGAGGAGCATGACCGAACCGGGAATGGAAAGGCCTGCCCGTTTGACGCCGAAGCCCTGGGCCCCAGGCGAGTTGAAAGCCAGGGCGGCCGGTGAATTATAAATGAGGTGCGTCGACGTAATGAGTTCAGCCGGGATGTCGTCACGGCCGCGTTCCACTAAGTCCTGCACGGTAATGGCATAAGGTTTTCTTTCTGTCATAATCATTCCTTATCTTGTAATAATTTCTGAGCCAAATCGAGGAAGGTGCGGCTGATCGGCAGGTCCGGATTGCCTTCGATGACGGTCTGGCCCAAATCTTCGTAGCGGTTGATGTCATCGCTGCGGGGAATATCGCCGACGATGGACAAATGGGCCCGGTCGGCAAAAGCCCGGACCTTGGCTTCTTCGTCGGGGACATTGCGGCGGTTGAGGATGATGCCCCGGACCTTGGCATAACTGCGGTCGGCAAAATTGTCCACAGCCGTATTGATATTATTGGCCGCATAGAGGGCCATCTTTTCGCCAGACGTGACGATGAGGACCTGTTCGGCATAGCCTTCGCGGATCGGCGCCGCAAAGCCGCCGCAGACGACGTCGCCCAAGACATCGTACAGGACGACGTCAGGCTCGTATTTTTCAAAAAGACCTAAGTCTTCGAGGAGCGAAAAAGTGGCGATGATGCCCCGGCCGGCACAGCCCAGGCCCGGCGTCGGCCCTCCCGTTTCGATACAGAGGACGCCGCCATAGCCGATGCGGGAAATATCTTCGATGGATTCCGGATCTTCGTCGTGTTCCCGCAGATAATTCATGACCGGCTGGACGGGATGGCCGCCGAGGAGGTTGAATGTCGAATCGGCTTTGGGGTCGCAGCCTATCTGGATGACTCTCTTGCCTAAATAAGCGAAGGAAGCCGCCAAGTTACTGGTCATCGTCGATTTCCCGATACCGCCTTTACCATAGATTGCAATTTTCAGCATACGTGCCTCCTACTGCGGCATGGGCGGATAAATCGTCTTGGTGCTGACGTCGGGGAGCATGCCCAATTTACCCGACAGCGCACTGATGACGTCCTGCGGCGCATCGACGATGAGGCTGATGACGTTGATGTCTTTATCTTTATAAGGAACGCCCATGCGGCCGACGACGTACTGGCCATATTCATTCAGGATTTCGTTCAGTTTAGCCGATTCCTGGCGGTTCCCTACGATGATACCGATTAAAGCGACTCTTGTTTCCATATTTATACCTCCTAAAGAAAAAGAGGCTGTCGGACAGCCTCTTTTTAAGTTTGATGTTGAAAGTTTGATGTTTGATGTGACTGGTTTTAAATTTAAAAGCCATCGCCTCAAGCATCATACATCAAACCTCAAACATTAAAGAAAAAAGGACCACGCATGATGGAAGAAGCCTCCGTGCGACAGTCCCTTTTCGGATAATGGTGCTTTCGCCTCGTCTGCGCAGTCAAATCTTTGCAGAGGAGCACGGCTGCTTCATGAATGAAGTTTTCCGTCAGGCAACCCTTACGGAGCACTTATTTACCCTACTATTATAACAGATTTAGTCTAGTTTGGCGAATAATCAGCTATTTTTCCCGCCTAAGAAAGCGCGGTACTTTTCATTGAACGTGGCCTTGTTCAATTCCTTTTCCCAGCAGGCGACGACGACCGTAGCCATGCAGTTGCCGCAGACGTTACAGATCGTGCGGATCATATCCAGGAGACGGTCGATACCGAGGAGGATGGCAACGCCTTCCGTCGGCAGATTGAAGGCTGCAGCCGTCGCAGCGACGACGATGATGCCTGCACCGGGAACACCGGCAATGCCCTTGGTCGACAGCATGAGCGTTACCATGACCAACAGCTGCTGCTCAATGGGCATCTGGATGCCGTAGAGCTGGGCAATGAATAAGATACCGGCCGAGCTGTACAGCGTCGAGCCGTCGAGGTTGAAAGAATAGCCTGTAGGCATGACGAAGGTGACGATGGTCTTGGGAACACCTAATTCTTCCAGACGCTTCATGGCACCAGGCAGGGCCGCTTCACTACTGGCTGTCGAGAAAGCCAGGAAGAGGATGTCCTTCAAGGCCCGGATGACGTGGAAGAAATTGATGCCCGTAAAGACGCTGGCAATGAGGGCGACGACACAGATGAACAGAGCCGTAGCACAGGCAACGGACAGGATGAGCTTCCCCAAAGGGATAAGCATGGCAATGCCATAGCTGCCAACGGTATAGGCAATCATGGCAAAGACGCCGATAGGCGCAAAGTGCATGACGTAGCCCGTCACTTTGAACATAGCTTCGGCCACGCTCTGACAGATATCGACGATGGTTTCGCCTTTACCGCCGATATGGGCGACGGCGACGCCAAAGAAGCAGGCAAAAAAGATAATCTGCAGCATATCCTGGCGGGCCATGGCATCGACGATATTCGTCGGGATGATGTGTACGGCATAATCGACGAGGTCGACGCTGTGCTGGCTGGCTGCAGCGGCGTTGGAAGCATTGGCAGCAGACGCCGACAAGGTAACGCCTACGCCAGGCTCTGCAATATTCATGAACAGCAGGCCGATAGCCAGGGCAATGGTCGTAGCGAACTCGAACCAAATGATGGCCTTACCGCCTAAGCGGCCGAGCTTTTTAAAATCGCCTGTACCGGCAATACCCATAACCAGGGTACTGAAGATGAGGGGAACGACGATCATCTTGATCATGCGCAAGAAAGCATCGCCGAAGGGTTTCAGCTTATCGCCGAAATCAGGAAATAAATAACCGACCAGGGCACCGAGGACCAGGCCGATCAAAATCTGTGAACTCAAGCCAATTTTTCTTTTCAAGGCGTATCTCCTTTTCTCTGGTAATAAAAAAACAGCAGACAAATAAAATTGTATGCTATTTTCCCCATTTATACAAGGTTTTATACGTATCTTTTCCTCACAAAAAGATAACTTCTTGACACAGCCTGAAGAGCCTTCTATAGTATACATAAAAGAAGAACAGGAGTTGAGCTTATGATTTGTCCAAAATGCGGTACAGAATTGCGCGACGGCGTCCTCATGTGCCCCATCTGCGGCACCAAACAGGAAGTACCGCCGCCAGTCCCGCCAAAAAACATACAAAATAACCCGAAGATCTTTACTAAGACTCGGGTTATCAGTGTCATCATCGTTTCAGCCTTTATCATCATCGGCTTATGCAAGGTGTTCGTATTTAAATGAGATTAGATACGGGAAATGACAGCATCGTCGTCAATGAAAATGCCGTTGTTTCCCATATCGCCGGAAAAACGGTCTGTTTCCACTGAGGCCTGGATTCCCATGAGGGTATCGCGGAAATGGAGCGTCCCTCGACTATAACGGTCTCCATCAGCGCCATTAAAGCCATCAATATCGGCGCGGTTCAACAACATCTGGCGCGTATCTTCCGATAAGTCGCCCCATCTCATTCCCAACAAGGTCCGTGAAAGCATAACCATCCATCCTTTCATGTAAATTTGACAAAAGAGTAAAAAAAGAGCAAGGGCATAATGTTCATTCTCAAGACATCTTTGTCCTTGCTTTTATTCTTTGTATTTATTATATATTTCACAATAAGAAAAGTCAATCCGTTATGTGAAAAAATAGTTAGCAGTTAGCGGTTAACAGTCCATTGGACCGCACCTGTAGGGGACGTCCTGATAAGGCGTCCGTTTTGGCAACCATCCTGCGCCTTCCGCTGGTCGGCACCTGACGGGCCAAAAAGGCTTTCGGGCGGGCCCCTATGCACAAGGCCGATGGCCGTTTTTTTATGGACCACATTCATTTCCATCGCCTGTATGCGATACCGTAGGGGACGCCCAAAGGGCGTCCCGCTGTGAATCGTGGGTATAGCCGGAATTTATGACGAATGACACTCGGTCGTAATACAATCATGCGTCTGTCGCGGCAGTACGCCGCATCTGAGTCCGCGAAAAAAGCCGTGGCTCGTGGTTCGTGGCTCGTAAAAGCGCACCATCATTCCGAATGGGCTGTGGTCAAATATCACAGCGGGCCGCCCTTTGGGACGGCCCCTACGAACCACAAACTCATTCCCCACGAGCCACGAACTACGAACAACAAAAAAGCACTAGCCGTCGTCCCACCTATCCAGCCGAATCCAGGGTATCTCTGTCTGGCTGTATACTTTCACACCATCAGGTCACGAGATTCGGCATAAGCGACTCACACGGTTTTGCGCGTCGCAAAGCTCCTTCAAAACCGGTTCCCTGCTTATCCCAGGGAACCCTGGTCGGATAGGAAGCCGCTCATTCCCCACGAGCCACGAATCACGAATCACGAACCACAAAAAAGCACTAGCATAAGCTAGTGCTTTTTTTATAAGAATCAGCGGCTTCCTATCCTCCCAGGGGGCCTCCCCCCAAGTACTTTCGGCGTTT
>ERZ773144.911-NODE-911-length-28528-cov-10.460506_pt1 | contig 28528 bp, 26 predicted proteins | sample MGYA00580849_ERZ773144 | MGnify/ENA primary metagenome ERZ773144 (study PRJEB29015, sample SAMEA2737861) | human gut metagenome | biome: human gut; feature: human-associated habitat; material: faeces | place: China | collected 2012 ...
AGCTACGGGGATCCCCGGTTTCAGCGCCGATACGTTCGCCCGTCTGACGGAACACGCCATTGTTTAAGGCAAGTTCAATCATCAGGCCGCAGTTGACCACGTTGCCGTTGGGGTCGTGGGCGCGATAAGGGATGGAGGGGTTATGGCAACCCACAGAAACATAGTCCCGAGCGTCTTCCAGAGGGGTGCCCATCTGAAGAAGAGAAGGGATGGAGGTGTCGTCTGAGACAAACTTCAGCTTGCCATGAAGATCCCGTGCCACTTCACAGGCGCGTATGACGAACTTCTCCGGATTATAGCGGCTGATGCGCACTACCACATCTTCGGCGGTGAGGCCTACGTCTGCTTCGGCATCCAAGAATAGGTACGTCAGCTCGTTGACGGCATCGCGCCCATCGGGCGTAATACCGCCGATAGTCAGCCCTTGCATGACCGGATAACCGGAAAAGGCCACGCTGAGGAAGCCTTCCTGCAGATTGATGGCGGCATTGAGCTTGATTAACAGCAGCGAGGCCAGCTCCAATGCCTCATCCCGGGTAATGCGCCCAGCAGCCAAATCTGCCTGATAAAAGGGTAGCAGATACTGATCAACGCGACCAAGTGACATGCCGGCACCCCAGCATTCAATCATCAGGGGAACAAAAACCAGCCAGATAGACTGAATGGCCTCGCGAAAGGTGCGCGCAGGATGTTCGGGGACGTGCCGGCAGTTAGCCGCAAGCTCCTTCAGCTCTGCTCTACGCACGGGATCAGGCTCCTCATTGGCCATCTTCTCGCCTAAATCAGCGTAGCGATGTGCATGACGGATCACAGCTTCCTGAACGATCTTGACACTCTGATAAAAATGGTAGCGATCTAAGTCCTCCGGCGAAAACGGGTCTATGGAAGACAGCTTTTTCTCCACCAGATCCAGTGTCGCACGCAGGCCATACTTTAAAATGGATTCGTAGTCACCTACAGAGTGGGCTTGATGGTGGCCGTTGCGGCAGAAGCCGCCAGTTTGGAGCACATTCTCCAGCTTAGCGGCCCAGTGGGGCACGGCACCGAGCCAGTAGTCAGATAATGTTTTCCCTTGCCAATATGGTACGATCTCCCGAATCATCGCCTTTTCTTCTTCGCTCAAGGGTTGGTATTTATCCCACTCACGGCACTGAACCGAGTCCAACTCATCCATAATCCAATCACAGCGCATCTCAATAAGCAGGGCACCACCCCGCTCTTTGCTGGTCTGCCAGCCAGCAATCAGTTCGCCCTCCTCGATACGAATAGTCATATGGTCAAGAATATCGGCCAGAGCATGAGCTCGGCGCAGAATAGTGGGCAGATTTTCTGTTTTTTGATAGGATTTTGTCATGTAATAAGCGCGCTCCACACAGATGGCGGGTGTGACCAGCATACGTTCTCTCAGGCGAGAAACACGTTCATTGGCGGCCATCATATCATCCTTTCTGCAACTTTAGAGTTGGAAGATTCCATGTGGCTTTATTATAAAATGTCGGGGGAATAGGGGTCAAAACTTGTGCGCTTTTTCACCTTTTTCAGCGCTAGTGTTTTTCTTAAAGACGTTTAGGCCGGTCAAAAGCCAAAAATGGTTTTGCTAATTTTACGGAAATCTTCTAACGTTTCGTACCTGGATATTTGTATTTTGCAATGCGTGAAAAACCATTTTTGCGTGATTTTTGAAACAGTGCTTACAAATTGACACATATCCATCATAACTTTTAAAATAGGGCCAGAGTTTAATCGAGGATATTATGATTCAATTTTTTGAAAGGACAGGTGAGGAACATGAAAAAAAATCTGGCATTGGAAAAGCTAAATCAGGGTGAACGGATCCTGGGAACATTTTTTCACAGTGGGAGTGCATTGGTGATGGAGGCCATTGGACTGTCTGGGATGGATTATGTGATTATTGACAAGGAACATGCTCCGATCGCCGTTGAGACAGCAGCTGACATGATCCGCGCAGCGGAGGCACGTGATTTGACTCCTTTTGTACGCATTAAAGAGATCTCCAGATCCTCTGTACTTAAGTTGCTCGATCTAGGGGCAAAGGGGTTGATCGTTCCCGCTGTAGGTGGTATAGAGGACGTCAAAAAGCTGGTGGAATACAGCAAATATCCACCTATTGGAAACCGGGGCATGGCTATGGCGCGCGGGTCTGACTTTGGCCTGAACACGCTGCCTCTACCTGAGCATTGGGCGCTGCACAATCGAGAGACTTTGATGATCCCTATGTGTGAGACACGAGGTTGTCTAGAAGCTATAGAGGAGATCGCCGCCCTAGAAGGAGTAGACGGTATCTTCGTTGGGCCGTGTGATCTATCTATTGCGCTGGGAAAACCAGGAGCTTTTGATGATCCGGAGGTTAACGCCGCTTTTGAGAGAGTAGTGGCCGCCTGTAAAGCGGCCGGAAAATTCTGTTTGGCTTTCGCGCCGGATACCACTTTAGCAGAGCGCTTTATTAAGATGGGCTTTCATGGCTGTGCCAGTGCAATCGATGTGAATCTGATGCTCTCTTCCTATCGCTGTCTGGTGAAAGAAGTTAAGGCTGTGCTATAAGAAAGAGTCAAGCCCCGGACGAAGCAGAGTGACTGCTAAGTCCGGGGCTCAGAAACAAAAATTACTCAAGGCCATTTTTCCGTATGAAATAGCCTAAATCGAACAAGGTGCGATAAGTGTATGCGATGTGTTCTTCCATCTCGTTTTGCGCAACAGAGCTATAGCGGTTCTTAATGGCACGAAAGATACAGAGATGCTTGGCGATTGCGTGGCTTGTATCCTGTTCAGCGGAACTGCGGCAATAGGTTGAAATGATGTAGCGATAACGGTTGATACGAATTTTAAGTGTATCGTAGACCTGCAGAAGATAGCGGTTGCCTGCCGCTCGCAACAGGGTCTCATGGAAAATGGTATCCTGCTCAGCAAAGGCGTCATAGTCTTGACAGGCAAGACATTCTTTGGCTCCGGCAATACTGTGCTCCAAAATCTCCAACTCAGGAGACGTGATATTACTGGCAGCCATAACAGCGGCTGTGCCCTCCAAGATCTTACGGGCATCACACAGATTGAAGCAGTCAGCCATATTAATAGGGGTGACTTGGTAGCCGCGGTCGCTGACTCGTTTGATTAGCCCGTCTTTGACCAGCTGATCCATTGCGGAGCGTATAGGTGTGCGACTGATCTGCAGCTGTTCAGCGATTTTGGTGACATTAATACGCTCGCCGGGTTCAATCTGCACCTCGATAATTTGTCGGAGGATATGTTCATAGACCCGCTGGTTCAGCCCGGCGGCGTCCCGAGAAGAAACAAACAGCGTGGAATCATTCTGCTCCATTTGTCAATCCTCACTTCCAATCGGGGAACGGGTGACCAGTCCGCCATCAAATAGAACCCGATAAATATGGTGCAGATAATCCTTCATCTCTGCTTTAGCTACCATAGAGTACCGACTCTTAATAGCACGATAGATAACAACATGCCGATCTATTGATGTCTGCCGGTCGATATTGATATCGTACTTCTGAGCCGCGATGAGAGAGTGTTGATATCGATGGATCCAGGTCTTTAAAGACTCATACATGTCGATCAGATAGTTATTGCCGGTAGATAAAACAATAACATCGTGAAAACGGTTGTTAGCCTCAAAAAGAGCCAGAATGTCACTGTTGGCCCGAGCCTTTTTAGCGGCAAGGATAGAGAACCTCAATTGTTCCAGTTGGGCTTCGGTAATGGTATTGGCGGCGATGTAAGCAGCATTGCTTTCAATCATTTCCCGGATGTCATAAAGAGCCATACAGTCTTTCCAGTCTATTTGACATACCCGGAATCCCTTCTCACCTACCTGCTCCACCAGTTTTTGCTCCACAAGACGCTCCAAAGCAGTGCGTATGGGAGTCCGACTGATGCCCAGTTCTTCTGATAGGCGCTTGGTATTGATTTTGGAGCCAGGGGGAAAGCGGATCTCGACGATGGCATCTACGATGTATTGGTAGACCAAATCACTGAGGACAGAAAAAGGTTGGTCTTTCATCTTTTGAATAAATTCTTGCTTGTCCATCGTGCCGCTCCTCTCCATTTTGTGAACAAAAAAGAGTATATCACATGTTTTCTGTCGGTGCAAGGATTGGCATAATCCAAATTTTGTAATGAAATAGGAAGGAGAATATCATTTGAGAGCGCAAAAGGGAAGTACCGCTCGTGTGGCCAAGTGTGCGGAACGAATTTTTACCCTGCCGGAAATTTGCATAGAACGGGAGAGATACTATACAAACTCATACCAAGAGACAGAAGGAGAACCGCCCTGCCTGCGTCAGGCTAAAGCCTTTGCTAAGACATTAGATCATATGAGCATACAGATCTACGATGGTGAACTTATCGTTGGTTGTCCATGCAGCAAAGCCCGCGGTGGAGCAGTTTTGCCTGAGTTAAATGCGCAATGGCTGCGAGAAGAAGTTGATGACATGTCAGTGCGCCAATGGGATCGCTTTCAGCCGCCATCGGCTCGGGAAAAAGAAGAATTGCTCGCGTTATTACCTTATTGGAAAGGAAAATCGGCTTACGACCGTTGGAAGAAGCGGATTCCAAAGTCCATTCTTGAGCTGTATCAGAGCGGATTTATCGGAGGGGTTACCTTCAGTAGCAACGGCTTTTATCCTTGCCATGTGGCTGTAGACTATGGCATGATTCTGCGGCAAGGCTTGCAAGCCCGCTATGAGGAGGTGCTTAAACGGAGGGACGCCCTAGATCTGTACCAAATCAAAAACCTAGATAAATACCACTATTACACTGCTATGAGCATTTCGTTAGATGCGGTGCGCAGGTTTAGCCTGCGCTATGCGGCTCTGGCCAGAAGGATGGCGGAAGAGGAACGTGATCCCGTTCGTCAAACAGAGCTGAAGGAAATTGCCCGGATTTGCGCAAAAGTGCCCTGGCAGAGCGCGGAAACCTTTCATGAGGCAGTTCAATCGGTCTATATGACCTGGGTAGCCCTTATCATTGAGAGCTGGGGTCACGGGATGACTCTCGGCCGGCCGGATCAGTATCTCATTGACTTTTATCTGCGAGACAGAGCAGCTGGGCGCATCACGCGGGAGAAGGCCCAGGAATTGCTGGAGCTATGGTTTGTAAAGGTGAACGGAACCGTCACTTTAGACGATCATGATACCGCTACATGCTTCGCTGGCTTCCCCCAGGCAGTAAATATTACCTTGGGCGGTCAAGACCGGGAGGGAAACTGTGCGGTTAACGAGTTGACCTATTTGCTGATGGCGGCTGAAGAAAAAGTTGGTATGACCGCTGAGGATCTGGTTATCCGTGTCAGCGAAAACAGTCCGTATGAGTACTTGTTAGCTGCCACCAGGCTGGCCAAGTCTTTGAAAGGCAAGCTGAAATTCGTTTCAGATCCTGTGGCCATCGCGCAACTTTTGGCCGACGGGTATCCACTGGAACTGGCTCGGGACTATATTATTACTGGGTGTAACAGTCCGTCGATCCCAGGAATTTCTCTGGATGTACCCGGCGGTCTGTTCAATCTGGCCTTCATGTTGGAGTTGGCCTTGAACAACGGCGTATCGCGAATGACTGGGAGGCAGGTAGGCTTGCCCACCGGGGATGCACGCAAATTTACAACCTATGAACAGGTGTGGGATGCTTTCTGTGAGCAGACACGGTATTTTTTGGGAGCAGCGGTTCTAATGACCAATGCAGACCGGGAAATTTTTGCCGAATTTCTTCCTATCCCTTTGCAGAGTGCACTGTTCCACGGCCCCATGGAGCGCGGAAAGGACTTGTTCAACGGCGGAACAGGTCGCTATGCCCGTCAGTCCATTTCGATTGCAGGGGCTCCCAATGTAGGGGACGGATTAGCTGCACTGAAAAAGGTGGTATTTGAGGATAAACGGCTCACCATGGAACAGGTTGTCGATGCACTGGATGCAAACTTTGAGGGCTATGATGAGGTGCATTATCTGTTGAGCAAGGCTCCGAAATTTGGAAATGGGATCCCGTATGTGGATCAGATCGTGGATCAGGCGCTGATCTTTTGTAGCGATGTGTTGCACGCTTATATAGGGGTATGCGGGACGCCACTGATCACTGCCGCAGCGACCATCACAGCCAATGTGCCCCTAGGATACGGTGTTGGAGCGCTCCCAGGTGGACGGCTGGCAAATACTCCTCTTGCGGAAGGCGGGATATCTCCGTATCAGGGCCGAAATCAAAACGGTCCGACGGCCACCATGCGCTCTGTAGCTGGATTGACGCATACAAAGCTGACAAACGGCTCGGTGCTCAATATGCGTTTTGATCCAAACGCCCTAAAGGATAGGGCCGGTATGGAGAAGTTTACCGACTTATTGCGAGCGTATTTATTAGGGGGCGGGTTTTTCGTACAGTTCAACATAGTAGATACTGAAACCTTGCGCCAAGCGCAGAAAGAACCAGATCGCTACCGTGACCTGCTTGTGCGAGTGGCAACCTATAGCGCCTATTTTGTGGAACTTTCTCCTGAGATGCAAGAGGATATTATTAACCGTATGGAATTTGGGGCACTGTAGTTCTAGAAAAGTTGTTGTGAAGTTTGGGAAACGTTTTTTGGTGAAATCTTCTGGGTTTTGGCTTACTTAAAAGTCAAAAAATAGGCAAATCCCATACGATGCGCTTATTTTGACACCCTAGGAAGGCAGGTGTTATGCTGATACCATCTCCGGGAGCACAAACAAAACACAACGAAATGAAAGGGGACACACCAATGAAAAAAATGCTCGCTTTAATTCTGACTATGAGCCTGGTGTTCGCACTCCTGACAGCCTGTGGAGGCGATCAGAGCGGTAATCAGCCTAACAGCGAAAATACTGGCAATCCCACCACTTCACAATCCGGTGGAAGTGAAAACAGTTCCACCGATTTTTCTGAAAAGGTGAATCTGACCTTCGCGATTGGTGGTGCGGCCGGGCAGGGCACTGCGATCGCTCTGCAGAATGCTATTGATATGATTTCTGAACGCTCTAACGGTGCGATCACCATCGAACTGGTTACCGATGGAGCTCTGGGTAATGAGGCCAGCCTTTTGGCGCAGGCGATGGAAGGAGCCATTGATATTGCCGGTTGTGCCATTGGTACAGTGTCAAACTATTCTGACGCACTGTCTATCTTCCAGATGCCGTTCCTGATCAACAGCTATGAGTTGGAAGCAGAGGTATTACAGAGCGACGCGTGGAAGAACCTGGTCGCTGCCGCCAACGAGGATCTAGGCACCGCTACAATCGTAGGTGCCAGCGAGTTCGGTATACGGCACTTTGCCACCATCAATAGGCCCATCAATACTATGGCTGATATGCAGGGCTTGAAGATCCGTACCGGCGGGAATCCCGTAATTGATGAAGCCATGCAGATTGTGGGGGCGAGCCCCACGAACGTTACATTCTCCGAGTTGTATTCCGCCCTGCAAAACGGAGTTGTAGATGGTGAGGAGATCAATGTCACCTCTGCATCCATGCAAAAGCACTACGAGGTCTGTAATTATATGTCTGAAATCGGCATTTATCCTTGGCTGTCTCTGACTATCATGTCAAATGCGACTATTGAATCTCTGCCTGAAGGGTACTATGAACTAATTTGTGAATGCTTCGCTGAGGCTGATGCCGAGTATATGCAGACCACTATCTATGAGTGGGATGAGGAGGCGCGTGCCGACTGCGAGGCAAACGGTATGGAGTTCAACGAGATCTCTGATAAGGACGCTTGGGTTGAGGCTATGCAGCCTCTGTATGATGAGTGGATCGCAAGGGGGGGTGTGTACGAGGAGTTCATCACTAGTGTGCAGGAGATGGCTGCGGCCATGGATTAAGGGTGCCTGCTGAAGCGAGATAAGAGAAGTTCGGATTCTCCCCGGCTTCTAGTCGGGGAGAATCCGAAAACAGGAGGGACAACATGAAAAATTACCACAAGTTTGCGAATGGCTGTTACCGCCTGTTGCGGATCCTGGCCTGTGTGACAGTTATAGCCATGCTGGTGCTCATGCTAATTGAAGTGGTACGCCGATATTGCTTCGGCAGAACCTTTATATGGTCAGATGAGGTAATCCGCTACTTGCTGATTTATTGCACATTCCTGGGTGGTGCTGCCGCCTACTACCAAAAGGCATTGGTCAGCTTTGACTTGGTTACCTCCCGCCTGCCTATTAAAGTGCAGGAAATTCTCAAACTGATCAATAACATAATCTGCCTGATCTTTTTTGTGTTTCTGATCTATTTCTCCATCCAGAAGGTTATATCGCCTTCTGTTGTAAACAATGTCAGCAACGCCTCCGGCCTATCTTTAGCTGTGCCTTATTGTGCGATCCCTATTGGCTTGATTTTTATGTTTATTTTTACCATTGATTTTTTCCCGGACTTAATTCGTGGAGTAAAAGAAGCGTTCCGGGAAGATAAGAAGACAATTGTAGAAGGCAGAGAGAAGGAAGGTGACAAAGTATGTTGATTGCGGCGATTGTATTTGTCGTTGTAATGGTCATTGGACTCCCCATTGCCTTTGCCTTGGGCTTGATGGGAACTGTCCATATGCTGTCCTTGGGCAACGAAAGCTATCTGCTGGTTATCATTCAGCGCCTCTTTGACCAGGTAGATCTGATTTCTCTGACTTGTCTTCCCTTCTTTATCATGGCGGGTGAAATCATGAATGCTGGCGGTGTTACCACCCGCCTGCTGGACTTCGCTCGTGAGATTGTGGGTAGACTGAAGGCGGGTCTGGCATACTGCTGTGTGCTAATTGCTGCGGTACTATCCGCAATTCTAGGTTCCCCCAATGGTGTGGCCTCCATGCTTTGTGGCATTTTGGTACCAGAGCTGCGGAAGGACAACTATCCAGAGGAATTCACTGGCTCCCTGGTAGCCGCCTCCTCTATTCTAGGACCGATTATCCCGCCCTCCACATCCTTCATCATGTACTGCATGATGACCGGAGCATCTATTCAAGCTATGTTCGTGGGCGGAATCCTCCCTGGAATTCTTTTGGTAATCGTATTTTGTATCGTCATTTCTATTTTAACCCGAAAAATGGAGCTGAAGCGTGCCACAGACCACTTTAGTCTCAAACGTTTGGTCAAGGCATTTTTTAAGGCGTTGCCCGCTCTGCTGGTACCCGTTGTCATCATTGGCGGCGTCATTGGTGGTTTCTTCACGGCAACTGAGGCAGGGGCAGTGTCCTGCTTCTGCGCTCTGATCGCTAGCGCGATCTACCGCGAGATGGATTGGAAGAAGCTCCCTGAGATTATGCTGCGCAGCGCAGTCACTGGCGGAGGTATTCTCCTGATGATCTCTTTCGGCGGCGTAATCGCCTGGTCCCTGACCCGGGCTGGCATTCCTGCTCAGATCATCGCCGCTATTACCAGTGTAACCAACAGCAAGTACCTCATCATTGCACTGATCATTGTCATCCTGATGATTGCCGGCTGCCTACTGGATACAGGCACAATTACCATGGTTATGTTACCCGTCGTGTTCCCGCTGGCTACGGCTATTGGCATGGATGCCGTCCATTTTGGCCTGGTGTTCTGCATCCTGACCATCATCGGCTATATTACTCCTCCGGTCGGTGTGGTACTGTTCGTTACCTCCAATGCGTCGGGAATCCCATTCAACAAATTGTGCAAGATGATTTGGCCGTTTGCTATTGGAGCTTTTGTTGTCATTACTGTGCTGGCATATCTGCCCGATGTCGTGCTTTGGATCCCGCGCTTGTGTGGTTGCGCCGGGTAACGAAGTGCGGTGTGGAGGCTGACGATGAGACACCCAGTTTATCCCCACATTTTCCAGCCGTTGACCGTTCGGCATGTGACTTTCAAAAATCGCATCTTCTGTGCACCCTCACTGGCTCATCAGACTCAGTATACCCAGGCATCCTCCCCTGAGACACCTTACCTGCTCCACTATGTGGAGCGGGCTAAGGGGGGGGCAGCGTGCGTCAGTTGTGGCGGGCAACCAGTGGTACGTACCAATAAGAGCAAAATCCACGCCAAGTTGGAGATTACTGACCAGGCCGGCTGGCGCAATTTTATTCGCCTGACCGACGCCATCCACATGTATGATGCCAAATGTGCCTATGAGCTTGTCCATTTTGGTACCGAAGGCGAGTTCGATTCTGAGGCCCGCTCCCAAAAGCAGTACGGTTGCTCTGACTTCGTACGCGCCGACGGCCTTCACTTTTATCAGATGCCAGAGGATGAGATGGACAAACTAGCTGACCGCTATGCAGATCTGGCCGAGGGGATAAAGGAGTGCGGCTTTGACACCTTGCTACTACACGGTGGGCATGGAACTCTGCTACAGGAGTTCCTCTCCCCACGCAGCAACCACCGTACGGACGGCTATGGAGGTTGCCTGGAAAACCGGGCAAAATTTCCACGCATGGTTCTAGATCGAATTCGCCGACGGGTAGGTCGCGATCTGCTGATCGAGTACCGTATCAGCGGCTCGGAATGTGTGGAGGGAGGATTCGAGATCGACGAATGCATCGCCTACACCAAGCTGATCCAGGACCAGATTGACATCATCCACGTTTCGGCAGGCATGGTACGGGAGCCACGGTTACGGGGGATCACTCACCCGACGGGCTTTCTGCCCCCGGCGCCTAATGCCTGGCTGGCAGCCGCAGTCAAAGCCGATCCGGAAATTACGGTACCGGTGTTGACAGTGGGCGCTTTCAAAGAGCCTATCCTCATCGAACAAACCCTGGCAGAGGGAAAGGCCGACCTAGTAGCCATGGCCCGCGCCATCATTGCCGATCCTGCCATCCCCGAGAAGAGCCGATTGGGACAGGAGAAGGAAATCCGACCCTGTATCAAATGCTTTTACTGTCTGGACGGCTTTAAGAACTCACACGCCTATGGTTGCTCGGTCAATGCCGAGGCAGGGCGAGAGTTTGAGCTGGCCCTACTGCCCCACACCCGCTCCAGAGGCAAGCGGGTAGCTGTCATTGGCGGGGGCCCGGGGGGAATGACCGCGGCGCTGGAGTGCGCTAAATGCGGTCATTCTGTAACACTGTACGAGAAGGAACCGGCACTTGGTGGCCAGCTCAAGGAAGCCGCCCATATGGAGTTCAAGTATGATCTGAAGGAATACAAAGATTACCTTATCCGGCAGATCGGGGCGTCCACTGTAGACGTGCACCTAGGCCACGCGGTCACACCGAAGGAGCTGGAAGGGGCGGGATATGATGTGGTGATCTGCGCCATTGGTGCCGCTCCGCTGATTCCCCCTATCCCAGGTGCAGACGGTTCCAACGTGCTATGGGCAGGTGACAGTTTATTCGTTCCGGAACGGATGGGTCAAGATATCGTTATCGTCGGTGCTGGCCAGGTGGGCTGTGAGACGGCGGTATACTATGGCATGCAGGGTAAGCGGGTGACGGTGTTGGAAATGATGCCGGAAATTGCCCGAGATGCTATGCGAACCTACAGGGAGGAGCTGATCGGCCAACTGGAGGATCACCATTGTGTGGTATTTACCGGCTGTAAGTGCCTGGAGATCAGCGCTGGAAGGGTCATCTATCAGGATTCAGAGGGACAGCGAGGGGAGCTGAAGGCGGACACCGTCCTTTTGGCGGTGGGCATGAGGTCCCGCCGGAAGGAGGCAGAGACTTTCCGCAAGTGTGCTCCCATATTCCGAAAAATCGGAGACTGCGAAAAGGTCGGCACTGTGCGCCTAGCCGTACGCACTGGCTGGAATGTCGCGTATACGCTGTAATCTGCATACATCATATAAGGAGTGGATGCAAAATGCTCAGAAGAAGCTTCCTAGAGGGCGTTGTGGATATTCATATTCACGCCGGGCCGTCTGTAGCAAATCGCAAGGTAGATGCGTATGAAATGTTGCGCCAGGCGGAGGAAGCGGGATATGCCGGGTTTCTGGTGAAGGATCACTATGTACCCTCGACCCATGGATGCCTGATGTTGGAAGAACACTTCAGTGGAGGTTGTCGAGTCTTCAGCTCCATTGCAATGAATAATTCCGTGGGGGCGTTCAATGTCTCTGCTTTGGACTGCGCCTACAATATGGGAGCTAAGATCGCCTATATGCCTACTGTGTCCTCCAAAATGCATATTGATAAACATAAAGGGAAAACATTTCACGGTTCTGGCGGTATGACCGCAGAGGAGAAACCCATTTATTATCTGGACGGGGATGGGAAATTAATCCCTGAAGTAGTAGAGGTTTTGGACTATATGGCCGCACATCCCGACTTTGTACTGGCGACCGGACACGGTACGCCGGAAGAGATTGATGTGCTTCTAGAGACTGCCTTTGAGCTGGGAGTGAAGAAGATCCTTGTCAATCACCCTCATTTCAGTGTGAATGCCTCTGTGGAGCAGGTTGTGCGCTGGGCTGGATGGGGTGCTAACATCGAGATCACAGCCATGGAACACGGTATGGTACTGGAGGATCGGGATGACCTGTTCAACTCTATCGACCTGATTAAACGGGTTATGGACTCTGGTGTGCCGAAGGAGCGTATAGTAATCGACTCTGACTTTGGACAGGCGGTCTCCCCATATCCGGTGGAGGGATTGTATAAATATTTGAATCTACTCTATGACACCGTGGGAATCAGCGAAGCGGATTTGGCTGTTATGGTCAAGGAAAATCCTGCCCGCCTGATGGGAATGCTGGATTGAGGCATGTTCTTGAGCTCGCGGGAATGGAACCTAGAAAAGACCAAAAAGGCAGTTGACCAGATAGCGGAAGTAGCGATAAAGATTCATAGGACAGGGAAAGGAAAGACTGAGCAATGTCGAATCAAAACAATCACGTAAATTGGGACAAGGTGCGGCGATTGAGCGAACAATATGGCAATGGCGCAATCTTTCAGTTTTACGCCGACTTTGAAGGCGTAGATCCTACTCATTCGGCACTGTTGACTGACGATGTGGACATACAGCCCCCTTGGAAAATTCCCCGCAAGGTAGCCGTGACCACCGCCATAGTAGGGGCTATGCATAACAAGCGATTCAATCCTAACCACCCCATGACCCCGGAAGAGATTTACAACTCTGCCCGGGAGGCGTGCTTGGCGGGGGCACCTAGTATCCATCTGCATGTTCGCGATGAGCAGGGGTATAGTGTACTGGATCCTGACCTCTTTCACCAAGTTATCGACCCATTAAAGGAAGAATTCCCTGAGGTGGTCATCGATGGCTGCATGGTGTGTGAGAACCCAAGAGAATGGGAAACCATGAAGATCCTGCTGAAGGAGAAACTTTTTGAGACCACACCGGTGAATACCAATGCCACATACAATGGAGATATGCTTTTCTGCAAACCGGCTCATGTGATGATTGAAAAGTGCCGCCTAGTACAAGAGGCAGGAGTGATTCCCCAAATAACCTTTTATTCTTCAGCCGATGTGGATCACGCAAACCGGTATCTGATCCGTTCAGGACTGCTGGAAAAACCATATAATTTCTTGCTGCTATATGGTCTGCCCGGATGCAGTCCAATGGATGATCCCATCGCAATGATGCACACTTTGATGAACACCTATCACCAACTGAAGTCCATTGATCCAGACTGCCGGATTACAGTGTGTGCGGCAGGACGCGCCTCTAGTTTTGCAGCGGCACAGGCTCTGCTGATGGGCCTTAATATCAGGGTAGGAATGGAAGATGCTGTGTGGAAATATCCTCACCGCAATGACAAGATTTCCAGCAACGCCAAGCAGTTTACAGAGGCTTGTACCATGGCTGGGCTGCTAGGGCGGGATGTTATGACAGCCCGCGAGTATCGAGACTACATGGGCCTGCCCCAGAAAACTTAGTACAAGGAGTACGGAACAATGAGCAATAAGGTAGAACTGTTTGATTTTGAAGAGCGTCAGCCTAATGTGAAGATGCCAGGCGGCCGTACCTGGGTATTCAACAGTGCGGATAATCTGACGGTAAAGTACTCTGAAATATGGGATCCTGCAGTGTCAATGCATGCGCATGAGGCGGAGCAGGTCAATATTGTACTTGGCGGCAAGGTCCTCTTCCGTGTAGGGGAAGAGGTATATGAGTTGCGCAAGGGTACTATTATCCGGATTCCTCCCAACCAGCCCCATGGCTTGGAGAAGAAACTTAGCGCCGAGGATTTTCGCGTGATTCAGCTAATTTTACCCAAAGAAGGTACCATGGAAAGCCTCCGAGTAAAGACCATGGGCCTAGAGGGATGGCCGGCGTTATAAACGCGCTTCCTGATATGGCTCATGCGCTTGTGCGCCATGAATATCACCCCTGATTATTGGGTTACAGAAAGAGATAACCTGGAATTCTATTGGGAGATTCCAGGTTATCTTAATATTCCCAAAATATAAAATCTCATATCTCTATCATTCTATTGCTACACAACACCCTATATAAGGGCAAGATGTTGCGCGATAGAATACTCAAGCTAATAAATAGGAGGGAATTTGGATGCCATTTGTTACAGATCCCTGGAATGGACTGCAATTTTATGAATTATCCCACATGTGGGGGTGTGGCGTTCCGTCTTACCCTGGCGATGACGACGTGATCTTCGACCATGGTGTCAAACACGCACAGTTTGGTGTCCAAGCTTATAAAATCCGAACCAATTTCCACACTGGTACACACATGATCGCCCCGATCCATATGCAGGCACGTGGAGAGGACCTTTCCCAGATAACCCCCTCACGCTTCTTTGGTAACGGCGTCATTTTGGATCTTCGTAATAAAAAGAACTGGGATAAAATTACTGCAGACGACCTTAAGGCTGCCGGCGAGATCCAGAATGGAGATATTGTGGCCATCAATACCGGGTGGCACATAAAGTATTCCGATTCCATGGAGTATTTTGGAGAAGCCCCGGGATTAACAGAGGACGCAGCCAATTATCTGATCTCGAAAAAACCTAAATTTATTGCAATTGATACCCCATTTATTGACTGCCCTGCTGCGACGAGCTTGACACCGCATTTAGGCCGGCCTGGCCCCTACATGAAACGGCTTCTTCCCATCTACAGGGAAAAGACTGGACGGGATGCTCTAGAAGACTATCCGGGGTTTTACCCTGCCCATAAGGCCTTGGCCGCTGCTGGCATCCCTGTCATTCAGCAAATGGGAGGCGATGTGGACGAGATCACGGGAAAGCGCGCAACCATGATCGCTGCGCCATGGAAAATTTGGCGCGGAGATGCCTGTCCTGTCCGCTTTGCAGCGATTTTTGATCCAACCGGCGAAGTCCGCATTGATACTGGGGTTTGACAGGAGGAAGGGAAATGAGTGTACAAATTTTTGACCTGACACACACCTTTGAGCCGTTTATGCCGCAATGGCCGTCTGGCTGCAATCTGAAAATGGAGGTTAAGCGCTTCCACGCCAATGACGGTATGTACAATATCCAATGGGAGGGCATCATGCACCGGGGTACTCATATGGATGCTCCTCTGCATGTGACTGAGTGCACGCCAGACATCACGCAGTATCCTCTGTGGCGGTTCTTCGGCAGCGGCGTTTGTCTTGATATCCCAAAGGGGAAATGGGGGAAAATCACCCCAGAGGATTTGGAAAATGCGGAGCCCCAAATTCGGCCTGGGGATATTGTTATGATCAACACACGTCAGCACCATATCTGGAGTGACAGCGACGATTATTTTGCATATGGATGCGGAGCGTTGGGCTCCACTGCAGATTGGCTGATTGAACGCAATGTCAAAATGGTAGGCTATGGCTGCCAGGCAAACGACCATCCGATGGCAACAAAGCTGGTAGATCACGGCCTCGGACCAACCCGCCCAGACCTGATCGAGGAATGGAAACAAGAATACGGCCGAGATCCACTGATTGATTTCCCCCTCTGGGAGGACGGACATAAAAATCTAATGGTAAAGGGCGGCATCCCGGGAGTTGAAAATGTCGGCGACGATGTGGGTGAGGGCGGTGATTTCGATCAAATTATCGGCAAGCGCTGTTTCTTTGCAGCATTTCCTTGGCGCTTCGTCAATGGAGAGGGATCCGGCGTTCGTGTGCTGGCGATTACCGATCCAGAGAGGACTTTCCGTTTCGAGACTGGGAGGTAAGAAAGTGCGCTGTCGGAAAATACCAAAGTTCGTTTACAGCAAAAATCTAAGCTGATCCTGGTATGCAGCCAGAAGGATATGCCTCATGTATAGGCATCAACGGTTCAATACTGGAAACATATAAGGAGTTGGATTGCGATGAAGGTTATGTATCGTAAGGACGCTGAGCCCTATGTTCCGGCCGGCCACTACGACGTCAAATGTATTCGGCTTCATGATCAAAATACCAGTGGTAGCGAGCACCTTATTGTCGGGGTTTCCTATTTTTTGCCCAATGGAGGAGGAGCCGAATATAAAAAGGTTCCGGAGGACACCAATTTGATTTATTACATTGTCTCAGGGGAGATGACTGTTACCACCGATGAAGGTGAATTTATTCTTCATGCTGGAGATTCCATCTGTTTTCAGCCTGGCGATGGACGTTCCTGCAGGAACACTGGTATGGAAGCAGCCACCATGCTGGTGATCACAGGTAAGTGACTTTCATTCATGGATAATGTACTCAGATTTGAGGCCATACAAACCGTTCTGTGTGGCGGCCGTGGCACATTTTTCGCACGGAGCTAGGCTGTCAAGAAGGAACAAATCGGGATAAAATGTTGAAAAATCATGAGTTTGAGAAGAGGATCAGTATGGATATGTTTTCTCTAGATGGTAAAAATGCGGTGGTAGTAGGCGGTGCCGGAGGGCTTGGCCAAGCGATCGCACAAGGACTTGCTGAGGCCGGTGCCCAAGTAGCGATAGCCAGCCGGAGGGAGGAGTCCCTCCGGCGCGCGGCGGCTGAAATCAAGGAGGCCTGTGACAAGAGGGTGAGTTGGTATACCGTAGATGCCACGGACGAGGAGAGCGTTAAATCTCTCGTGGATGCGGTCATTCGGAATATGGGGCAAGTAGACATTCTGGTCAACGCCCAGGGATTGAACAAGAAGTTCCCGGCTCAGGATTTCGATATGGACGTATTTCAGCAGATGCTCAGCGTCAATGTGGCCGGTGTCATGATGTGCTGCAAGCACTTTGGAAAACAGATGATAGAGCGCGGATACGGTAAAATTATCAATGTATCCTCCGTGCGCGGGAAAATCGCCACCCGGGCCCCTGGCAACGCTGCTTATTGCAGCACCAAGGGCGCTGTAGACATGATGACCCGCCAGTTGGCCTCGGAGTTCGGCCCATACGGTATTACCGTCAACGCCATCGCCCCCACTGTCACTGAGACTCCCATGATGACGGAGGTCATCGAGCAGCGCGGTGGCAATGCCTACCGCAAGCAACAGGCTGATACACTTCCCATGCGCAGGATGGCCGTGCCCCAGGACTGTGTGGGCCCTGCTGTGTTCTTGGCCAGCCATGCCTCCGATTTTGTGACTGGAAATATTATCTATCCAGACGGTGGCCTGACTGCCGTAGGCTAATTGGGAAGAGGGAGCTGACATGGGGGAAAAACTAATTATTACCGCCGCCCTCTGCGGAGCGGGTACGACCAAGGCACAGACTCCATATGTGCCAATTACGCCAGAAGAGATCGCGGCGGATGCCGTGGCCTGTGCAAAAGCGGGTGCCGCAGTGATCCATATTCATGTCCGGGATGAAAACGGTGTAAATTCCATGGACACCAAGCGTTTCTACCAGGTGGTGAATCTGGTGCGGGAGGAGTGCGGTAAGGCCGGAGTGGATCCGGTGCTGAATCTGACCACTTCTGGTTCTAAGTGGCCTGAGGACATTCGGCGAGCTCACCTGCCCATCCTAAAGCCGGAGATGTGCTCCTATGATCCGGGCACTATGAACTGGGCCAATAGCTATGTGTTCACTAACACCCCTACTTTTCTGGAGCAGTTGGGCTATGAGGTGCAAGAGTTAGGTATTAAACCTGAATGTGAGATCTTTGACGGCGGCATGATGGGTAACGTGGACTACTACGTGAAAAAAGGCGTCTTGAAGGAGCCCATCCACTACCAATTCGTGCTGGGCGTGGCAGGAGGCATGCGAGGAAATGCTGATTCTCTGGCTTTCTTGTTACCTAAAATGCGGCCTGGCTCCACCTGGTCCATTACTGGCATCGGCCGAGACCATTTGCCCTGTATGCTCCTCGGTCTGGCCGAGGGCTGTCACGGCCTCCGGGTGGGCCTGGAGGACAACATTCTGATGGAAAAAGGTGTGCTTGCTACCAACGTCTCTTTGGTGGAGCGAGCCATGAAGATAGGCGAGCTGGCTGGCCGGAGCATTGCCACCCCGGAGGAGGCCAGGGACATTCTAGGCCTGACCAAGCATATCTAAATAAGTAGCAGGAGGGCGCCGGTTATGAAACTGGGGGAAATTCAACGTATTGCGGTACTGGGTTCTGGAACCATGGGCCCTGGCATCGCGCAGAGTTACGCCATGGGTGGCTACGAAGTATTGCTGTATGATATTAGTAAGCCTGCTCTGGATAAGGCCCGAGGGATGTTACTAGCCAATCTGGATACCTATGTTCAGGAGGATTTACTCCCTGTGGAGGAAGCGGACGGTATATACCGACGGATTACCTTTACTAATAAGCTCAGCAAAGCACTGGATGGGGTGCAGTTTGTCCAGGAAACGGTGGCGGAGAATCCAGGCGTCAAGCGCTCAGTATTTGAGCAGGTGGATGCCATGGTGTCGCCGGAAACTATCGTGGTTTCCAACGCTTCATCCTTAAACCCGTTTGAGTTGGTGCCAGAAAGCCGAAAAGCCAATTTCGCCGCCGCTCACTGGTTTGCCCCCCCTCAAATCCTGCCTTTGGTCGAAGTGGCCAAAGGGGAGAAGACTTCTAAGGAGACCATGGAAACGGTTCTCACCCTGTTGCGGGCATGCGGCAAAACCCCAGTTCGTTTGGAAAAATATGTACCTGGCTACATCATCAACCGCATACAGATTCTGCTGAACACCGAGGTATTTTACCTGCTGGAAAATGGTATCTGCACTCCGGAGCAGTTGGATCTGGCGGTCAAGGCCAGTCTGATGCCCCGAGGCATGGTATTGGGGCTTGTTCAGCGATATGACTTTACCGGTTTGGACATCAGTGCCAATAACATTATGAACGGCAGCTATGTCATGCCGGAAACCAGCAGGCACCCTGCCGCCCTGTTTGACCATGTGGACAAGGGTGAGCTTGGAATCAAGACAGGCAAAGGGTTTTATGATTATGGGGGCCGAAGCCGCGAGGAGCTCTGTGCCAAACGGGACAAACTGCTGTTTCAAGTGCTTCGCGCCACAAAGGATCTGATCAACGAGCGTATTTAGGGGGAAAACCATGCAGGACGTAGTAATTGTAGAAGCCTGCCGCACGGCAGTTGGTTCCTTTGGCGGCAGCCTGAAACCTCTGGATGCGGATGATCTGGCGGTTTCTGTCATAAAGGGTGCCCTGCAGCGGACAGGACTGGATCCACTGCAGGTGGATGAGGTAATTCTGGGGCACTGCAGGCAGTCCTCTGATATGTCCAATACGGCCCGGTATGCCGCCCTTCGTGCTGGAATCCCGGAGGAGGTGCCCGCGAATACGGTCATGTGCGCCTGCGCCTCTGGTATGCTGGCGGTCAACAATGCCGTCAACGCCATCCGGACCGGGCAGGCGGAAGTCGTCCTGGCCGGCGGCACGGAGAGTATGAGCAATGCCATTTTCTATCTCTCCAATGCCAGATGGGGAGTTGGAACCGGGACTACCCAGCTCAAGGACTCCCTGACGGAAGCCCAGTTCTGCTCTCAGCCCCAAGACATTTATGGACGGTTCAATATGGGGATCACTGCAGAGAATGTGGCCGCCAAGATGGGGATTACCCGGGATGAGCAGGATCAATTTGCCCTAGCCTCCCAGCAGAAGGCGGCTGCGGCCATTGCCTCTGGGCGGTTCCGGGACGAGATTATCCCCTTGACGGTTCCACAGGGCAGGAAAAAGGAGCCGATTGTCTTTGACGTGGACGAATTCCCGCGGGAAACCTCCCTGGAAAAGCTGGCCAAACTGAAGCCTGCATTCCTGGATGGAGGAACTGTGACCGCCGGAAATTCCTCCGGGCGCAACGACGGAGCCTCTATGCTGGTACTGATGAGCGGACAGAAGGCAGCTGCTCTTGGCCTAAATCCCCTGGCCCTAGTGCACGGTATATCGTCCGCCGGGGTTGACCCGGCCTATATGGGGCTGGGGCCGGTACTTGCAACAAGAAAAGTTTTGAAGCAGACAGGCCTGTCACTAGATGACATCCAGTTGATGGAGCTGAACGAGGCATTTGCAGCCCAGTCTATCGGGTGTATCCGGGAACTCCACCTGGAAGCACGTATGGACGTAATCAATGTTAACGGCGGAGCGATTGCCCTTGGACACCCGATTGGATCCTCGGGCAGCCGGATCCTGGTGACACTGGTGCATGAGTTGCGCAAGCGTAAGCTGAAATACGGCTTGGCCACCCTATGCGTTGCGGGCGGCATGGGCATGGCAACCGTTGTAGAGGTTCTTTGACTAAGGCAAAGCACAAAGGAACCTGACCGAACTGATTGGGCAAATAAATAGGAGGATTAAAGATGGCAGCAGATATGGAAATGCTGAAAGACTATTTAGAGGACAAACTGGTGAAAGCGCGGACGGCCTTGACTGCACTGGAACCGTATACGCAGGAACAGGTGGACGCTTTGGTAAAGGCCTGTGCTAAAGCGGTATTCGACCATGCGGAGGAGCTGGCCGGGGATGCTGTCGAAGAAACTAGGATGGGCGTTTACGAGGACAAGGTGGCCAAGAACCGGAGTAAGGCGCGGGTGATCTGGTGGTCGCTCAAGGGAAAAAAATCCGTGGGGATCATCGACGTGGACGAGGCCAGCGGGATTACTAAGGTGGCTAAGCCCGTGGGGGTAGTAGGTGCGATTACCCCCACCACCAACCCCATTGTCACCTGCATGTCCAACTCTATGTTCGCCCTGAAATGCCGAAACCCCATCATTATTGCCCCCCATCCCCGCGCCATGGGATGCTGCATCAAGACGGTGGAGTACATGAATGCCAACCTCAAGGCGCTGGGGGCTCCGGATCACTGCATCCAGATCCTTGACATCAAATCCCTGGATCTGACCAAGATGCTGGCCGCATCTGTGGATGTGATTATCGCCACCGGCGGTATGGACATGGTGCGCTCGGTCTACTCCTCCGGCAAGCCAGCCTTGGGTGTGGGTGCAGGTAATGTGCAGGTTTTGGTCGATCAGGGATATGACCTGGAGACAGCCATCCCGCAGATCATCACCGGCCGCGGCTTTGACAACGGCATCATCTGCACTGGCGAACAGGCCATCCATCTCTATCGTGGGGACTATGACCGCGCTTTGGAGGTGATCAACCGGAGCGGGGCCTATGTGGTACCCAGAGAGAAAACCGGAATCGTCCGGGACTTCCTGTTCCCCAACGGCGTGATGAACCGGGATATGGTGGGCCAGGATGCTGTCTTGATCGCGGAAAAGTGCGGCATCTCGGTTCCTGACAGAACACGAGTTTTGGCGGTGCAGGCAGATGGCATTGACGATACCCTCGGCATGGAGAAGATGTTCCCGGTCATTACCCTGTACGCCTATGACACCTGGGAAGAAGCGGTGGAACAGGCCAAGAACAATCTGAATAAGATCGGTAAGGGACACAGCATCGCCGTGCACTCCACCAATCGGAAGAAGATTGAGTATGCTGCCCTCAAGACGGAGGTCTCCCGGATTGTATGCAACCAGACCTGTGCCACCGGCGGTGGCGGCTCTTTCCAGAACGGCCTGAACCCCACCAACACACTGGGCTGTGGCTCCTGGGGGAATAACTCCATCTCGGAAAACCTCACCTATTATCATCTGATGAATATCTCACGCATTGCCCAATATATGCCGGATCATGCGACACCCTCCGATGAGGAGATCTGGGCCTGATGGAGGGGACGCGCATTGAACTGGCAAGAGGAGTACAAAAGACGGCTATGTAGCGCTGAAGAAGCAGTTCAACACATCCACAGCGGGGACACTGTATTTTTGGGGCATGCCGTGGCCGAGTCATCGCTTTTGGTGGATGCCATGGTACAGAACGCGACCGCTTATCAGGATGTCCGCATTATCCACATGACAAATCTGGGAAGCGGCGCGTATACCCAGCCCGGCATGGAATCCCATTTTCATGTCAGCCCCTTCTTCTTGGGCGCAACGGTACGGGCAGCTGTGGCGGAGGGGCGCGGCGACTTTATTCCCTGTTTCTTTCACGAGATTCCGCAGTTGATCCGCGAGAGGCGGGTTCCCTGCGACGTCCTAATGACACAAGTTTCGCCCTCGGATGAAAAGGGTTACTGCAGCCTAGGTGTCTCCGCAGACTATACCTATCAGGCACTGAAAAGTGCCCGGACCGTCATTGCCCATGTCAACGACCAGTATCCCTATACATTTGGAACAAAGGTGCATGTGACGGAGTTGGATTATATCGTTGAGCAGTCCGCACCGCTTTATGAGTCTAAGCCTCCCAAAATCGGAGAGGTGGAGGAGAAGATTGGCCGCTGCTGCGCGTCACTGATCCGGGACGGTGCAACGCTCCAGCTGGGCATTGGAGCCATTCCGGACGCGGTGATGATGTTCCTTGGGGATAAGCATGACCTGGGCATCCACTCGGAGATGATCTCTGACGGTACGATGGAGCTGTACCAAAAAGGCGTGATTACCAACCAGAGAAAAAATCTGGACCGCGGGAAGATGACCATCACCTTCGCTATGGGAACGAAAAAGCTTTATCAATTTTTGGACAAGAACCCGGATGTCTTGGTAAAGCCGGTGGACTATGTCAACCATCCGGTTACGATTATGAAAGAGCACGACATGATCTCCATCAACTCGGCTATCCAGGTAGATCTACAGGGGCAGGTAGATGCTGAGGCCATTGGGTTGCGGCAGTTCTCCGGTGTAGGAGGTCAGGTGGATTTCATCCGTGGTGCGGCCATGGGTGGAGGCACCTCGATCATTGCCATGCCCTCCACAACACAGAAAAAGGATGGGACCCTGATCTCGAAGATTGTGCCTTTCCTGGATCAGGGGGCACCTGTGACAACCTCTCGGAATGATGTGGACTACATCATCACTGAATACGGCATCGCCCACTTAAAGGGGGAGACTCTTCGGGACCGGGCGTGGGCGCTGATCTCCATCTCCCATCCCAGTGTACGCGACAGCTTGGCAGAAGAATTTGAACGGAGATTTCATCAGAACTATAGAGCTTAGAGACGGGGTGATAGGTAGTGATTGACGTGATTTTGAAGCCTTCCCTGCACAGTTTTAAGACCTGCCTGGAATTTGCAGAGGAATTCCAGCTGGGTGAGCGGGATCTAGTGCTCACCAACAAGTACATCTATGAGCCTTGGTTTGGCCAGATGGGGCTGAAGGTACATACCATTTATCAGGAGGAGTATGGCACCGGTGAGCCCACCGACGTGATGGTGGATGCCATCCTGGCCGACGCGGCCAAGACTGGCTGCACCCGGGTCATCGCCATCGGTGGCGGTACCGTCATTGACATCGCCAAGGTGCTGGCGGTCTCCGACAGCGAGGGCGTGGACGAGCTGTACGACAAAGCCCCCAATCTGGAGAAGAAGCGGGAGTTGGTCATCATCCCCACCACCTGCGGCACCGGCAGCGAGGTGACCAACATCTCCATCATGGCCCGCACCCGCCTGGGCACCAAGCTGGGCCTGGTGAGTCCGTCCATGTACGCCGACCATGCGGTGCTCATTCCAGAGCTGCTGGAGGGCCTGCCCTTCAGTGTCTTTGCCACCAGTTCCATTGACGCTCTGGTTCATGCGGTGGAGTCCTCCCTGTCTCCCAAGGCCACACCCTACACCAAGCTGTTCGGCTACAAGGCCATCGAGATGATCATCAAGGGCTACCAGCGGATTGCGACCGAAGGACGGGAGGCCCTGCTCTCGCTGCTGGAGGACTTCCTGGTGGCATCCAACTTTGCGGGCATCGCCTTCGGAACTGCCGGCTGCGCCGCCGTCCACGCTTTGAGCTATCCTCTGGGTGGCAAGTATCATGTGGCCCACGGCGAGAGCAACTACGCCATGTTCACCGGCGTGTTGAAGAACTACATGGAGATCAAACAGGATGGAGAGATCGCTGTGATGAACCGCTATCTGGCGGATCTCCTGGGCTGTGATGTCTCCGTGGTATATGACGAGCTGGAGAAGCTGCTCAACCAGCTGCTACCCAAGAAGGCGCTGCATGAGTATGGGGTCACTAAAGAAGATCTTCAGGAGTTTACCCATAGCGTTATGACCGGGCAGGGCCGCCTGATGGCCAACAACTTTGTCCCGCTGGACGAGGCGCGTGTTCTGAAAATCTATACAGAGCTGTTTTAAGGAGGAAGTATTATGGCACTCATGACCGGCGAACAGTACATCGAAAGTATTCGCAAACTGAACATGCAGGTGTACATGTTCGGCAAGAAGATCGACAATCCCGTGGACGACCCCATCCTGCGGCCGTCGCTGAACAGTGTGCGCATGACCTATGATCTGGCGCAGAAGCCGGAGTATCAGGAACTCATGACCGCCATGTCCCCCTACACCGGCCAGCGGGTCAACCGCTTCACTCACATCCACCAGTCCACCGAGGATCTGGTGAAGAAGGTGAAGATGCAGCGCCTGCTGGGCCAGCAGACCGCCGCCTGCTTCCAGCGCTGTGTGGGCATGGATGCCTTCAACGCGGTGTTCTCCACCACCTATGAGACCGACCAGAAGTATGGCACCCACTATCATGAGAACTTCATCAAGTTCGCCACCTATGTGCAGGAGAATGACCTGACCGTGGACGGCGCCATGACCGACCCCAAGGGCGACCGCTCTAAGGCTCCCCATGAGCAGGCCTACCCCGACCTGTTCCTGCACATCGTGGAGCGCCGTCCCGACGGCATTGTGGTGCGGGGCGCCAAGATGCACCAGACCGGTGCGCTGAACAGCCACGAGATCATCATCATGCCCACCCAGTCCATGAAGGCTGAGGACAAGGACTACGCGGTGTCCTTCGCCGTGCCCATGGACACCGACGGCATCTTTATGATCATCGGCCGCCAGAGCTGCGACACCCGTAAGCTGGAGGGCAGCGAGATGGACGTGGGCAACAGTGAATTTGGCGGTGTGGAGGCCTTGGTGGTCTTTGACGACGTGTTCGTGCCCAACGAGCGCATCTTTATGTGCGGCGAGTATGACTTCGCCGGCATGCTGGTGGAGCGGTTCGCCGGCTACCACCGCCAGAGCTACGGTGGCTGTAAGGTGGGCGTGGGCGACGTGCTCATCGGCGCCGCCGCCGTGGCCGCCGACTACAACGGCGCCAACAAGGCCAGCCACATCAAGGATAAGCTCATCGAGATGACCCACCTGAACGAGACCCTGTACTGCTGCGGCATCGCCTGCTCCGCCGAAGGCCACCCCACCGAGAGCGGCAACTACATCATCGACCTGCTGTTGGCCAACGTGTGCAAGCAGAACGTCACCCGCTTCCCCTATGAGATCGTCCGCCTGGCCGAGGACATCGCCGGCGGCCTGGTGGTCACCGCCCCCTCCGAGGCCGACCTCCGCGACCCCAAGCTGGGCCCCGTGATCGACAAGTACCTGCGCGGCGTGGCCACCGTGTCCACCGAGAACCGTCTGCGCATCCTGCGGCTGATTGAAAATCTGGCCCTGGGCACCGCGGCGGTGGGCTACCGCACCGAGTCCATGCACGGCGCCGGTTCCCCCCAGGCTCAGCGTATCATGATCGCACGCCAGGGCAATCTGGAGCACAAGAAGGAGCTGGCCAAGGCCATCGCCCACATCAAGGAGTAAGCAGCCACAACCCCGGGGCGGAGGGAAACTGCCGCCCCCTGTTCTCATATGGATAATGAGGGTAGCAGTATGAATCGAGAAGATGTAGAAGCCGTGTTGAAGCGGGAGGTTCACCCTAATTGCGTGCTCACAGCGGGAATATTGAGCTTATTAAGGTTTAAAGGATGGCGGTAGCTTGACTAATTGGAGCCTGTACAGGTAGTCCTGGTGGGGATCATCAAAGTGTTTTATGTGCCTCAATCATTTAAGCATGATGTAGAGCTGCTTCCGGGCATTCAGAGCAGAGCCGCGGGGTAAAATGTGTTAATGTTATTAGTGCTTGCCTATTGAAGGGGTAAGTCGATGTGTCGGATAGGGATTTTAAGATGTGAAGACATATATGACTGATCTGCACTTTCTCACCCCCAAGGAAAACCTGATTTTTGTGGGAACGGTTGGTACAGGTAAGACACATCTTGCAACGGCTATTGCCCTGAAAGCTTGCCAGGAAGGACGAAAAGTGCGGTTCTTTACCGCAGCCGGTCTTGCCAATCTCCTGCTCGAGAAGAACAACAAAGGCACTCTCAACAACTTCCTCGGCTCTCTGAAAAAGGTGGAGCTGATTGTGATTGACGAAATTGGCTTTGTACCGCTGCACAAGGATGCAGCCGAGCTGCTGTTCCAGGTGATTTCTGACTGCTACGAGCGCAAGAGCCTGATTATTACCTCCAACTTGGAGTTTTCTCAGTGGAACACCGTCTTTGGAGACAACAGGCTGACGGCAGCTCTGGTTGACCGGCTAATCCACCACAGCCATATTGTGATTTTCTCCGGTGAAAGTTACCGTCTTACGCAGTCCATGCACCGGCAACGCAGTTCTTTTTGAAAAAGGGCTTGGGGGCTCCAAAATGTGAGCAAAAGAGCGTGTACATTTCACGCACCTGACGCTCGCAAAAGGGCTCCAAAACTCTTGCAAAAGAGCGTGATCTGTTAGCGCACCAAAAGGTGTGCGTTGGGGCTCGCCCCATGCAGTCCTGACAAGTTTATTGGGTGTTGAAGGTGCTCACTTTTTTGGAGCCCTTTTGCAAGACTTTTTTATTGACAAACACAACATCTGTCTATATATTAAAAATTTGCACCTTGACAATCTTAATAAGACCGTTTGCCATGAAAACCAGATCTAAAAAAGAAGAACTAGGCCAATAGTCAAGGTGTTCTCTGACTGTTCCTAGTGCTCGCGATCAGCGGCAAAGTCGCTGGAAGATTTACAATGTTTCCACTTGTACCAGAAGAGTTAAATTTGGCATCTCCCCCAAATGGACTATTTTTAATGGTAATCCTTATATCTTTTGCTGTTAGCTAATGGGATGGATTTTTATGACTAAAATCTTTTATATCCAGTGACCAAACTTTTTGAATTTGGCAAGCTCTTTCTCAGCGGTCAATCTTACCAATATCCGATTTGCTGTCGCTGCTGACACTCCGCACAACTCTCGTATATTAGCATTCATGATATAGTCATGGTTTTTAAATACTCCTGGAGCTTGTTCCATCGGGGCATTGCCTTGTCTACCTTCCCCATCGCTCATTTCATCAATCATTATCTGAAGGCTTGATCCTATATTCCCCTTATAGCATCATCCTGCAAGGAAGCTTATATTTAGGAATTAAATTGGCTTTAACACAAAATGATAAGACATATGGTGGTGTACTGCAGCGCCCCCGGAGAGGGCTATCCTACCAAGCAGGGCATCCAGTCCACCTCCGGCCGGAGAATCATTCAGCAGGACCTGCTCCACGTCTACGAGTAGAAAACGGAGTACTGGGACGCCCTGGGCCACAAGGTGGATGATCACGCAGATGCACATAATCTTACGGGCCATAAATGAGGAAATATCAGGAAACGAAGTGGGACGGCATGCGGATAAGGGTTGACATCTTTTCAGTCTTTGCTATAATAAGAAAAAGAGTGCAGGCAAAAGCCGCACGAAGGGGTACACCACCACGGGTGTAGTTCTTTCGTGCGGCTTTTTTATTGCGGAAGGAGGAGACCAGTTGGTAAAGATCAACGGAGAATGGCTGGAAATGGCCGGGCGCAGGTCGTGTCAAGATTTTTTCGCACTTTAGTTTGCAAGCTCTGGCATGAATGGAGTCAGCCGGCAATGGAGGCATCCTCAATGGCGGCCTCCAGGTGCTTCATATTCATGTACTTTTTGTTGCCCCACTGGGAGCCAGCTACATGGCGTAGCCGGGCACAGACCAGCATAAGGGCAGAGTTGCCGTCCGGGAAGCTGCCCACTACACGAGTACGGCGGCGGATCTCCCGGTTCAGCCTCTCAATGACATTGTTGGTGCGGATACGGGTCCAATGCTCACTGGGAAAATCACAATAGGTCAGAGTCTCCTCGATGCTGTCCTCCACCTTCTTAGCAGCCTCTTTCAGCTTCATGGAACACAGCTCCTCCACTACGGCCCTGGCCTTTTCACGAGCGGCTTTTTTGCTCTCCTGGGCGTGGATCGCCTTGAGCATTTTGGCTACCAGTTTCACCTTGGAGCGAGGTGTGACAGAGAACACATTACGGTAAAAGTGGACGGTGCAGCGTTGGTATTTGGCTTCAGGGAACACTTCGCCCACGGCCTCCAGCATACCAAGG
>ERZ773144.916-NODE-916-length-28438-cov-6.147095_pt1 | contig 28438 bp, 23 predicted proteins | sample MGYA00580849_ERZ773144 | MGnify/ENA primary metagenome ERZ773144 (study PRJEB29015, sample SAMEA2737861) | human gut metagenome | biome: human gut; feature: human-associated habitat; material: faeces | place: China | collected 2012 ...
TAATAAAATAGCGAGCAAATATAATTGTATACATTTCCCAAAATAAAAATTAATAAATTTTAATAATCATTATAATAAAACTTATTATGAAAAATTATTTTTTCCTTTGTAACATAAATGACATAATGACTTGGTATTATTATTTTATAAATCTTTCCCCAAGATGTTTTAATATATAGATTAAAAAAAAATCTCCCTATTATTTTAGAGAGATTTTTTTTATTTAAATTACAATTCCTCTTTTATTATTTTTAAAAATAATCTTTTAATTTCTTCTTTCTTTTCTCCTGGCCCAAAGATATAAAAAGATATATTACTGAATCTTTTAAAACTTTTTTGTGGAAGAAGATCAGAGAGAAGTTTATCTTCACCATTAAGTGACACATATATTTTAGCTTCAGAAACAGCATGGTAAAATTTATTATATCTTGTTATTATAAATATTTCACCTTTTTTAAGCTTTAATGTATTACCAATTTCTCCTACTATTTTTTTAATTTTTTCATTATCTTTCAGTATTTTATCTAATCTGTCTGTTACAATTTTTTCTAATTCTAATTCATCTTCCAGACATTCATATTCATAAATAGTTTTCCATAGAGGTTTTAAAAATTTTCTTTCCATCAGCTGCTTCATAACAATAGAAGTGTATTCAATAGTTTTTCCATTAAGAGATGCTAGATATGCTTTTCTTAAATGAGAATAAATATCATCATCTATTACTAGATTATCTATTACTGCCTCAGTTGAGAAGAAATCTTTTTTATTCATTTCTTCAGGAAATGTTCCTCTTTGCTCATCATAAAGTTTCATAAAATGACCAAGAATATCTCTTATGATAAATTCGGTATAAACAGAAATGTGATGATTATATACCCAAAGGTATAGCAGATCTCTGGAATCAACAACAGACTGCATAGCAGGAATAGCTTTAGAACTATATTTTAATTTTTTATCTTCTCCTATAAAAGTACAGGAAAAAAGTCTTTCAATATCTATTCTTGGAGCTATGTAACCACTCATATAATTATCTCTGATTAGATAATCAAGTTTATCTACATCTATTGTTTTAGAATTAACTATTTCTATTAAGATATTTTCCAGCCATAAATTTTTGTCTGAATATAGATTTCCTATAATTATTCTGCATATTAATTCTACATTAGTATCAGGATTTATTTCAATGAGGAGAGGCTTTAATTTTTTTATAATACATAAGCATGACATTAATTCATGTGAACTCCCTACAATGTTTCCTTTTTTATCTTTAAATATTTTGTCAGCTTCTTTTTCATTTGCTAGGTTTTTTATTAATGCTTCATAAATTTCTTTCTTATCATAAAAAGATTCACCTAGATGAGAAAGGGGAGCATGTCCTATATCATGTAAAAGAGCTGCAAATTTTATATGAAATCTATAATTTTCTATTTGTTTTTTAGATATTCCAAACTTTTCCATATCTTTATTCAAAGAATCAAAAAAATCACAAGCCAGTTTCATTACTCCAAGGGAATGTTCATATCTTGTATGGTTGAGAGAAGGAAAAAGATATTCACAAGTAAGCTGTTTTATCCTTTTTAATCTTTGAAAAGATGGGGTATCTACTATTTTTTGAACATCAATATCTATTGTTATATAACTGTGTATTAAATCTTTAATTACTTTATTTCCCATAATTCTCCTTTCTATGATATATATTTATAATATATTATAACTTTATTTTTTCTTAAAAGCTAATTTAATATTGAATAGTTTTTTATATATTTGTAACACAAATGACATAATGGCTTGGTATTATTATCTCATAAATCTTTCCCCAAGATGTTTTAATATATAGATAAAAAAATAGGACTCTCACAAAATGTGAAGTCCTATTTTTTTAGTTGTTTATTAGAGAAAACTAAGAATTATTTTATATTCAAAGAAGTTGATTAGCTTAGAGTGAGAAAGGCTTATAATAGCTTTGCTGTTGTATCTCAGTAATTATAGCAATTAAAATTGTTTAATTACTGGAACTTGACTATCTCTTAAACAGGTATATTTTTCAGTATTCAATTTCATTACATTAATCTAACTTTTATTCATAAATTTCACACTTTTTCATGTTTTCTTATTAAATTAAAAAAACAATTTTTAGAATTTAACAGGAACTATTTTAGAGATACCTATCTCTTTATTCATAGTTACTCCAAATATAGATTCCGATTCTCTCATAGTGTCCTTGTTATGTGTAATAAGAATAAATTGAGATTTTTCAGTAAATTCCTTTAATTTTCCAATAAGTTTTCTGGTATTTTTTTCATCCAAAGCAGCTTCTATTTCATCAAGAAATGTAAATGGACTAGGTTTGTACATGAAAATAGACATTATGAATGCTATGGCAACCATAGACTTTTCTCCTCCTGAAAGAAGGGATAATGTCTGCCTTTTTTTATTTTTAAATTTTACAAATATTTCAACACCACATTCATCAAAATTCTCTGGATTGAGGACAAGAAGCTTTCCTTCAGAATTATTAAGAGTTTCCATACACATTTGATTAAAGTTAGCATCTATCTCTTTATAAGCAGTAAAGAATTTTTCATGAATGGTATCATCAATTTCCTTAATTAATTCCATTAAAACATCCTTTCCTTTAACAAGATCATCTTTTTGGGTAGTAAGGAAAATATATTTATCATTTAATTCTTTAAATTCTTCTATAGCTAAAAGATTTACTGCTTGGAAATTTTTTAATCTGTTATCCAGAGTTTTTAATTTATCTTTCAATTCTTTCAGCTTTTCTTCTTCCACCTCTATTGCAGCCACATCTTCCAGAGTGCTTAGAATATCTTTTAATCTTTCTAAATCAATTTTAGTTCTTTCCAGACTTTCTTCTACTCTATTTAGGCTGTCTTTTTTGTGAAGAAGATAACTTTCAGTTTCTTTTCTTTTTTTGTTAAGACTTCTCTCTTCTTCTGTAAGAGTTTCATTTTTAGTTTTTCTTTCTTGTACTTCAGTATTTTCACTTTCGTACTTATTTATTCTTTCTTCAATTTCTGCCTTTAATATTTTTTCTTTTTCTTCCAGAGAAATTATTTCATCTTCAAGAAAAGTAGTTTTTTCTTCCATGTTTCTTTTTTCATCTACAAGAAATTCATACTCTTTCTTTTCCCTTTCTTCTTCTCTGTCTAATTGTCCAAGTCTGTCCTGACTATTCATAAAGAGAATCCTTACATCAGAAAATTCTTCTTTTTTCTTTTCAATAGAAGCATTTATCTCTCTTATTTTTTCAGTTTCATGTTCTTCATCAGCTTTGATTTCAGCAATAACCTGTTCAACTCGCTCTCTTTCATCCTTAGAGCTGTTTATCCTCTTTTCGAATTCCTGACTGTATTTTTCTTCTTCTTCCAGTTCTACTTTGACAATTCTTCTATCTTTTTCTATTCTTTCTTTTTTCAAAATATAGTCATTATATAATTCTTCTGCTAATTTAAGCTGTTTTCTAACTCCATCTTCCAGAGAATCTATCTTATCAATTTCGTTTTCAAAATTTTCAAGAGTTTTACTTATTTCATTTTGTTCAGCAGAAGCATTTTTTATGGCAGCAGTCAGTTTTTCAACAGTTTCTTTAAGAATTCTTATTTCTTTTTTTCTTTCAAATATTTGACTGGCTGTAGAATTCCCAGAATCACCACCAGTTATTCTTCCCCTTGAACTCATAAGTTCACCAGAAAGAGTTACTACATTTCCCATAAACATATTGTTTTTAACTATTTTTAATGCCGTATCCAGATTTTCAACTATGAGAAGATTTCCAAGAACAAATTCAACCACACTTTTGTATCTTTCATCAGCTGTTACCAGTTCAGCAGCTCTTCCTATTACTCCAGGAATATTTATTTTTATTTCTCTTTTTAAAGGAACTTTAATGGTATCTAGTGCAAGAAATGAAGCTCTCCCAGCTTTTCTTTCTTTAAGAAAATTTATTGCTTTTTTAGCAGTATCTCCAGTGTCTACAACTATATCCTGTATATTTCCAGGGATTCCAGCTTCAATAGCTTTTTCTAACCTTTCAGGAATAGTCACAAGGGAGATAAAAACACCTTCTATTCCAATAATTTTACTATTGAGAACTTCTTTTACTCCTTTGAAGAATCCTTCATTATTTTCTTCCATTCTTACAAGAGCTTGAAGTTTAGCAGAATGTCTTTTTTCATCATATTCAGCAGTTCTTACTATTTCAGAAAGTTTATTGCTTCTCTGACTCAGTTTACTTATTTCCTCTTCCAGAAAAGTTCCTCTTTCTTCAATTTCAACAAGTTTCTTTTCTTTTTCGTTTTTAGATATTTCAGCTTTTTCCAATTCTACTGCAGCAGATTTTAATTTTATATCATAAGATGAAAGTTCTTCTCTAAGATTTGTAATTTTAGTATTGCTTCCCTTTACCCTTCTGCTTGAACTTTCTATTTCATTTAAAAGTTTTAGCTTTTCCAGTTCAAGCTCCATAACTTTTTTCTTTTTTAGTTCCATTCCTAAGTCAAATTCTTTTTTTGTATTTTCCAATTCTTTCAATTGAGATTCAAATTTTAAATTTTCTTCTGAAAGTTTTTCTATTTTTTCTTTGAGAGTTTCTCTCTCTTCAATAAGCATATCAAGAGATTTTAATTTTTCAGATATTTTAATGTCACTGTTTTTCATTCTCTCATGTCTATCACTAACTTCTCTTTTATATCCTTCTACTCTTTCACTTATTCTTACTTTTTCTCTCTCTTTAAGCTCTATTTCCCTTTTTAATTCTTGATTTTTTCCACTCAATTCTTCAATTTCTTTTTTTAATACAAGTTTTTCTTTATCAATTTCATCAAGTCTGTTTTCAATAGAGTTAAATTCTTTTTCTAATTCAGCAGCTTCAGAAGTAAGCTTTTCTTTTACTGCATCTCCATCATTTAATTGAGCTTGTTTTTCATTAAACTCACTCATGTATATTCCCTTTGCCAGTTTATCCCTTTCATCTTTAAGATTAAGATATTCTTGAGCTTTTCCAGCTTGTTTTTCTACTCTGTCTCTGTTTTCTTTTACTTCTCTTAAAACCAGATCTATTTTTTCCAGTTCAAGTTCTACATTACTAAGATTTTTGACAGCTTCATTCTTTTTTATCTGAAATTTTTTTATTCCAGCAGCTTCTTCAATAATTCCTTTTATTTCTTTTGAGGATGAACCAATAATACGTTCTACTTTTCCTTGTCCAATAACCGAATAAGCACTTTTACCTACTCCAGTATCAAGGAAAAGGTTTCCTATATCTTTCAATCTTGTTTTCACATCATTTATATAGTATTCATTATCACCAGTGGCATAAAGTTTTCTTGTTACTTTGATTTCCTCATTTTCCAGTGGAAGAAAAGAATCAGTGTTGTCTATGTACAAAGAGACTTCAGCTGAATTCATTGGTTTTTTATCTTTTCCACCAGAAAAAATGACATCAGAACTTTCTTTTGCTCTGATATTTTTATAGGACTGTTCTCCAAGTACCCATAGAACTGCGTCCAGAATATTTGATTTCCCACTTCCATTAGGGCCCACTATAGATGTGATCCCTCTGTTGAATTCTATATATACTCTCTCTCCGAAAGATTTGAATCCAAATATTTCAACAGCTTTTAAATACATATTATCTCCTACTAAGTACGGTTTTTTCTAAAAGTTCTATTTTCTAGACTAGATATTTTAAAATAAGGAATAATTTATTTTAATTATTTGCGAGTTCTACTAATTCATTTAAAGTTTTTAAAGTTAATACAGAGTTGCAATGAAAAATATCAAAATTGAAATCTTTCAGTATTTCTACAGCAAATTGATTTGCCTCTTTTTCCCAAATTGAAGTTTTAGGGAGAGTATGAAAATCTTGCATAAATCTAATAGTTTTTGAGCTATGTAAGATAGAATGACCTAATTCATGTGACAAAACTATTAAAGTATCTAATTCATTCAAATTTTCATTGATAACGATATATTTATTAGATAATATTTTTTTAAAAATTCCCTTAGTTTTTCCTAAATCTTTATATTGGATATCTATTCCAAGATAGTGACATAGTTTGTAGGGATCTTTAGTTCCAAATTTTTTATAAAGATTTTTGACTTTTAAAGGAATATTCATCGTTATTCCCCCTTGTTATTTCTTTTATTTTTTCTCTTTTCTCTATTTTTTTCCTTGGAATCAAAATATAATTCAGTCATTATTTTATAAAGTTTATCTTTATCTTCGTCAGAAATTTTTTCATCATTAAAAAAAAGAGCAGCTTCACTCATAAAAGTATCATATTGCAATTTATCTTTTTTTGATAAAAGATTTATTTGTTCGTTTTCTTCAACCCAACCCATAATATATGAAGGTGTAGTTTTTAGAGCTTTTGCAAAACTAAGAATTTTAGACTGAGGAATATCAACTTTTCCAGATTCTATTTTAGCTATGGATGAACGAGAAATATAACCAAGTTCTTTGGCAAGTTCTTCTTGAGTTAATCCTAATTTTTCTCTTCTTTCTTTTATTCTATCATATATAGTCATCTTTTTCCTCCATTCTTTTTATTATAATAATATCATTGATGTGATTTTATTTCAACTAAAAAAAATTTTTTTTTAAAAAAGTTGACAAATTTTCAACAAAGTGTTAAAGTTATGTTGTGAATTAAATTCAACAAAAAAGAATTTGTATTTTAAGATTTTTGTAATTTAAGTAGCAAAATTTTGTGTTTGTTTTATGAAAAATATTTTTTTTACCATTTTTAGTGAATTTAATTCAACAGAAGGAGGTGGAATAAAATGTATATAATTTTTAGTCTTCATTGAATAAGGAGTAGTTAAAAAGATGGGAGGGATGAAAAAGAAAAATAGAAAAGGTAGGTGAAGTATGCCTAATAGTGTAAGAAAATATCAAATTTTTAAAAAAACTGAAAAAGATGATGGAATAAGAGTTCCACTAGGACCTTGTAAGTTAAAGTTAGATGGAATAAATATTGGAAATACTTTAAAAGACGAAGGAACTTCTTTAAAGGTAGTTCCTATCACAGAAGAATTAAAAACAGATGAAAGCAGTGAAGTAAAAGAAATTTTAGAACTTGGAAGAATAATAACATTTGAAACAGCAGTTATTTTTTCAAATGAATCAATGTCTATCTTAAATTTGAATGGAAATTTAACTAATTTAGTTAAAAGAGGAAAACTGGAAATAATAACATTAGATGGAACTACTTATATAGAATTATATAATGTTAGTTTAATAATAGAACCTAGTTATACTTTCAAAGAAAATAAAGTTAATATGTTCAAAATAAAAGTTAAGGCATGTAAGAATGAAAACGGAAAAGATATAAATATAATATTTAATTAAAATTAGGAGGTAAAAAATGTCAATATTAAAAGATTATCCATTAGGAGAATGTGAAATAAGATATACATTAGAAGGTGAAAGTGATGCAGTTATTTTGGGGTTAACTTTAAAAGAATCAGATACAATATTTACAAATACATTTGATATTTTTAAGATAGAAATGGATCAAATGGAAGGACCATATAAGTCAAAGGTTATTCCATCAGAAACTACTTTAAAATGTTCAATATGGCTGAATGAAGATATTATTACAAAGTTATCAAATGTTTATGAAGCTGGAGCCACAGGAACTGCCTTTTCTACTGCAGGAAAAGAGATGAAATTTGGAAAATTAGAAATTCACCCTATGTCAGCAGGGATATCGAAAGAATTTGATATTATTGGAACTAGAGTATTTTGTAAAATTGATACCAATATAACATTTAAAAAAGAAGGATTAGCAAAATGTGATTTAACATTTGAATTTTCGTCTGATGAAGATCCAGATTCACCAACATATAAAAAATTATTTACAATTGGGAATTATACTCCTAAACCTTAGTATATTTAATATCCCTCTATAATTTTTTAGAGGGATATTCTTAAATATAAAATTCATAGAGGAGGGATAATTTATGATAAAATTTGAAAATTTAAATAAATTTATAAGAGAGAAAGAAAAAATTTTGATAAGATTTAAAAATTATGAAATTAAAGAACCAACAGTTCAAGAATGGATTTATATAAATACTTTAAATTTTGAACAAGATTTTAGAAAAATTTCTAAAAGTATGATAGAAATAATGATTCCAGATTTAGAATGTGATATTTTAACTAATTTAGAAATGGGAATATGTATAAATAAGTGCCTAAAGGTATTATCTGGAAATAATAACAAAGAAGAACAAGAAAAAAATAAAGAAGAACAAGAAAATAGTGAAGATATAACAATATCTTTCACTTATTTATTAACTAAATTTTGTCGATATATGCATACATCTTTGGAAGAAACTTTATCGATGAATGTATTTATCTTTTTTGAATTATTAGAAGGAATAGAAGTTGTAATTGCAGAAGAAAGTCTAAGAGTAGCAGAAATATTTGATAATCATATTCATTTAAAAGCAAAAAATGGACATGAAAAATACAGAAAAACTTTAAATAAATATAGAGATATTTATCAAAAAAAAGGAATCAAAATATTGCAGGGAATTGACATTGAAGGATTAAAAAACTTAAAAAATATGTTAGGAGGTTAAAATGGGAATGGGAAATTTTATTGGTGAAATTGGGAGTAGTTTTAAAGAAGAACTTATACCTTCTGGCGAAGAAATAGGAAAAATGCTTGCTGAAAATATAAAAATAGCTACGAGAGAGATAATAGAGTTTCAAAAAGAATTAGCTAATTTAAATACAATATTAAAAGTTTCTCAAACAGAGTTAAATAAATATGGAGAAAAATTTATTGATTTGTCTATAAATACTGGGATAAATAAAAAAGAAGTCTTAGAAGGAGCACAGCATATACTAACTCTGGGAGTAAAAAAAAATGAACTTTTAGATTTTTTAGAAATAACAGCTAAAACGGCTACCGCTGGCCAAATAACAACCAATGCAGCAGCAGAAATGTTGCAGACAATTACCAAGGCATATGGAACTTCATTGAGGGAAGCAGAGGCTATTGCTGATACTTTGTTAACAATACAAGGTAAAACGTCAATATCACTCGGAATGTTAGAAGAACCTTTAAAAGCTATAGCAGCAGTATCAGGACCATTAGGAATAAATTTTGATGAAGTAGGAGCAGCAATGATTCAATTCATTAGAAATGAGAATACTGCTTCTGAAGCAGCATCTATGTTAAAAAGTATCTTTATAGAATTATCAACAGAAGGCTATAAAGCTGCTGAAACATTTGAAAGTCTTTCAGGAATGACTTTTGAAAGTTTTATAGCAAGTGGAGGGACCCTTCAGGAAACATTAGAATTATTAGAAAGATCTGCACAAGAAAATAATCAAAGTCTAAAAGAAATGTTTTCAAGTGTTGAAGCAGGGAATGCAGCTTTTTTATTAACAGGAATGAATTCAGAGGGATTTTCAAGACATCTTGAGAATATGAAAAATAATTCAGGGGAAATGTCAGCAGCCTATACAGCAGCTACAGCAAACATAAAAGATGAATGGGATAAATTACTAAATGCAATGACATCTCATTGGGGAAGATTTGTTTCGTTCTTTGAAAAACCATTATACATGACAATAAAAGAGGTAAGACAACTAGTAGATGGACAGGACAATGGTGAAGAAAATCTAAATGAAACAAAGAGAAAGATAGCAGAAAATGAAAAAGAAATTCAAAAAATATTGGCTATAGATAATTTAAATAATATTCAAAAAGAAAGAATGATGAAAAGACATGTTGAAATAATTGAAAAATTAGAAAAAGAAAAAAGAGAAACTGAAAATAAGATAATGGAAGATAATTACCAAAAGAATATTACAGCTTATAAAAATTATCAAAAAAATTTAAATAAGTATTTGAAAGATGATTATGCAGGACAAGAGAGAGAAGCCAGAAATTATTTGAAAACAATGGCAAAATTAAATGATGAATTGTATAAAAGTAAAAATCCTAAAATTAGTTACAGTGAAAGACAGGAATTAACAGAAGAAAAAGAAATAATAGAAAAAAGAATAAAGTTTTTTAATGAAAAAATAGAAATTCAAGAAAAATATCAAAGACAGCAAACAGCTTTAAAAAATGAAGAGAAAGAACTCTTAAATCAGCACAATAAAACAATTAGTTCAGCAGAAGGAGAATATTTAAAAAATAAAAAAAATTATATTGAAGAACAAGAAAAGCTTTTAAATATGGGAGTGATTTCGAAAGAAGAATATAATAAAAATTTGGAAAAAAAAGATAGAGAGCTATTAAACATTCAAAAGAATTCAAATGTAGAATCATTAAAAAATTTAGAAGAGTATTATAAAAAAGTTGGAAATCTTGAAAAAGTAGATGAATATAGAAAAAAAAGACTTAAATTAGAAATAGATATAAAATCAAATACATCCATAACTGCTGGAGGAGACTTTAATGATATAGAAAATACTTATCTTGAAGAAGAGAGGAAAAAAAGAAAAGAATTTCAAGCACATATTTTAGAAGATGAATGGTTATATATGGAGCAATTAGCAGCTTTGCGAGAAGAGGGGGTATATACTGAAAAGGCAACAGAAGAAATTGCAGAAGAAACAAGAATGAGATTGGCTGAAAGAAAGCTTCAGTATGAAGAGGAAGAATTAGAAAAAAGATTAGAATTTTATGCTTTAAATAATCAATATTCTGAAAAATACAGTGATACTCAGATTGCATTGGCGGAAAATAAACTTAAACAGCAAAAAAATCAAATGGAAAAAGATAAAAAAAATAGAAGTTCAAAGATAAAATGGGAAGAATGGGCAAGTAAATATGAGGTTGATATATATGCAAGATCAGAAGGTGCACTTCTTTCAAGCCTTGATGCAATTATGAGTGGACAGATAAAATCCTTGGATGATTTTAAAAAATTTGCTCAACTTCAATTAGCTGAATTATTATTTGCACTTGGACAGGAAAATGCAGCTAAAGCAATATCTAAAACAGCAGAAGCAATAGGATATGCAACGAATCCATTTACAGTTTCATTAGCACCACCAGCATTTGCATCAGCTGCAAAATTTGCAACAGTAGCTGCTGCATTTGGAGTAGCGGCTTTAGCTATTTCACCTAATGAAAGTGCAGAAAGTAATGGAGAAAACTCAAATACTAATATTGCTACAAAATATGATGAAGGAATAGAAGAAAGGTTAGAAACTTCAAGTCAAGAAAGTGAAGGAACTGTAATGATAGATGTTTCTGATTCTCAAATGAGTAAACTATGGATAAAGCAAATAGAAAAAGAGCTCAATGATGGTTATAATGTGACTCTTGTTGGAAAAAAGAAAATTTAATAGGAGGTGTTTAAATAGTGCAAATATTAACTTTAAATTCTATTAATAGTTTAAAAGAAAACAAAATAAAAGGATGCAAATATGAAGGAATAGAAGATGAGAACGGATGTATATATCAAAAAAGTGAGTCAGGAGAAGAATTCAATATTGTCAGATGGATTGAACATATTTATACAATTTCTTTACAAATTTTAACGTATCAAGAATGTGAAAATATAATAAAAGAATTTTTAGAAGCAAAAAAAAATAGAAAAAATATATCAATTTTAAAAAAAATATTAGTTTTAAAAGGATATATAGATATGAAAAAAGTTCCTGGAGAACCTAAATTCTACTTTGAACTTAAAGACATTAAGCCTAATCAGAGTATAGGAAAACCCTTTTATGAAATGTCTATAAAAGTAAAAGAGCGGGTGGAGTTATTATGAATATTTTAAAAGATTCTAAAGAAATGAAAAGTATTGATTATTCAAAAGTCTATTATCATTATGCAGTAAAGATATATGATACACTACGTTCAGGAAATTATTCTAAGCCTCTTTATTTAAGTACAAAAGATGGCATAAAATTAGAAAATGTTTTATGCAAACCATATATGAATATACCTAAGGGTGGAGGAACTGTAATTTCTCCAAAGGATTCACACTCTTCAGTTAGTTCAATTAACTTTAATATTGTAAATATAAATTATGAAATATCAAAATGGCTTTATGAAAGATTAAATTCCAATTCAACAATGGTGTATGGAGAGATGGTGGATATATTTGCTATATGTGGTGATGGAAGTTTTAAGTTAATATATAGGGGAATTATAAGAAGTATTTCTAATGATGAATTTGAAAGTGAGTATGAAATAGAGGTTTCTGATTTTCAAGATAGGCTCAAATCATCAATTTTTGACAGAGAACTTTCAAAATATTCTAATGAAACTATTTTAGATATTAATAATTGTAGACTTCCATATAAAATGGTTAATGGAGTAAGAAAAGGATTTTATATAGAAGAAAGAAATGAAGAAGAAACTGATGAAAATGGAAATAATATCCCAACTAGAGTAATAACATTTACAGGGCATGTAATAGATATGGTTGAAATGATATTTCAAATAGTATTTTCAACACCAGTTTTAGAAGTTCAGCTTCCATATTTAACTAATAAATGGATAGATTTTGTTGATATGAATTCATTGAATTCTGTAAGAGCAACATTGAATAGAGCTGTGTATAATTTTTATTTTGAATTTAGAGAACCAATAGATGATCCTTATGAATTTTTAATTGAAAATATTTATAAGCCATGTGCTATATTTCCATATCTTAGTCCAGAGGGAAAATTGGGGCTAAAGTTACATAAACAACCAGTAGCAGGAACAGAAGGGATAACATTATCAGAAGAAAATATAATTTCTATAAATGGAAAAACTCTTACTAATGATAACATAGTGAATAATATGATTATTAAATATGACTATGATTTTAAAAAAAATAAGGAAAAGAGTAAAAGATATTTTTCATCTTCATCATCTTTTAATAAATTTAAAATGCTTATTCCTAACACACCTGATGAATATGAGATTAAAGGCATAAATAAACTATCAGCTACAGATAAAGCAACTTTTTCAGCATCCTTAGCAGATTCAATTTTTAGTAGATATGGTCTTCCAGGAATAGAATTGGATATAACAGTTCCATTAGAAGTAGCAATGAAATATAAAGTTGGAGATTATCTTTTTCTTACTCATAATACCTTAGTAGCATGGGAAGGGTTAAAACAAGGAAATCCAGGAATAATGAAAGAAGATATAAGTGACAATGATAAATATAATGGAGTTGCTTATTTTGATGTTGAGCATGATTGGGGAGGTTTTATAACAGATAATACCTTAGGAAAAGCTATAGATGGAAATTGGATTATTACAACAATTGAAAAAGAAATAAGTTATAAATTATTTAATGACACAGATAGTAATTTTAAAAGTTGTTTGGATAATCACAATTATATAAGACAATGGCTTAAAAAGGAGGGAATAAATGTCTAAATTGATGGAGATAATTGAGAAAAGCCCTAATTTTGAAAATGGAACAGCAGTATTAAAATTTTTAGATACTTCTTTTACCATGTTAACTAGAAAAATTGGAAGTAAAATAGGAGCAAATTTCATCACTGCAAAAAAGGGAGATCCTTTAAGTAAAGAATTATTAGTTTCATTGAATCAAGATCAGTTAGTTTTAAAAAATAAACTTTTAGAATGGATAAATAAGTATAATTTATGGATAAATTCAATAAAAAATAAAATAGTTGGAGTCACAAATTTTTATTATAATTTTTCATCTTTAGTGGATTATACAAGTAAATATATAATTAATGGAACACTAGCAGATTATTATATGCTTACAGAAATTGTAAATGCTGAAAAAGAATTATATGAATTTGGATATTATTTTGCTAAAAATCATATGCTGACTATTCAAAATCAGCTTAAACAATGGAGTATAACACAACCATATGGAAGTTGTGTAAATAGTGCTGAAATTGAATTTGAAGTAAGAAACAGTGGAATGTGGTCTATAGAAAGTGATGGAGGATTAGGTGTAACTTTAGATAATAATAATAAACATGATAAAAGATGGATATATGTAAGTGGAATTCAAGGGATAGCTTTAGGAGAAACCAGAACAATTATAGTAAAAGCAGATAATAGTCCATCCAATAATAATTATAAAATATATGCCTTATGCTATTTTTCAATAACAAGAGCTAAACTGAATAGTGGAATTGATGATGGAAAAATTGTATTTAAAGCGTGGGGAGAATCATACGATACTACTCCAAGTGATGGCGGTGGCGATGGAAAAAGTTTAAGAAGCGGATCATATTATGACAAAGTGAGAAGTGGACCAAATGTAAAAAGTTGGACTGGGAAAATATCTCCACATTTTAATACAGAAGATATAACATTAGCGTGGATAGTATCAAGAGTTTTAGTTTAAAAATTAAGGAGGAAGATAATTATGAAAAGAATTTTTGAAATAAAAATAGATATAAATAAAGGAATTACTTATAAAGAAGAGCCATTTTTTACACAAAGTGATAGTGGAACACATTTTTTAAGAGTAATATTTAAAGATCCCATAGATTTTACAAATAAATCTATGAAAGTAAATTTTATAAAACCAAATAAAGAGGTCATTTATGAAATGATTCCTTTTATGAGTGGAAATAATATTATAAAAGTACCTAATAATGCAATAGATATAATAGGAAATGTACTGATAGAAATTGTACTTATAGATGGAAAAAATATATTAACAACTAATAAATTAGCAGTAATAAATGTAGTAGAAACTTCTGCAGGAGCTAATTTAACAATGGTTCCTGGAAATAATTTTCAACTTGAAATAAATGAATTAGTAGAAGAATTAGCTAGAATTTTAAGAGAAGCAAAGAATGAATTAGATGAAAAAAGTAAAGAAAAAAAAGAGGAGATAAATCAATATACAGAAGATAGAAAAGAAGAATTAGAAGGGTACACAACTGATAAAAAAGAAGATTTAAATAATTATAGTCAAAATAAGAAAGAAGAATTAGAAGAATATACAATTGATAAAAAGAAAAATTTAGATAATCACATCATAGAAAAAAAAGAAGAAGTAAAAACATATGTAGAAATAAAAAAAGATGAAATAGATGAGTATATAGAAGAAAATAGAAAAAATTTAAAAGGGGAACAAGGAGAACAAGGAATACAAGGAGAACAAGGGGTTAAAGGAGAAAAGGGAGATATTAATACTCTGACAATTGGAAATGTTCAAAAAGGTGAAACTGCAGCAGCAGAGATAAAAGGGGAAAGCCCTAATCAAATATTGAATTTAACTTTACCTAAAGGAGATAAAGGAGAAAAGGGATTAAAAGGAAATGGAATAAGGAAAACAGAATATTTGGGTGAAGATGAAAGTTTTACTTATTATAAATTTATTTATGATGATGAAAGTGAATTTAAATGGAAATGTCCAATGCAAATAATAGGGCAAGGAAGCATGGAACCAGGAAGTTTGGTAGAAACATTCAGCAGAACTTCTGAAACTCCAGAAAATTACTTATCATTAGAAAATTATAAAGCTATAAAAATAGATGAATATCCAGAAATGGCAGGAAAGTTTCCAATTACTACAACAAAGTGGGAAAGATTAAACCCTAACATTAATTCTGGAACGGGAAATGATGAGTTTAAAGTTCATATGACTTATTTTGAACAAACAAATGAGGTTATTTCACATGAAATGGATGCTTTGCCACTTATTGATGCTATAAATGGAGGAGCAGAAAAAATAAATTATGTTCAATTTCCATTTGCTGCCAGTCAACCGCAGGAACAGGGAGCGACTGTTGTTCCTCTTCATATATGGTTTTCAGGCTCATTAGTAAGAGAAGCTCGAGCTAGAAATCAAAAAATATTATGTATATTTCATGTAACATTTACAGGGTATGATAGAAGTATATACAATGAAAATAATACAATATGGAATAGTGTAGATATAACTTGTGGAGAGAGTTTGACATTTTTAGAGGAGGAATATAAACTTGCCAGAACAATGCATTCTTGTTGGAAACATCCTAATACTCTTGAATATCAAGGGTTTTATGAGGCTCATGGAGTACAATACAATCAAATGGCATTTACAATAGATTATTTACCTACTCATATGAATGGTGGTGACAGTCCAGATCCTAATCATATAGGGATTGCATTTGATAATTTAACAAATAATTTTACTGGTATGTATATTCATAAAATAGAATTATGGAAACAGGAAAGAACTGAAGAAAATGTATTAGATATTCCACCATATATTTTTGTGCCATATGCGATTAATTTTACTAAATGGAGTAATGATATTAGTGGGGATATAGGAACTTCAAGAGAATTATATCCAATTGAATATCATCTAAAAAAGCAAATATATCTTGGAAAAAAGATTGTTTAATGGATTAAAATAAAGCTATTTAGGAGAAAGAATGAATAAAAAGTTATCTGAAGAAGGAGTAAAATTTTTAATAAAAGAAGAAGGGGAAAGATTTACTGCTTATAGATGTCAAGCTGGTGTATTGACCATAGGAATAGGACATACTGGAAAAGAAGTAATTGAAGGAATGAAAATTTCAAAAGATCAATCAAGAGAATTACTAAAAAAAGATTTAGAGAAATTTGAAAAAGTTTTGAATAAAATTGTAAAAGTAGAAATTACACAATATCAGTTTGATGCTCTTATTAGTTTAATGTTCAATATTGGAGTATATGCTTTTGAGAAGAGTACTCTTATTAAAAAGATAAACTCTAATGCTGATATTTTAGAAGTGGAAAAAGAGTTTAGAAAATGGAAGATTGGAGGTGGAAAGATTTTATTAGTACTGCAAAAAAGAAGGGAAAGAGAAATAAAATTATATAGGGGGGAATTGTGCTAGTTAAAGAATGGATAATTTTAATTTGCGGAATATTATTAGCACTTATAATATTGTATAAACATAAAAGAGAGCATCTTGAAAAAATAACATATTATTTTGTGATTCAAGCAGAAGAACTATTTAAAAATGGACATGGAAAAGAAAAACTTCAGTTTGTTATTAAGAAATTAAAAGAAAAAATACCTTGGTATTTTTCAATATTAATATCAGAAAAAGTGATTATAGAGATTATAGAAAATACATTAAAAATTCTTCAAGAATTTTTTAAAGATTCAAAAGAAAAGCAATTGCTAATATTGGATAAAGTTTTAGAAGTTACTGAAAAGAGGAATTATGATAATTTAATAGAAGTAACTGAGGTTATGAAAAAAGAAGTGGAAGATAATGGATATATAGAAGGATTTTTAGAAATAAAAAGTAATTTTAAAGGCAATCATACTGCATGTGGTGGAATAAAAGCCAAAATAAAATTATAAAAATAGTAAAAGAATGAGAAACTGTAAATAATAAATTGTAAAGTCACTAAATCTAATATATAATAAGAGGTAATTCAGACACTAACTTATTAAAATGATGGAGGCACACAAATGGAAAACCTAAAATTAAAAGATTTTTTAGACTACAAATATCTTTCTAATCTTGAATTTTCACCTAATGGAGAAAATGCAGGTTTTGTAGTAAATACTACAAATTATGATGATAACAATTATCAATCTAATATCTGGCTTCTAAATAACAAAACAAAAAAATATTCAAAATTGACATCGTTAAATGAGGAAAGATCATTTTTATGGATAGATAATTCAACAATTATTTTTCCAGCTGCGAGAGATGCTAAACTAAAAGAAAAAGTTAACCAAGGAGAAAAATGGACTGCTTATTATTCGATAGATATTAATGGAGGAGAAGCGGATAAATATATGCAGATTCCTCTTATGGTTACTGCTATAAAAATGATAGATAAAGATAATTTTGTTCTTACAGCTAAATATGACAACTATGGAATTAATCTGAATGAGCTTACTGGAGAGGAAAGAAGTAAAGCTGTTGCAAAATTAAAAGAGGAAAAAGATTATGAAGTTCTTGATGAAATTCCGTTCTGGAGCAATGGTGGAGGATTTACTAATCAAAAAAGAAATAGACTTTATTTATATAACAGAGTTTCGAATGAAGTTACACCATTGACTTGTGAACATACAGTTGTAACTTATTTTTCATATAAAGATGGAAAAGTACTTTATGTTGGAAATGTATTTGAAGGAAAGTTGGAACAAAGAGAAGGAATATTCTGCTATGATATAGCTTCTAAGACAACAGAAACACTTCTTCCAGTAAATGCCAATTTCAGAGTAAGTTATGCTGAATTTTTAGAAGATGCAGTTATATGTGCCTTGAATGACTGTAAAGAATATGGAATGAATCAAAATCCAAGTTTCTATGTTATTAAAAATGGAAAACTTGAATTATTGAAAAAACATGATACATGGATGATAAATACTGTAGGTTCAGACTGCAGATATGGTGGAGGAAAAAGCTATAGAGTAGTTAATGGAAAATTGTATTTCCCAACTACTGTATTTAAAGATTCTTTCCTGAATACTATAGATCTTGCTGGAAATGAAACTGTACTTACTAAAGCTAATGGATCAGTAGATGTGTATGATGTGCATGGAGATGAAATTCTTTTTGTTGGGCTTAGAGGAATCAGACTTCAAGAAATATATAGTTTAAAAGATGGTGAAGAAACTCAAATTACTACATTCAATGAAAATATATATACAGATAAAAAACTTTCTATTCCTGAAAAATGTAATTTTGTAAATGATGGAATTGAAATGGAAGGATGGGTATTAAAACCTGTAGATTATGATGAAACAAAAACATATCCAGCCATCTTGGATATTCATGGAGGACCAAAAACTGTATTTGGAGAAGTATTCTATCATGAAATGCAGGTTTGGGCAAATATGGGATATTTTGTATTCTTCTGTAATCCACGTGGAGGAGATGGAAGAGGGAATGCCTTTGCTGATATCAGAGGAAAATATGGAACTATTGATTATGATGATTTAATGAAATTTACAGATGTAGTGTTAGAGAAATATCCAATAAAAGCTGATAGAGTAGGAGTAACAGGAGGGTCATATGGAGGATTTATGACTAACTGGATAATTGGACATACTGACAGATTCAGATGTGCTGCTTCTCAAAGAAGTATAGCTAACTGGATATCTAAGTTTGGAACTACAGATATAGGATATTATTTCAATGCAGATCAGAATGCTTCAACACCTTGGATAAATCAAGAAAAATTATGGTGGCATTCACCAATGAAATATGCAGATAAAGCTAAAACACCTACATTGTTTATTCATTCAGAAGAAGATTACAGATGCTGGCTTGCTGAAGGAATACAAATGTTTACAGCTCTAAAATATCATGGGGTAGAAGCCAGACTTTGTATGTTCAGAGGAGAAAATCATGAACTTTCAAGAAGTGGAAAACCAAAGCATAGAGTAAGAAGACTTGAAGAAATGACTAACTGGTTTGAAAAATATTTAAAAGATTAGTTTAAATTTTTAATAAAGTATCAGGATGATGTGAATTTATTTTCATATCATCCTTTTTTATTATAATAATATACTAAATGACTATTGATATAAAAAACATTAACAGTAAAACCACTATCAGTTTTTTGAAAACATCAAAATATACTCCTTTAAAGATAAATTGTAAATTTTAGAATAAATAAAAAATAATAAGATAAGACATAATATTCTATTTTTTATATATTCACATATTTTTTACACCAAAATATAAAAAAATATAATTTTTTTTATAAAAATATCCTTTTTAAAATCAGCAAAAATAGTCCTTTGTAGGGAAATAAATTTTTTTTACACAATTTTTACATAGAATTAACAATAGAATAACATTAAAATGATAATATATTTTTCAGTTGAAGATGTTTATTAAAATTTAGGAGGAAGAATGTATTTAGATATCATTTTTAATGTTCTTGGGGGATTGGGAATATTTCTTTATGGAATGGATAGTATGTCATCAGGAATGCAGAAATTAGCAGGACAGAGATTGAAAAAAATACTTGCATTATTGACAACAAACAGAATTATGGCCATACTTATGGGAATGGGAGTAACTATGTTGGTTCAATCATCATCTGTAAGTACAGTTATGACAATCGGATTCGTAAATGCTTCATTACTGACACTTAAACAGGCACTTGGAGTAATATTTGGAGCTAATATAGGAACAACAATAACAGGATGGATACTTGTATTAAATATAGGGAAATATGGTCTGCCAATTGTTGGAGCAGGAGCTATATTATATATGTTTTTAAAAGGAGATAGGGCAAAAACAAAAGCTCTTACTTTTATGGGGCTTGGAATGATTTTTTTAGGACTTCAATTAATGAGTAATGGATTGAAACCTATTAGAAGTATGCCAGAATTTGTGAGTATGTTTCATATGTTCTCTGCAGATACATATTTTGGAGTAATAAAAGTTGCAGCAATTGGGGCATTAATAACAGCAGTTGTTCAATCATCATCTGCTACACTTGGTATTACAATAACTCTTGCAGTTCAAGGACTTATTGATTATCCAACAGCTGTTGCTTTAGTTCTTGGAGAAAATGTTGGAACTACAATAACTGCTATACTTGCTACATTAAATGCAAATGTAAATGCTAAAAGAGCTGCCTATGCTCATACTATTATAAATACTTTGGGTGTTATATGGGTAACAGCAGTTTTTCCATATTATTTAAAATTCCTTTCAAATTTTGGAAGTCCAGAAGCCAATATAACTATGGCGATAGCAACAGCTCATACAATGTTTAATGTAACTAATGTGATAATATTTACTCCTTTTATAGGGGGTATGGCTGACCTTTTAACAAAAATAGTAAAAGATGATGGAAAGAAAGATGAAAGAGTTACTAAAATTGATTTTCTTATGCTTAAAACACCAAGTGTGGTTGTAGGACAGACAAAGACAGAAATACTTACAATGGGAAAATATATTGAAGAAATGTTTAGAACTCTGGATAATATTTATGTCAATGACGAGTTTATAACAGAGGAAAAAGTGACTCAGATGAGAAAGATAGAAAATGACTTAGACCTTTTCCAGAAAGAAATAACTGATGCAAACTTTGTGATATTAAATAAGAATATAACTGATAAAATGAAAATGGATACAAGAAATAATCTTGAAATATGTGATGAATATGAAACTATCAGTGATTATCTGATGAGAGTAACTAATTCTCTTAAAAAACTTCAGGATAATGCAATAAATCTTACTGAAGATGAAAAAACTACATTGAAAGAATTTAATGAAGAAACAAGAGAGTTATTCAGAAATGTAAATACAGCTTATGCTTTAAAAAATAAAGAGATACTTATGAAAGCAGTAATTAAAGCTAATAAAATAACTGAAAAATATAGAGAAGCAAAACATATACATCTTCAGGATGGAGGACAGGAAAATCCAATAGCTATGCTTACTACAAGCTATATGGATATTTTAAACCATTATAGAAGAGTAAGAGATCACATTTTCAATATTATAGAAGTATATAATATTTAAAAGAATAAAAAGAATGACTTAAAAGAGGGGTTATAGTTTAGAGTTTTTTTACTAGAAAAGTTCTAAAAATATATTCCTGCTTGAGTGTCATTCTTTTTTACTTAATAGTGAAAATGTATTTTTGAAATAAGAGATTCTTTATAGTATAATTAGTATAGAAATTATGTAAATAAAGTGGAGGAATAAAATTGAAGAAAATAATTTTGGGTCTATTTATAGTTACAAGCCTTTTATTTGGAAAGGAATCAAATATTGATGTAAATAAAAGGCTTACTGACCAAATGATGCTTGGAACTGTGTGGATGCAGCAGTCAGGAGAATACAGAGCATTAGTATATCAGGCTTTTAATACAGCAAAGTTATCTTTTGACAATATGGAAATAAAAAAAGGGAGAATAAAGGCAGTGGTTGCTGATTTGGATGAAACATTGGTAGATAATGGAAAAATGGCAGGCTGGCAGATAAAAAATGGAGTTACATACAATTCAGAGGCATGGCATAAATGGGCTCAGGCAAAGGAAGCAGAAGCAGTACCAGGAGCAGTTGAATTTTCGAAATATATAAATGATAATGGTGGAAAGATGTTCTATATATCTAACCGTTCACATAAAGAGTTTGATGCAATAAAAGAAAATTTAATAGCTCTGGGATTTCCTGAAGTGACAGAGGAAACACTTTTGCTGGTAAAAGATAGTTCTGATAAAAAAGAAAGAAGAGAACAGATAGAAAAAAATGGTTATGAAATAGTAATGCTTCTTGGGGATAATTTAAATGATTTTGATTCTGAAGTCAGAAGAAAAAATAATAATGAAAGAAAAGAATATGTAGATAAAAATAAAGATAAATATGGAGTTAAATATATAGTTTTTCCTAATCCAATGTATGGTGATTGGGAAGGAGGACTGTATAAGGATTATTGGAAAAAGACTTCAGAAGAGAAACTTGAATTAAGATATAAAAGTTTGAAAATATGGAATGGAGAATAATATGATAAAAATAACAGGACATGCAAAACTTGTATTTGATTCACTGTATGACGGAATACTTATAGTAGATAGAGATGGGATAGTGAGATATATAAATCCTGCTTATACAAGAATTACAAAAGTGGAAGAAAAAAATATAATAGGAAAATATCTTTCTGAAGTACGTCCTGGAAGCAGGCTTACAGATGTAGTAAAAAATGAAAAAATGGAATTGGGAGCTCATCGAAAGATGGGTGAAGCAGAATATCTTGTAAATATGGTGCCTATTTATGAAAATGGAAAAGTTATAGGAGGAATATCTCTTCTTAATGAACTGGTAGATATTTATAAACTTACAGAAAAGCTTAATCTTTCTAAAATAATAATCCAAAATTTAAAAGAACATGTAAAAACATTAGGAAATGGAAAATATAGTTTTGATGATATCATAGCTGTAGATGAAAAAAGTATAGAGATAAAGGACTTTGCTAAAAGAATAGCTCTTGCTGATTCCAATGTCCTGATAACAGGAGAGAGTGGAACAGGAAAGGAGCTTTATGCAAGTGCTGTACATAATTTAAGTCCAAGGAAGGATTTTCCGTTTATTCCAGTAAATTGTGCTTCTTTTGAAAAAAATCTTATAGAGAGTGAACTTTTTGGTTATGAAGAAGGGTCTTTTACGGGAGCAAAGAAAAATGGAAAAACCGGGTTATTTCAGCTTGCACAGGGAGGAACTCTATTTTTAGATGAAATAGGAGAACTTGAATATGGGCTGCAGGGAAAACTCCTTAGAGTGCTTCAGGAAAAAAGTATAAGAAAAATTGGGGGATCAAAAGAAATACCAATAGATGTAAGATTGATTTGTGCCACTAATAAAAATCTTGAACAGATGATAGAGGAGAATACTTTTAGAAGAGATCTTTATTATAGAATAGCAATAATGCCTCTAACTATACTTCCATTGAGAGAGAAAAGAAATGATATAAAAGCAATAGCAGAAAAATTTCTTTCTGATCTTTCTATGAAATATAAGAAAGAAGTAAAATTAAATGAGAATGCTTTAAAAGTTTTAAAAGAATATGATTGGCCAGGAAATATCAGAGAATTAAAAAATATTATTGAATTTACATTTAATATGGCTGAAGGAAATGAAATAAAAGCTGAACATCTTCCAATAACTATAAAAAATAATTTTAAAGAAAATGAAGTTGTATTCCCACTTAGTGAGGTAGTTAAAGAAGCGGAGCAAAATTATTTGAAAAAAGCAATAGAAATATATGGTGATAGTGTAGAAGGGAAGAAAAAAGCAGCTAAAGCATTGAAAATTTCTCTTGCTACTTTATATAATAAACTTGAAAGATAGAATATTTTTCTAAGAAATTAGAAATATGACAGCATATTATTCTAAAAAATTAGAAATATATATTGAAGAAGATTATAAGTGTAAAATTATTGATCTGAGTGAAATAAAATTATTCACTCAGATTTTTATTTCTAAGAAATTAGAATTTTTTCCTTAAGAAATTTATTATAAATTTTAAAAACCTTGTCAGACTGAGAAAATAAAAAAATATTTATTATGGCATATAAATTGCTTTATATTTTAACAAAAGGAAATATAGAAAAAGGATAGATATACTAAATAAAACAAGGGAGGAAAATATGGTAGCGGCTTTAGGATTCATAACGATTATTGTTCTATTGGCAGTAATAATGACAAAAAAAATGTCTCCATTAGTAGCACTTATATCAGTGCCAGTAATTACAGCACTTATAGGAGGACATGGGTTAAAAATTGGAACATATATCAATGAAGGAGTAAAATCAATAGCTCCAACAGGGACTATGTTTATTTTTGCAATTTTATTCTTTGGTATTCTTACAGATGCAGGAACTTTCCAGCCAATCATTGATAAGATTTTAAAAATTGTTGGTAAGGATCCAATAAAAATAGCTATAGGAACAGCAATATTGGCTATGATAGTACATTTAGATGGATCAGGAGCAGTAACATTTCTGGTAACAGTTCCAGCAATGCTTCCATTATATGAAGCATTAGGAATGAGAAAAACTACTTTAGCTACAATAGTAGCTTTAGGTGCAGGGGTAATGAATATTCTTCCATGGGGAGGACCTACTATCAGAGCAGCAACTTCTTTAAAAATACCTGTAACAGAACTTTTTAATCCTTTACTTATACCTGTTCTGGCAGGAATATTGTTTGTTCTTTTTGTAGCTTTTAAACTTGGAAGAGATGAAAAAAGAAGACTGGGAAATATAGAAAATGTAGAAATCGATACAAACAACCTTGGAGAAAAGAAAGAAAGCAGAAACTTTATTATAAATATATTAACAATAATAGTAGCAATAGTAGTTCTTGTTTCTGGAAAATTATCACCAACAGTTGTATTTATGATTGCTTTCTGTATTTCAATAGTGATAAATTTCCCATCTGTAAAAGAGCAGAAAGAAAGAGTAGATGCTCATGCAAAAGCAGCTCTTATGATGGCAAGTATACTATTTGCAGCAGGAGCTTTTATTGGAATTATGCAAAAATCTGGAATGATAACAGAGATGTCTACTGTTATAGTAAAGACAATTCCACAGTCATTGGGAAGCTATATGGCAGTTATTACAGGAATAATCGGTATGCCAGCAAGTTTATTGTTTGATCCAGATTCGTTCTATTTTGGAGTACTGCCAGTTCTTGCAACTACAGCACAAGAATTTGGAAGTTCAGCAATAGCAGTTGGAAGAGCAGCTATACTAGGGCAAATGACAACTGGATTCCCAGTAAGTCCCCTTACAGCTTCGACTTTCCTTTTAGTAGGATTAACAGGGGTAGAACTTGGAGAACATCAAAAGAAAACAATACCATATGCATTTTTAACTACAATAGTAATGCTTATAGTAGCAATAGTAACAGGTGCTTTATATAGATAATTAACTTCAGGAGGTTAAAATGAAAAAAGTAAGAATAGGTTCAGGAGCAGGATATGCTGGAGACAGAATAGAACCAGCAGTAGATTTAATGCTCAATGGAAATATAGATTATATAGTTTTTGAGTGTCTTGCAGAAAGAACAATAGCAATAGCTCAGCAGGAAAAATTGAAAGATCCTGATAAGGGATATAATGGTCTGCTTGAATATAGATTTGAAAAGATACTTCCTATATGTTCAGAGAAAAAAATAAAGGTAATAACTAACATGGGAGCAGCAAACCCTTTAAGTGCCATAAAAAAAATAAAATCAATGGCAGAAGCTATGGGAATAAAAAATCTTAAATTAGCAGCTGTACTTGGTGATGATATATCTACACATCTTGGAAAATATCTTGATCGTGAAATACTGGAATTAGGAATGCCTTTGAAAAATCTGGAAGATAAATTGATATCGGCAAATGTATATTTAGGTGCTGATGGAATAGTGGAAGCATTAAAAAATGGTGCAGATATAGTAGTGACTGGTCGTTGTGCTGACCCTGCAATATTTATGGCTCCATTGATTTATGAATTTGGATGGGATGTAAATGATCATGATTTAATTGGAAAAGGTATTATGATAGGACATTTACTTGAATGTGGAGCTCAGGTATGTGGAGGATACTTTGCTGTACCTGGATATAATGAAGTAAAAGATTTGTGGAATGTAGGTTTTCCAATTGCTGAAGTAAGTGAAAATGGGGAAGTGGTGATCACAAAAACTGAAACTACTGGCGGACTTGTAACTACACATACTTGTAAAGAACAGCTTATATATGAAATACATGATCCAGCAAATTATTTGACACCTGATGGAGTAGCAGATTTCACAACTATTTCATTGAAAGAAATTGGAGAAGATAAAGTATTATTAACTGGAGCAACAGGAAAAGAAAAGCCAAAGACTTTAAAGGTAAGTATAGGATACAGAGACTGCTTCATAGGAGATGCTGAAATCAGCTATGGAGGTTCTACAGCATATGCAAAAGCTGCTCTTGCAGGAGAAGTTGTAAAGAAAAGATTAGAATATACAGGAGTAAAATTTGAAGAATTGAAAATAGATCTTTTAGGAGTAAATTCTCTTTATGGAGATACTATTGGAAGAAAATTATGTGATCCATCTGCTTTGGGAGAAGTAAGACTAAGAGTTGCAGGAAGAACGGTCAATAAAGCAGAGGCAACTAAAATAGTAAATGAAGTAGAAACTCTTTATACTAATGGACCATCTGGAGGAGGAGGAGTAACTAAGAGCGTAAGTGAAGTAGTTTCAATATGTTCTATATTTGTTCCTAGAGAAGATATTAAAGTTGAAGTTAAGTATGAGGAGGTTTAAAATGAAATTATTAGATATAGCTCATTCAAGAACAGGAGATAAGGGAAATATTTCAAATATATCTCTTATAGTTTATGATGAAAAGGATTATAAATTAATTTGTGAAAAAGTAACAGCTGAAAGAGTAAAGGAATATTTTAAAGATATAGTACATGGAGAAGTAGTTAGGTATGAAATACCAAATTTAGGGGCTTTAAACTTTGTCATGGACGAAGCTTTAGGTGGGGGAGTAACAAGATCACTAGCTTTAGATAAACATGGTAAAAGTCTGTCTTCAGCATTATTAGAGATGGAGATTTAAAAAAGCTATATAAAAACACTGGGGGTAAAAAAGAGTGCAGATATAATTTCTGCACTCTTTTATTTTCTTTTTCTTTCTCTGGTAGAAGCAATTCCAAGTTCTTCTCTGTATTTAGCTATAGTCCTTCTCGCAATATTACAGCCATTATTCTTAAAATATAAAGATATTTTTTCATCTGACAAAGGAGAAGACTTATCTTCAGATTTGATAAGTTCTTCTATAGTTTTTTTGATTTCAAGGCATTCTGAATTTAATATAAATAGAGATTTTATAGCAATCATTCCCTGAGGGGTTTCTATAAATTTATCTCTAACTGTTCTGGAAATTGTAGACTCATGAAGATTTAATTCTTTGGCTATATCTTTTAATGTTAAAGTTTGTAAAAAATCTTTTCCTTTAAAAAAGAAAGGTTTTTGTTTTATTATAAGCTGATTTAGAACTCTTTCCAGAGTAATATATCTTTTTTCAATGCTTTTAATCAGATTTATAGCTGTATACATATTATTTTTGTCAGAAAGTGAATTTGTAGATTCATATGAACTGTTTATTTTTATTTTAGGAATAGCTTCATCATTCAATGTAACTACTAATTCTTCATCAATAATTTCTATTTTAGCTTCTGGAACTACATAATTTGTTTTATTCCCTACAAAGTATCCACGAGCAGGAATAGGCTCTAATGTCTTGATTATATCAAGATAATCTTCTATTTGCTCAATGGATATATTTAATTTATCACTTATGATGGAATAATTTCTGTCTCCAAGTTCTTCCAGATAGTTATCTATAAGAGAAAAGAGCTTTTCATCAATAATATTTTTTACTATAAGCTGTATCTTAAGATTTTCTTTTAGATTTTCAGCACCAATACCAGCTGGTTCTAAAGAATATATAATATCCATAGCTTCTTTCATTTGAGCTGCAGAAACTTTTAAAGCTTTTTTTATTTCTAATTTAGAAATAGAAAGATATCCTCTATCATCCAGATTATTTATCACATATTCACATATAGATTTTATTTTAGGTGAAATTTTTAAATAACCAAGCTGTTCTTCTAAAAAATCAATCAAAGTTTTTTCTTCAATAATAAAGTCAAAAGGTGAAGGAGCTTCTTCATCAGAATTATATTTAGATGAAGGGGCAGAATATGTCACTTCCAGCATTGGATTTTTTAATGCTTCTTTTTCAATAAAATCTTTTAAATTAGATGAAGACATCTGAAGTATATTCATAGAAATCTTCATTTCCTGTGTTAAAGAAAGCTTCATTTCTTGTTTTAATTTTAATGTAAAATCCAAATTAAATCACCTCGTTTTTTTAGCCTTATGTATATGATATCATATATTTGGAAAAATAAAAAATATATTTGATTCTAAACAAAAAGGGGCTGTTGCAAATTAGTGATTGATAAACTAATTTGTGCAGCCTCTCTT
>ERZ773144.943-NODE-943-length-27852-cov-5.051049_pt1 | contig 27852 bp, 23 predicted proteins | sample MGYA00580849_ERZ773144 | MGnify/ENA primary metagenome ERZ773144 (study PRJEB29015, sample SAMEA2737861) | human gut metagenome | biome: human gut; feature: human-associated habitat; material: faeces | place: China | collected 2012 ...
CCTCTTTATCACTTTTAATATTATATTATAATTTTAACAGGTATAGAGATTTTTTTCAAAGATTTTTTCCCACACCTATATTTTTTTGAAACTATTTGCCTTTAAACTATTCTATTTTTCTTAGAAATATATTATAATTAATATTGAATTTAATAAATATTTGAGGAGAGATAAATGAGTATCAATAATATTATTATCTATTTAATGATATTTTTTATGTTAGTTGGTGCTGTTGACAGACTATTAGGGAACAGATTTGGTTATGGAAAAAAATTTGAAGAGGGAATAATGGCTATTGGGACACTCTCATTAGCTATGCTGGGAATAATATCCCTTTCTCCATTGATTGCTTCTGCTTTAAAACCTATTATTACACCACTGTATAAATTGATAGGTGCCGACCCTGCAATGTTTGCTGGAACTATTTTGGCTAATGACATGGGTGGTTATTCACTGAGTATAGAACTTGCTTTATCTAAGGAAGCTGGACTTTTTGGCGGATTATTTCTGGCTGCAACTATGGGAGCTACTCTTTCTTTTACTATTCCTGTGGCTATGGGGATAATAAATAAAGATGATGAAAAATATCTGTCTAAAGGTATTATGGCTGGAATTTCCACTATACCCTTGGGATGTTTTTTTGGAGGATTGATAGCAGGTTTCAGCATTAAAATGCTTATACTTAACCTAATACCTACTATTATTTTTACTTTTCTTATTTGTACAGCTCTTCTTAAATATCCTAAAGCTGTATCAAAATCATTTTCTCTTTTTTCTAAAGTGATGTTTATAGCTATAACAATAGGACTGGCATTACAAATAGTAGAAACACTTACTGGAAAAATATTGGTTCAGGGAATGATTCCTGCTCTTGAAGCGGTTAAGATAATATGTAAAATAGGAATGACTCTAGCAGGTGCTTTTCCAATGGTATATTTTATAACAAAGGTCTTTAGAACTCCATTAGTCAGATTAGGAAAATTATTTGGAATAAATGAAAATTCTACTGCTGGAATTATTGCCTGTCTTGCCCATAATATTCCTATGTATAATATACTGAAAGATATGGATGAAAGAGGAAAAATGTTAAATATTGCTTTCTCTGTCAGTGGAGCTTTTGTTCTAGGAAGCCATCTTGGATTTACTGCTGGAGTAGATACTGCTCTTGTGTTTCCTGTAATAGCTGCTAAGCTAATTGGAGGAATCTCAGCTATGTTTGTAGCAAATTTTATTTATAATAAGGAATTTAAAAATTCTAAGAAATTAAATTAATTAAAAAGCCAGTCTTTATTTGAGAGAAACTCAAACTTGTGACTGGCTTTTTTAATTGGTTTTAAAGCTTTTTCATTTTTTTCTCTAATCTTTCTATTATTACATTATATCTTTGTGAAGGCATATATTCATTGTGACTTAATTTTTTATATTGGTTCATGGCTTCCTTATATTTATTTTTAGCTATTTCTTTATTATTCTTATCTCTTATGAGCCTGTCACCATCTAATTCGCTTTGTACCCCTCTTAAAAGAATCCCATTCATATTTATTTTTCCTTTAATCATTTCAGTCATTTTAGAATCTTTTGATTTTTTTAAAGCTGAAGTATAAAGTTCATATGATTTATAATATCTGAATTGATTAAACATTCTATTTCCCTCTTTTAAAAGTGACTCAGCTGTTGCTGCTTTTGCAGGAATTTTTTTTGGTACAGGAGATTTTTCTGCCTCTATCTTTTCAATTATTTCATCATAAATAGGTTTTTGAGTATTCTCCAAAAAGATTGGAGCTATTCTTTCATATATCTCCATTGCCTCTTTTTTCATTTGCTGTCTTTTTTTATTTGTAGTTGCTTTTTGAAGATACAAGTTGTCAGCTTTTAATTTTTCTTCATATGCAGAATTTAAAATTTCAGCAGTAGCTAACTTGTATTTTGTTTCATCTTTTAAACTGTTGTCCTCTCTTAAATTTGAAGCAAGTATATTAGCAGTTTTTAATTCATCTACAGCCTTTTGAAATTCTTGATTTTTTAGCATTATATCTGCTGTATTGGCACTTTGAGCTGTTTTTTCAGAAATATTGGCTTGGTTTAAAAAATATTCTAAATCTTTTATTCTTTGCTCATATTTGTTCCCTCTATATTTACTCAACTCCATATATTTCTCAATACCAGCTTGATATTCTTTTGAAGCAGCCCTATATTTTCTTTCTACCATTAATATATCACCAGATTTTTCTTTTTCTACAGCATAGCTATACATTTTTTCCAGTTTCTGATATTGGAAAAGCTTCTTTCCACCAAATAGGATTAGCAACAAAATTACTGCAATTATTCCAAGCTTATATGTTTTTCTTCCTGTTGAATTAAAGTATTTCCTTAATTTAACTAATCCACTTTCTGGTTCTGGGAGAAGAAGAGCAGGCCTACTTATAAATATACCACATAATGTATGATTAGATAAATTCATATAACAGTTTTTATTCATAATTTTTACAAGATTTCCTATCCATTGACCTGCTCTTTGAGATTTTGCAGTTTCTCTTTCAATATCATCTTCATCAAGATTTTCCCATGCTCCCTGAGTCAGAAGAAGTATCTTGTCATTTGGAAGAAGTGTCATTGTTTTAGAAACATTTACAGCTATATTTTTATCAATCCCAAACTTATGTGTAAATATATTTCTATCTTTTCTAAATCTTATTTCATCATAAAGTATTTTTTCAGCTTCATACATAAGAAAAGCCAATGTACTGTCTTTGCTCTTTTTTATTATATAATTATCTCTAAGCATCATAAATCTTGCATTTCCGACATTTGCAAATGTTACTTTTGAATAATCTGTAACTGCCATTGCAATTGAACAGCTGCTGTATTCTTCTGTCATATCGCTATTGCTTATCTGCATCTCTCTATATCTTCTATGTACATGAAGCAGCATTCTTTCTATTTTTTTTCTGTCTATAGTAGGATTTTCTATAAACGTTTCTATAAGCATTTCTCCAATAAAAGGTGCTATCTTATGTTCAAAGACACCTCCATTATTTCCATCTACTATTATCCAACACCCATATTCCTCTAATTCAATATATGTAAGATAATCATTATTTATACTTTTATCTCCTCTGTCAGAAAGAAAAGATGTTACAAATATGCTCTGATACTTTCTTCCTGAAAGATTCAGCTGCATAGCCTTTTTTTCTTCATTTTCTTCTTTTATCTTTTCCCTATTCATGTAATAACCTCATTCTTTATTTTTTATTATATAAAATCTATTATCCCTTTAAATATTGAAAATTGATTCAAACCTATAGCAAGTTTTTTATCAATTACAGGTTTTTCTTGTGTTTCTTCTTCACTATCAATTTCAACTTCATAATCTTTTATTGCAGCTATTCCATCCAGTACTATATATTTTTTTATAATGTTTTTTTTTCTTATTTCATCTATTACAATTGTTACAATATCTTTTTCTGAATACATTAATGGTATCTCTATATTTTCTTCGATATCATCTATTGGAGAAAATGCTATTTTATATGCAGGTTTACAAAAAATTTCAAATCTTATAAACATATTTTTACTGCCTTTCTTTAATTTCATAAGTACATTTATAATTTATTAAATTTTTAACTTCTATAACTAATTTTAATTCCATTTCTTTTAATAAATCATTTTTATTAAAAGAACAATATCCTTCTCCTTTTAAATCAAAGCTTCCAATTTTATGCTCTGATTTAATTGGATAACATTCTAAAACTTGTTTTACATACTCTCTGCGATCAAATTCTTCATCCTCTTTCAATATAAATTTCCCTATTTTCTCTTCTTCTGTACTTCCATCATATATTTCATATTGGATAGGAATATTTATTAATGGAAAAACATTATATAATTTTCTTTTTAATCTTAAAGGACTTGATTTTTTTATTTCTTGATTATAAATTCCTAAAAATAAAAATGGCATAACATTAAATCTTTTTATCATTTCTATTAATTTATACTTATTATTCATTATTCTGTTTAGTTTAAATATAAATTCTTTTATATTTTCATCTTTAAGTTTAAAGAAATTTTCTTTTCTTAAATTTTCCCATTTTTTCATTATATCTTCAATATTTGTCACAGTTTCTATTTGACCAGCCTTATCTAGTTTACAATTTATTTTATTAAAAATTTTATTCATTTGTTCTAAAATACTTTCTAATCTTCCTTCTTCTTCTTTTAATTCACTTTCTATAAAAAATGATATTTGATCTCCTTTATATTCTACTTCAATTTTAAGTTCCAGTTCATTCTTCTCTTCTAAATATTCAAGGGCATTTATACTCTCTTTAAATTTTACATCATATTTTCTTAATATATTTTCATTTAAATAATTTAATTTCATTTATACTCCATATTTTAGTTTATTGTTTAACTTTATAAGCTCCAGTAGTTACATTATAAATTTCACATCTTACTTTTCTAGCTTTACTTATATCTTCTGTTAGTTCTCCATATTCGCAACTTTTTTTAGATTTCACACTTTCAATATAGTTTTCTCCAACTTCTACATCATATGTTTTGGTAATTAATGACATTTCATTAGCATTTTCTATTGTGACATTATTTTTTGAATTTACTAATATGTTATTTTTGCATTCAACAATTTTATTATTAAAAATTTCTCTTGCATCTTCTGCACACTCAACTAAATAACTACTTTCATTTAATCTAAAATCATAACAAACCTCTTCACTAGTATTTTTAAATTTTGTTGTATAATTTCTTACATAAGGATTACTGAATCTTACACTTCCTTCATTATTTACTGCCCAAACTACATATCCTTCACTCTCTTCAGTAGTAGGAAAATTTACTGCCACAGTATCCATTACTTCTGGAGTGCAAAAATATCCAGTATTTGTTTTTGAATAGGGAGTAGTATATGGGAAATTAAATCTTTCTTCTTTATTGTTAAGTAAAAACCAATCTCCTCCTGATTCAATTCCTATTATATTACTAGATTTATTTGAAGCAGTTTTCTGCAATCCCGAATAAAAATCTACTGTCATTATTGCTATTTTTCCATTTTTAGTAATAGGAAGACTCATAACATTTCCTTCTATCATACAGCCTTTAATATTTTCATTTGGAATATATTCATAAATATAATCTTTTTGCTTTGTAGAATACTCGCCATAAAACTTTCCATTTTTATAACCTATATATCCATTTGTTACTATTCCCATATTTTTTTTATCATTTTCAATTATATTATCAGTTAGATTATAAAAATCAACAGAAGTAAGATAATATGAAATATTATTAAATTTATCTATCCCTCTCCCTATATTTCCATTATTTTTATTCCACTCCCTTATACTTTCTATCCCTTTCATAAATCCAATTGATACTTCCCCTGCTCCCATACTAAATACTGCCATTTTTAAATGTGAAGCAATTCTTATTAAAAATTCCCAATCAGTTTCATAATATTGAATAATCAATCCTTTTTTTATTTTTTCACTTAGAATATTTGTATCATTATTCTCTAACTCTATCCCTAATATATTTATTTCATCATTGTATCTTCCAGCTATTTCTCTTATTATATCAATGTATTTTATTTGAGGATTTTGGTATACTCTATATCTTTTGACTCTATCCATTTTTTCACTTTTCGAAAGAGCCTCTAATTTTATTTTTATATCTCCTGAATCTTCTTCCATAACAATTATATTCTGAACAATTCCAGAAAAACACTTTCTTTTTTTCAGTAAGACATCAAAGGAAATATTATTTTCTGCTTGATTGCCTATATCCTCCCTTGTGTAGATACCCCAATCATTTTTATATTCTTTCTTTACTTTTATGTCTATATTTATTTTGCTATGAGCATTTTCCTGAAAAATTAATTCAAACTCTTCTAATAAATATCCTTCACTTCTTATTTCATTATTACTTAATAAAATTTTTAGATCTGCAACTGAATAGTTAGTTTCTAGTTCCATTTTTCCTCCTTTCTATTTTCCATCCATATTTTTGGTATTAGTTTTTACTATTGAAATTGTGCCACCTCTTTGACATACTAATTTACTTTTATTTGTAACTATTTTTCCAAAAATTTCACTTGTTTCTAAACAATTACTCCATTCTGTTTTATGAAGTATTTCACATTTACAGATACCATTTTTATCTAAAGAACAAAATGGGAACTTTTTTATATTTACATTTGGGACATTATCTTTTGAACATCCTATTATTTTATTATCAGCAGTTGCATTTTTTAAAGTTGTTGCTATAAATTTAGAAGTTGTTCCATTACTCTTGCTACATATTATTTCCGCTTGGGAAACTACTACTTTTTTATCAGCTTCTCTTTCCTCATTTTTTTCACCTTTTCTGGAAACAGCTCCTTTAAATTCAATTAATCCTCTTCTTATTCTATCTAGTTCTTTCTTTTTAGCACCATTTGGATTGAAAAATACTCCTTTAATATATTCTGCATAATAGTAATTATAGAGATATTTTAAAGATTTTTCATCATAGTTTTCATTTTCAATATGCCCTATTCTCAATATTTTAGTATTTGGATTAGCTTTTGCCCCAGTTTCATTACTTATTGTATAATACGAAGATAGAATAGAATCATTCCCTTCTTTTTTTAATTTTTCAATTATTTTAAAGAACAATGGAAAAGAAGGCTCAGTTATATTTTTTTCCTTCATTTTAAAAAATATTGCCTCTTCCATTTTATTTATAAATTCCATATTCAGCTCTTTTCCTTTTTCTTTTGATTCCAATACAATTTGATGGCCATTTATTCTATGATAGTAATAATCTTCTTTTGTTTTAGGTTTTGGTGAAACTGGAATTTTATTAATATATTCTTTCTCATATTCCTTTTCATCTTTAATTACAATATTTTTATTTTTCCTTATATCATCTTCATAACTATCTAATTTAGGTTTAATCTTAGCTGTCCCTTTTAAATAGTAATCCTCCATGTAACTTCTAAATACACTTCCTATATAGTCATTGCTTATACTTTCATTGGAAACTATGTATTCCTCATTATCAAGCTTTTCCACTATTATATTTCCATCATTTCCTCCTTCTACCAATGGAAAAAATACAAATTCATTATTATCTATAGAAATTATATTTGGCATTTTCTCTTCACTATTTATTTTATTTGCGTCATATTCTGAATTTACTATTTCTTTTCTTAAATAAGCTGTTGTTCCATAATCAAATCCCTTTGTATAAAAACAACTATATGGTTTTATTTTCCCATTTTGGTAGTTTTGTTGAATTCTATGGTTAATATTAATATACCAACTCAAAATATTTCCAGAACCCATTTCTATTTTTTTATCATTTTTATCAATTTCCTTTGTATTTATTGTACATTTTTGTATTCTTTCTGACATTTTTGAGCTTTCACTATGCATATTAATCCATTGAGGGTCATCATCATAAATATCAGCGTAGTGCTCTTCATAACCACTTACTATATATTCTCCATCCTGTAATGTAAAATCATAATAAATTTCTTTATACATTTTATAACTTTCTGTTTCTCCAAGAACTTTCTTAAATATTCTTTTAAACTCTTCTTTATCTCTTGATTCAGGAAAATTCTGATATTTAAATCTTTTACTTCTATAGTTTTCATTTCCTGAAGAGTATGCCTCTATTAAATAAAGAGCCTCACTTGAATCTGAGTAACATTTGTCTACTAATATTGAAAGATAATCTTCTACTTTAACAAAAATTTCTTTAGTATTCCATCCAATAGAATCATTTTTTTTAAGATATAAGTTCAGTGCTATTTTCCCCTTGTATACTTCTGAAATATTTTCTACTAATGGAGGAAAAATCTTTTTTTCTCTAATATATTCACATTCATCAGTGAATAATTTTCTACAGGTATTTTTGTTAGGACACTCTATAAAGCCTGCCTTACATAATGCCACATATAATTCTTCCATCTTTTTTTCTTTTATATATATTCCATAAAGATTAAATAAAGCTATTGTTGTAGAAAAAATAATACTTGCTACTATTGAAGTTCCACCAGATACTACATATCCCAATATTAATGCTATTGTGTGATCTATAGTAATATTTTTTATCTGTTCTTTTGTTTCTTCAAGAACTGATAATATATTTCCATAAAAAAGGTTGCTTAAATCTTTTGGATTAAAAACAAGGAGCTCTGTATCTATATTTAAACTTCGTGTTTTAAATACTCTTGCTTCATAGCCACTCAGCATTCTAAATACCCCTGCCAATTCTGCTCCTGTATTAAAACCTGTCACAACTATTTCCAATTTATTTATATCTAATCCCATCTTCTCTTCCAATACTTTTGGAAGCAGATACCCCCGTACTAAATCTAAAAGAATCAATTCATTATATAATTCTCCGTTTTTCAATCTTTCATTTATTTGTGAATCATGACTGGAATTTTTGAAACATACCACAATTTTTTTTATAGCTTTTTTATCTCCTGATTTTTCTGTTTTAGCAAATATACTTACTCCAAAATCAAAACAATCTATTTTTATATATTTTTGGAATGGAATTTCTAATATTCCCTTTTTTATCTCTTCTAATTCAAATATCATTTTATTAATTTTTTCTTTTTCTATTGAAATAAATTTTTCTTTTTCTATTTTTTCTTTTAAATATTCTAATGAGTAGCTGACAGCAAAAAAAGTATATGCTGCATTTTCATTAAGCAATGTCAATATTTTAAGCTCTTTTGCTAGACTACTAAACAAATTTCCTAAATTATCTACCCTCATATTTTCAATCATACTAACTATATTTCTTAAATAATCACGACCTCCTGTTGCTATTGTATCTTCCAAATATTTACTTATATTTGTTGAAATTTCTCCTTTTATTCCTAACTTCTCTAAGCATTCTCCCATTTCTTTGAATAATTTTGTTTCCATTGCTGCTTTAGCATCTTTATTTGGAATTTCTAGACGCATTCCTAAAAAATTAAACATATTTGCCTTTGGAAATTCAAAAACTTTTCTTGGTATTTTATTTGTTGCATACATATCTGAAAGGAGTTTAGACCTAATCTCCTTAGTCGAGCTTTTTGAACCACTTTTTATTGAACTTTTAATCCCTTGTTCAAATACTTTATTTATTTGCATTTCTGCTGCTTCTTTGCTTATTTTACCATTATTTAATGATTCTATTATTTGGGGATACTTTTTTGATATATGGTTTTCAAAGTTTTTGCTGTCAAATTTAATTTTACTGTTCCCCATTTTTGAAGCTGCTTTTACTACCTCTTCACTTACATCTCCGCTTATTTTCTTAGTTAACTCTGGTATGCTTGAAGCTGCTTTTGCTATTTCTCTGCTTTTCTTAATTCCATTAAATATAGGAGGGGCTATGAAAGAAAGAACTCTAAATACATTTAACCCTATTCTTATCATTCTTATTCTTTCTTGGACACTTTCATAATATTCTCTTGGTGAATAGAACTTTATTTCTGATAATGTTTGCTCAGTTAATTTATATATTTCTTTAAGTTTTTCTTTATCTCCTGCACTAGGTTCAACTAAGATATTATTTGAATCTATTTTTTTTATATCATATTCTTTTTCAGAAATTTTCCTTACTTCAAATTTATATTCATCTGTTTCATCTTTAAAATGAAGAACCTTTCTCAGCTGTTCATTTTTTTCCATCCCACTCAAATAATCAATAAATTCTGTAGTAAGATTATACCCATCTCCACTATATATTATCTCCCAGTCTTCTAAAAAATTATCTTTTTTGTTACTTCCTTTAAAATGTTCATAGTATTCATATACTATTCCTGCTGTATATTTTAATTCATCTAGGCTGTTGTATACAGCTTCCTCTAAAATTGGTTTATTTTTATCTTCACTTTCTTTTTCTCTATAGAATGCTCTAGTATTTGAGATATTGCCAACATCATTTTTTATGCTTTCTATTTCTTTTTCTAAGAGTGAATAAATTGTATGATTTGAAAGCTTTCTAGTATATTGGTTTGTGTAATTTTTTTCTGCAAATTCCATTCGAAGATTACTTAAATTACATATTGCTAATAGCTCTTTATCTGTAATATCTGTCATAACATCACCTCTTTAAGTTTTATATTTCAACTATTTCTTTATCTTCTCTTATAATATATTCATCATAAAGTATTTTCATAGTATTTAACAAATTGACATCATCTATTTTATTATATTCTCGTTTTTTTATGTCTCTTGCTCTAGGTTCACTATCTATAAATTTAGAACTTACTAGCCCTGTATGATAAATAACCGAATATCCATTATCTTTATTTTTTATCATATTTTCACTTGTAAAATTAAACTTTAAATAGCTATTTATTTTTCTTTTTTTGTCTTCTTGGCTCATTTGTTTAAATTCTTTCTCTGCTTCTTTAAAAATTTTATCTCTATATGCTATAAATTCAGAAGATGTTTTATATTTTTGTTTAGCTTCTAATATTTTCCACTTATTTTTTTCAAAATATTCTGTCAAACTTCTTTCATCAATAACATTAATTCCTAAATCCACATACTCAAAAGTTCCTGTTTCTTTCATAAATTGAATAAATTCGTAAATTTGTTTCCTATACCATTCCCTGTCCTCATCATTTTCTACTCTTCCAAATATGTAGATTCCTCCTATTATTGTTAATCTTACTCCTTCTTCTTTCCATATCTTTATTATATTTTCAAAGCTATAGTCTTTTAATATTCTATTAAATTTGATATCATATACTTGTAATACATTATTTCCAAATAATTCTTTCAGCTTTTTTTCATAAAATTCTTCTGCTGATTCATTTATTTTTACTTTTCCATAGGTATCTCCTACAAATCCTAGTCTATCTCCTAGTATTCCTTTTTTTATATTTACTGTTCCTCTTCTATGATAATATTTATCTCTTTCTTTTGGTGTTCCTACATATTTACTTGGATATATTTCTGCCTGATACCATATATCATCATCTCCATCTGACCTTCTTCCTATATATCCTATTTCAAATTCTTCTCCATATCTTTCTACCAAATGTTTTGATAAGGCTTCCTTTGCTTCATATGTTGTTGCTTTCTGTCCACATGATAGGAATAATACTGTTATTGATAAAGCAATTAATATTCTAAATAGTTTCTTCATCTTTCCTCCCTTTTAAACCTTAACTTTATAGAAAACTTTTTCATAGCTTTCTATCAAAAAGTTTCCCATAATATTAAAATTATTACTATTTTTTTAATTTTTAAAATTTAAATAAATTGTATGATTTGACAGAACTTTTTGTGTGTTTTGATCTCTCTCTTTTACTACATCAGCGAATTCCATTCGCAAATTTGATAAATTACAAATTGCCAGCAATTCTTTATCTGTTATCTCCATAAGTTATCTCCTTTAATAATTTTCTGTTCTAAATTTTACATCTTCAATTTTATTATATTTTAATTTTTCTCTATGATCCAATTTCTGTGATTCTATATATTTTTCAGAATATATGTGTGAATATAAAAGACTGTTATAAAAACTCCAACTGTATACTCCACCATCACTATTAAAAGCAATTGTTCTATTTATTCCCTCTAATTTTATTTTTATTTTTTCTGAGGATAATTTTTCAGTAATTTGGTTCATTAACTCTTTTTTCTTTTTTCTAAAATCTATATCTGAAAGTAATTCTCTATTCATTGACAGTTCTTGTTTTAATTTATTATTATTTTCAAATTGTTTTGTAAGTACTCTATCATCTACAATAATAATTCCCAAACTCACATATTCAAAAGTTTCTGTTTCTTTCATAAACTGAATAAATTCGTAAATTTGTTTCCTATACCATTCCCTGTCTTCATCATTTTCTACTCTTCCAAATATGTAGATTCCTCCCTTTATAATTAAGGCTGTTCTTTCTTCATCACTTACTTTAACTATATTTTCAAAGCTGTAGTCCTCTAATATTCTATTAAACCATATATCATATACTTGTAATACATTATCCCCAAATAATTCTTTCAGTTTCTTTCCATAAAATTCTTCTGCTGATTCATTTACTTTTACTATTCCATAAGTATCCCCTGCTTTTCCTAATTTTTCTCCTAGTATTCCTTTTTCTATATTTACTGTCCCTGATCTTCTATAGTATTTATCTCTTTCTTTTGGTGTTCCTACATATTTACTTGGATATATTTCTGCCTGATACCATATATCATCATCTCCATCTGACCTTCTTCCTATATATCCTATTTCAAATTCTTCTCCATATCTTTCTACCAAATGTTTTGATAAGGCTTCCTTTGCTTCATATGTTGTTGCTTTCTGTCCACATGATACAAATAATAATATTAGTACCAGTAAAAAATATTTTATCTTTTTTTTCATAGCTACATCGCCCTAATAAGAATAAAAACAATTCCTGCAATAATAAGGATGTATCCTCTATTTGCTCCTTTTATAGAACAGACTTCTGGCTGTTCCTTATTATATTCTATCTCTATTTCTTCTCCTATTTTATCCTCAGAATTTAATAAGCCTCCTTCTATTGTTTTAGCCTCTACCATTTCTCCATCACATTCAAATCTCACTATATAATATCTATTAAACTTTGTTAATCCAGCAATAGTTCCTTTATATGTTTCTGCTTCTATTTTTGATTTTTTCATCATCAGCCATACACCTATTGCTATCAATGCAAGTCCTGCTCCCATTTACATCTCCTCCTAAATTTAAAATACTGCTATTTCTCCTATTTTCATAGTTATTTCTACACCTATAACTCCAAAATGATATTCCCAGAATAAGTCCAACTCCAAACCTATTGGTAAAAATATTTCTTTAAGAAACTCAACTTTTTTTATATTTTCTTCTGTTTTTATATAATTTAAATAAATTACAAGATTAGTATCTGAAGAAAGATTGTCATATATTATAGAATCTTTAAATATTTTCTTTATAGATTTTTTAAAAGCTTCTATCATGTTAAGATGACAATACATATCATAAAGAATATCTACAACTATATGTTTTTCGTATTCTTTAAATAATTTAAAAAGATTTGTACTCTCCTTTCCAAAGCATCCCTTTTCTATATCTTTACGTATTTCTTTTACTATGATATCTTTTTTATTTTGCCCTAGATATAAGTCCATTTCTCCTAATAAATGAAATAATATATTGACTAAAGATTTTTTTAACTCTATTTCCATTTCTTCAAAATCAGGATATGTTATTATCTGAAAAATTTCATTAAATCTTATAAAAGGATTTATTTCAACTTTCACATCACTAGTTTCTATTTCATTCTGAATATTATTTATATTCGTCATATTTACTTCTATATATGGTGAAATTACCTCAGATATTTCAAAGTTTATATTTTCATTATTTTTTTCAATAAAGCTTGTTAAAGGATACCATAAAAAATTATATTGATTCTCCATTATACCAATACTCCTTTACAATCATATTCAGGAAAAGACAACTGTAACTCAGAAATTATAAAATCAAGAATCTCTTTGATATAGAAATCTTTCTTTATAATCTTAAAATAGAAATACATATTTGAATTTTTCCCTTTTAACTTAAATTCATCTATTACAAATGGATTAGAATCGTTTGTAGGTATGTATCTTTTTTCTTCATTTGTTATCTCTATTCTTACCAGTTCCATTCTTTTAGTAATATCATCAAAACTATTTACAATTCTCTTTATCTCCCCTAAGTTTCTTAATCTTATATCATTTTCCATTTTTATTTTATTGATAAAAGAAGGATTTATTCTATTAGAAAACACAGGAAAGTTCAGTTTCTTTTCATATACTTTTTCATCCACTTCAGCAATTTTTATAAACTCCCATTTCATTTCTCTATTTTCATCTGTTATTATCCTAAACCCATTCAATATTCTTTGTATATAATAGATATAGATATCTTTATCAGGACATAAATATACATTATTGTTATTATTAAAAAATAATGTATGTTCATAATGTATTCTATCTTTAGTTGGATTTATTTCTCCATTCCCAAGCATATTTATTCGAATAATATTCCATAGTATAAGATAATCTTCCACCCAGTTTTTCTCAAAGCCTTTTTTATCAATAACTATATTTAAGACTTCATCTGTCTTTTTTAATTCTTCCAATAGTTCTTCTTGGAATTCAATTATTACTACTTTAAAAGCTTTATATAAATATGGAGTGTTTAAAGTTCTCCATTTTAAACCATTTAACCCAAATACATCATATATTTCTTTTATTTTTTTATCATAGCTCTCATCTTTCTCCAATTTGAAAGTAAAAGAGTAAGCTATCCCATTCAGCTTTCCAATACCATCAAAAGTTAAATTAGAAATTGTTTCAATATTTTCTCTATCTATATCTAATACTATTTTTTTATAAACTTTATCTTCACTATTTAAAATTTCTATCAATGGTCTTTCTATTACATCTGAAAGTATAATAGGTGAAAAATTTTCTTCATATAGATAAAAATCATTTTTTGGAACTATCATATTTACAATACTTATATTATTTTCTTGAGATATAGCTGAATCTAATATTTTGCTTTCAAAATCTTCTATCCTTTTTTCTAGATCATTAACCAAAAATTCAAAAGTCTTTAAAGAAGTTTTTCTGAAAAGCATTCTGTCATCTTCAATTAAATTTTTAAGTTCATTCTCTATAATCTTTTTTATATGTTTCATCTTTCCACCTCTATTTTGTTCTCGTTTTCAAAATTATAAAAATTTTCTATAACTAATTAAAAAACTTTTATAATCTTAAAAGTTTGCTGCATAGAATTTCTTTCTTCTATGCAGCTTTCTTTTATTTTTTTAGACATGAACTTAATATTTTTAAATACTCTTCATACTGTCTATCTGCAAATTCCTTCTGTCCTTCTGGTATATAGTTTATCATTAATATTGTGTAATCATCTGTTACTATAAGATTTGCCATCGCCACTATATCTAAAAGTTTTTCATCTTTGAAATATGTATTTTGATATTCCCTTGAAGTTGTTGCAAAATATTTCTCTGATTTTTTATCTTCTCCTGTATATTTATATCCCTGCTCTTCAGAAAACTGTAAATCATAGTCTCTTCTTCTTGTCATTACTTTTTTACAGAAATTATCATTGCTTTCTATTATTATCTGCCTTCTTAGTCCAACTTTTTTCTCATCTAAAAATATCATTATCCCTGAAGGTGATGTATTGTATTTAAATTCCACAAACTTGTGAGTATTATTAAATTCTCTTTTTAATTTTTTTACATCAAAGATTTTTTCTATTTCTTTTGGTTTTTTAAAAACTTTTTTTGGTCTTTCTTTTACTTTCATTGATGGGTCTATTGCTTCTTTTACCAATTCTAATGTTTCTATATAATCTTCTTCAACTCCAGTATAAACTATTGCAAATTTAATTTTTTCAAAGAAAAAGTTCTCCTTTTTTCTAATTCCAATTTCTGCATATTTTGTATATTCCTTTGAAGCAATTCCTAGATATCCTACACTCAAAAGTCCATTTCCATTAAATGTATAGTCATCTTCTAAAGCTGACTTATGAAATCTTCTTTCAGCTATTTCTGGATTATCTCCTTTTTTGTAATTTGAAATATCTATTGTTACATCTTTTTCCCTATTTATAAACCTCATATAGTGATTTTCTTTCTTTTCTTCATCTACAAACTCCCATTCAGAAAATACTTTTTTTATTCTTTCTGCATTGAATATATAGTTATCCTCAAATGAATATGATATTACTTGAATTATTAAGAATAGAATTATACTTATTATTTTTTTCATAAATACTCCTTTTTAATTGTCTTTTTTCAAACTTGTACCAAAAAAATCTTTAACTACTTTACTAACTCCATTAGTCACCTTATCTCCAAAGTTTTCTTTTTTTATTGTCATTGTTACATCATTTATTCCTCTATTATATTTTTCTTTTAAAGTAAAAGTATATGTTCCCTCTCCTCTTTCTATATCAAAACTTTCACTGTAGCTGTCAATATACATACTTGGAATTTCATATATAAGGCTCTGAACTTCTGAAAGTACTATTTCAACTTTTACATCTTTATAGTCTTTAAATTCTTCTTCAACTCCATTATAATCTGGTGGATTCATATTATCTGATTTTTTATATGTAAGAGCCCATTCTTTTAATTTATTGCAGTTTTCTGCACTTTTTCCTAAATCTAATTTTTTCCAGTTTTGTGCATCTTTTTTGATTGCACTCATCATTTCCAGCCCTTGAAAGACATCTTTAAACTTCCATTTAGCTTTCAAACCATCTTCATAACTTTTGTACTCTGAAGTACTTGAAGGAATTATTCCAGTTACATTCCCTGTATTACTGAATATTCCTAATAAAGTCATTTCATCAGCTGCTGGTATTATTCTTCCCTTAACTGTAATAGCAAATCCCATTTCTTCTTTTACTAATGTCATTGGAGTAGCATAACCTCCACTTTGAGCAAATTCTTTCCCTATGTTGACTATTGAATTATCAAAACCATTATTTTTTGGATCTTTTCCAATTTTTATACTATTAAGCTGAATACTTATTATTTCTTTTTCTGATAACTCTATTAAATCTCCTGCATCTATTACAGTTTCAATTTTTCCATCTTCATCTTGAAAATTATGTTTACCTGTAATCTTTTCTCCTATCTTTATTGAAGCTCTCATAAAATCTCCTCCCTTATATTAATGTCTTCCATCAAAGAAACTTATAGTAGTTATATCCTCCTCAAATGAAAAATATTTTCTTTTTCCTATATATGTCTGATTATTCTCTCTTTTCACTCCTGTTACATAAAATCCCCAGAAATTAGCATCTGTATAGGCAAAAAATTTAGTTTCCCCATTCAATATGCTGTCAAGTTCTTCCTGTCCAAAGTGCCCATTGAGCATTTCAAGAACTTCCAACTCATCTATTTCTTTATAATCTTCTGGCTTATTTATATATGTAAAATATTTCTTTATTTCCTGTTCTTTATTTTTCAGATGTAAAGGTAAAATTTCAGTAGAAGATATTTTCTTTATATATCCAGAACTTGATCCTGCCTGCTCCCCTGTTCTCAGTATTTCTATCTCTTCTCCTGTATACTTTCTTCCATGAAGTGAATATGGTACTATTGGAATATCATTCTTTACAGATACTTTTATATTTCCTATTTTACTTGAATTCAAATACCTGATTGCTCCATCCAGACAGCTTATCTTCAGCTGCTGTTCATCTTCTTCCATATTTCTTCTGAAGTCTATCATTTTACCTGGAACAAATTCTTTTAATATGTCATTAAAAAGATTTACTTTGCAAGTCTGTCCACTTAATTTTATCAGTGAATAGTCGAAAATTATTCCGGTTTCATAATATGATGTCAGAAATCTTCTGAATATTTCATATATATCTCCTTTTATCAATTTCACTATCTCACTTTTATTTATTATTATGTTAGGAAATACAGTTATATTCCTAATGTACCCTCCATCATATACATTTAGATTCCAGCTTGGAAGATATGTTGAAGCTAAGTCACTGTTTTCATATCTCACACTGTCAAATTTGGTTCTTATTATTGTACTTCTCTTAAAAAGCTCCCTTTTCAAAAGTTCTGCTATTTCCCACATAAAGAAAAAATTATTTTTTACCTTTGAATATACATCACTTGCTTTATTTTCAAATTCACCAAATTTTGTGGGTATAATCTTTTCAGCTTTTTCATATTCCTCTTCTAATATTTCATATATTTTTTTAACTCCCTTTTCATCTACATCTCTATATATGAGCTCACTAATATTAGGAATAAGGTCATTTATACCTACAGTATCTTTTTTATTTGTATAATATTGGGAAAGTAATATTTTAAGATACTGCATTATTCTGTAAGTAATATTATTTCCTCCAAAGCTTTCCTCACTGTTTTCAAAGGTAGTTTTTATATCAATATCATAATTTATTTCTTCAGAGTTTATTTTAAATACACATGAAGCAAGATCAGTAGTTCCACCACCACAATCTATTATGAGAGCTTTATATTCCTCATTGTCCTCAAATTTTCCTTTTCCTATTATTCTTTCAATTGAGTTATAGAGAACTGCAACTCCTTCATCTAAAGCATTTTCTTCTATAATCTTGTAGTCAGGAAGAATTTCTTTAAACATATTTAGAAATTCACTCTTTAATTTTACTGGTGTAGTTATATGTATATTTCTAAATCTGCATTTAAAAAGAGATTCAGCTCTATCAACAATATAATCTATATATGCCTTAATGATTTTCTTTCTCTCTATATATCTGATATCCCCATTTTCATCAACTATTCTCTCTTTTTCATCTATAGACTTTACCCAGTTTTTTATTCCATAAAATACGCTTCCTTTTAAATTATAGTTGCTGTTTTTTAGTTTTTCCTCTACTTCATATCCGAAAGCATATTTTATATTCTCCTCATCAAAACAATTTTTTACATATACCACTGTTGGTATAACATTTGTATACTCTTCCTCATTTTTAGGAAATTTCACATAATTTATTTTGTCTAAGAACATATGCCCACTGAGTATTTTATGCTGAGGCAGATTTTTTATGTAGTATTTATCCAAATACACTCCAGCTGTTGTATTAGCAGTTCCAAAATCTATACATAAAGGAGTATCTGTAATTTCCAAATCTAAAAAATGGAAACTATCCAGGGGAATTTGATAGTAGTTTAAAGACATAGGCATACTGCCCTCATTTTTTTCTTTGTAATAAGCATTAAATAAAAATTTCTCATCACTTCTGTTGAAAAAAATCAAAGAGTAGTTTTGATTCTTTAAGTTTTCTAATCTTAATAATTTTTCATCACTTTTTATAAAGAAAGAGTTTCTCTCACTCTTATTTCTTGAAAGCTGAAAAATTCCGCACAGGTAACTGTTTCCATTCATCAAAAAAATATTATTGTCTGAAATATGTTCTGGAATAGTGATTTTATAGTCATCTTCATCACTTAAAGGCATACCTTTGTATATTACTACTTTATGAGGTATTTTAATATTATTTGAATCATTGAGCTTGAATCCCAACCTTGTATCAAAAAGCTCCTGAAGTCTTTCTATTCCATTTTCTTTATATGAATCTATTCCATATACTTTCTCTCTGCTTCTATATTTCAATATTATATTTATAAGTTCACTTCTATTTAGATTTTCTCTGAAACCTTCTATAAGTTTTTCATCTACACATATTTTATGCAGATCATAATATGTCTTTCTTTTTAATTCATCATAGATATAGTACTGTTTCATCATTCTCTCCTGATTGTTTTGATAGCACTTATTAGCTCATATGTGCTTTTAAATCTCTTTTCTTTTTTATCAGCCAGTCCGATTTTAAATATCTCGTTGTTTTCTATATGATTATGGTAATTCTGATTACTTAAAAGCCAGTAATATACTGCAGTAATACTGTAAATATCATCCTGAACAGCTCTTTTTGACCCTTGAATAAATATCTCAGGTGATGAAAATCCCTTGCTCCCTTGAATATATATACTTTCTTCTCCTCTGAAAGATACTGCTCCAAAATCAATGAGGTATATTTTTTCTCCATCATATATTATATTTCCAGGTTTTATATCACAATGTACGACCCCAAGTTTATGAAGCTTTCCTGCTGTCTCACATATACTGCATATTATTTTTTCTATTTCCTCTGCAGAAATTCTTTTGCTTTTAACATATGTCTGCAGATTTCTTCCATTGATATAAGACAAGTGGAGATAATTTTCCCCACTGTCTATATATTTAGGTATTTCCTCTATATTCAGAAGATTCAAAACCTGTTTTTCTAATTGAAACTGTTCTTTTATTTTCTGATATTTATCCTGAAAAGATAAATATTCAGGATTTATTAATTTTAATATACTTTTCTCTCCACTCTCATTGGTTATTAAATAAGTAATAAATTGCTCCCCATTTCTTAGAAGAATGGAATCCAGTTGCTTTCTTTCCAAGCTGCCTTCTCCTTTTTCGTAACTTCTTCCATAAGTTTGTCATAATTTTCTTTTTCAAAATATTTATTACCTTCAAGTTTTTTATACTTTTCTATGGCTTCTTTATAGATTTTTCTAGATTCTTTATACTTTTTATTGCTGAAAAGTGTATCTCCTGTAGTTTCCAGTTTTTTAGTTTCAAGCATATTCTTCATAGTATCTATTTTTCCTTTTAAGTATTCCTGCTGTACAGCATTATTTGTATCAGCTGCTATTCCATAGGCTTCTTGATATTTCTCATATGCTAATTGATATTTTTCATTTTTGAAGAAAAGATCTGCTTCTGTCTGCATAGCATCAGCCATCTTCTGATTATCTTTCAGCTGAACTGAGATATCCTGCGATTTCTTGATTATAGATAAGGCTCTTTCATACTCTCCACTGTCTGCATAAGCTTTTGCTTCATTCAAATATGCCCTGCTTTCTTGAACTAAAGTTTTTCTAAGTTCATCTAATCTCAATATTTTCTCAGTAACCTCCATTCTTCTTGCTTCATCTCTTAGTTCTCCATATATTCCCTTAGCCATTTCCAGATATACTATAGCTCCATTTATATCTCTTGTTTCCATTTCATAAGCTCTTTTTTCATACATAAGTGCTGTATCATATTTTCTGTTTCTTACTTTTGCCAGACGTTCTGCTTTTTCTGTTACCTCTGCCAGAAGGTCTATTTTATTGTATTTTAAAAATATTATTTTAGCTTCAAGATAATTTCTTATAGCTCCTTCTACATCATTATCCTGTACCATCATATCTGCTTCTGTCTTCATGTCATACGCTACAGCAAGAGCTTTGCTTGCCATTACAGACTCATCTAATTTTTTTGATATTTCATCTATTTTATTATATTTCAAATCTTTTAGCTGAGGTATTTTAGCTTTTCCCTCTTTATATTTTTCCTCTGCCTCTAAAAAATTATTATTATTATATAATTTATCTCCTTCATTCAAATCTTCGAGTATACCCTGCAGGAATCCTATCTGCTCTATTTTTTTATCTACAAGAAGTATCTGTTTTCCAAGATTTATATTAGTTATTTTAGGAGAAAAGATAGTCCTATAAACAATATTTGCTTCTTTTGGACTTATTTCAAGAGCATTATATTCATTTTTACTCAATTCAAAAGAATTTAATGCTTTTTCAAAATCTCCTTCAGCTACTGCTTTTAAACCTTCCTCCTCATAAGTATATGCCTTCTCATATGTTATATCCCTTGTTCTTTTCAAACTGTATCCTCTATATAACAGGAATCCTATAATAAAAATAATAAATAAAATCACAAGATATTTTACATAGTTAAATTTAATTTTTTTCTTTCCAGATGGCGAAACTTCATTAATAAATATTCCAGCCAGTGTGTAGTTAGGGACATTACTGCTGCTGTTTTCCTTGATTCTATCTTCTAAAGACCCTATCCATTTTCCTACACTGTCGGTTTTTGAAAGTTCAACCTCTATTTCAGATTCATCCAGATTTTCCCATGCCCCATGTGACATAAGGAGTATTCTGTCACCATCATATAATTGAATTTTTTTTGATATTTCAGGGCTGATTCCATCTGCTTCACCCATATTTTGTGTAAGTTTATTTCTCTGACTGTGAAATCTTATTTCTTTATAGTCCAATTGATTAGCCTCATAAACCAAATGCGCTATTGAATCATCCCTTGTTTTTTCCCTCACAATATCATCTCTGATAAGATACAATCTCGCATTTCCTACTGCTCCATATATCATAGAGGTATAATCTGTAAGAAATATAACTATTGAGGCACTCATTGCTCTTTTCTCTCTGCTTCTTTCTCTTATTTCCTCCAATTTTCTATGAGCTTTTAAAATAAGTTTTTTTAAATATCTTCTTGAAAACTTAGGTTTTTCTAGGAATTGAGCTATTATGCTTTCAGAAACTATCTTTGCTGCCTCTTCTCCCCCTCTTTCCTCATCAAATCCATCTGCCACTATCCAGCATCCAAAATCATTTAGTTCAGAATATGCAAAATAATCACAGTTTACTGTCTGCTTCCCTATTCTGGAAACAAAAGAGGTTATAAATTTACTCTCTGCCTTTCTTCCACTAATTGCAATTTCAGGGCTTTTTTCTTCAGCATCATTTGACTTTCCTGTTGGAACAAGAGATTTAGCTCTATTTATATTGGTTTTTACCCTTTTTGCATCTCTTAAAATATTATTCATATTTTTCCCCTACTCTTTATCTATTTTCCAATCAAATTCTTCTCCACATAATGCGACGAATACAAATTTTGAAGTCCCCATTTCAATTACATCAAATGAAGAAAGCTTCATTGGAGCATATACTGCCTCCCCTTGTACATAAACAATTCCATTTCCATCTCCAGGAGTTATTACAAATTCTCTATTTTTAGGATTATAAGCTATGATTGCATGATTTTTTCTTGAGATATTGTTATCTCCAAACAGATATCCATTTCAGGGGCTCTTCCTATGAAGTTCTTTTCTGATTTAAGTTTAAAATCTTTTCCTTTTTCATATCCGTTGAAACATACCAGCCACCCTACAACTGGGTCTACAGCTAATTCATTTGCCCAGTATGCAACAGTTTTATCATCTTCAACATCTACCTGATCCATAGGTATTTCTTCTCTTACAGCTATATCTTCAAGTCTGTCAGTATTATTACAATATGGACACTCCTTATATCTAGCTGCATTATATACATGTCCGTTTTCACATCTTTCTAATTTCATCATAATTTCTTTCCTCCGATTTTTTATTTTCATTAATATTTATTTTACAAGCAGAGCCACTGTTGATATATATATGATATCTCCACTCTGTACTTTTACTGGTGCATTCCCTATTTTTATTTTTCTGTTATCTGCATATCTTTGTATTCCTGTACCATTTAATGAACCTAAATCTTCCACAAACCATCCAGTATCGCTTTTATTTAATATTGCATGTCTTTTACTTATCAATGAAGAGTATGCAGTATCTCCAAGATTGATGTCGACTCTCATTCTTGCACTTTTTCCAATTATTAAAGAATTGGCTTTTCCTATTGGCCATGTTTTAATATCATATCCTTCTTCATTTTTAAGTATGACATGGGTTATATTATTCCTTGACTGTTCTCTCTTATCCTCTATGCTTTTTACAATTCTTGAGTCTCTCACAAACTGAGATTTTTCATACATAATCAAATCTCTTTTCAATTTCCAGCTGTAGTAAAAAAGATCAGCTATAACAAATCCCATTATCATCATTGAAATTATTATTAATATCTCCTTAGAAAAATGAAAATAATAAACTAATCCAAATGAAGCTATAAGAACTATTCCCCAGAAAATATAATTTACTTTTCTTTCTTTTATCTCACTTTTCCGCATTTCTTTCTTTTGATATTTTTTAATTTCCCTTTTCAATCTCCAATTCTTTAAAAATCTCATTTTTTCTTCCTCCCATTAAATGAAAAAAAAGATTCAAACATATTATTTGTCTGTTCTTTCATTTTACTATCCCCTTTTTCTGTTGATTTTTTCTCTGGATCGAAAAATTTTCCAAACATACTATTCATTCCTTCTTTGGTAAATTTTTCATAGATATCTCCATATCCCTCCTGCTCCCTTTTTGATCTAGTTTTCTTATTTTTTCCATATCCATTTTTTGATTCTGCTATTTTGTCATATTCATTTCTTTTTTCATCATCACTAAGAATAGTATAAGCATCATTTATTTCTCTAAATCTTTTTTCAGCTTCTGTCTTTTCTTTTTCAGATGCATTTACCATTCTATCTGGATGATACTTTTTAGCTAGTTCTCTATATTTCTTTTTTATTTCATCTTTTCCAGAATTAGCATTTACTCCAAGTATCTCATACAAACTTTTCATTTCATCACTCCACCATCATCAGATTTTTCTTTTTAATATTATTATTCTTTATGAATCTACTGTTTTTCATATTATTATATATTTCTCTAAGATACTCATATATTTTTTGATTATCTGCTTGAGAACACTCTTCTCTTATTTTTCTCTTTATATATGAATTAAGCAGATCTCTGGATACGGAATCATTCAATACCATACTGCAGAAAACTTCATCTAGACTTTCCATTTCTTTTTCATCAAATACTCTTTCAGCATACATTTTTAAAAGTTTTTTGGAAAAAGAACTTCCTGAAGATGTACTTGCAGGTTTGTATATTTCATTTACAATGTTATATTCTTTATCTATTCCTGTAAAAATTGAAGGATTTCTTATTTCGGCTCCTTCTCTCCTTTTGATTCTCACTAATTCCATTTCATTATTCTGGCATTTGTAATTACTCATAAATTGTATTTCCATAGAATATTTTTCATATTTTCCTTTCTCCACCTCTGCTGGAGGAAGAAATTTTATTTTTAATATGTAATCTCCATCTTCTACAGGTATTTCTATTTTTAATTTTTCTTTTATCTTATAATAAAAATTATTATATTTAATAACTCCTGGTGTAATATATAAAATTTCATTTTCTGTATAAGTTTCAATACCACAAATAACCCCATCAGAATATTTATCATAGGATAAAGAATAATATTCATATGGAGTTTCTCTCATGTTGTCTAAAACTTCTTTATCAAGTATATTCCCTCGTCTGAATATAGGAATTTTATTTTCTATTGCTACCAAAATTCTTCCCCCTTGATTTTATGTTCTCTTTATTCTTCCAACTAACTTATTAATTGAAAGAATAAAGAGTTGGAGAAAAATAATTTTCCTCCAACTGCAGTATGGCTGATATTATTCTTCAGCTGCGTAACCACCTTCGATAGTTACAGTTTCTATTTTTTCTTTCTTTTGTTTAAAGATAGCTTTAAATTCCCCTACTCCGCCTTTATCATTATAATCTTCTGTGTAATCAAGAATAAAAGCATTAGGCAGGTCTATCTTTCTAACTACTACGCTTCCAGAAATAACTTCCAATGTAAGTTCTCTGTAAGCATCTGAGCTTTCAGCAGGTATCAATGACCATTTAGCCATTTTTTTAGTATCATCTGCCTCTTCCCCATTTACAGGAGTTATTATTTTCCCGTTTACTTCTAATATAACTCCTAAATCACTGGCCCTTGCATTTGAATCATCTGGAGTATCAGAAATGTATTTAACAGTAGTAATATTATCCATTCCTAAAGTAATCTCCTCATTTTTCCCTTTGATTTTAAGATTGAATCCCATGTAATCATCTCCTTTTTATTTTAGATTAGGTATCCCTAATTTTTAATTATTCTAAGTACAAAATTTCTTACATCTTCATTGAATTTAGTATGTTAATAAGAACTGCATCTTTTTTACTTCAAATTAAGTATTTTTAATTTTTAGTTATTTCAAGTGTAAGATTCTTTACATCTCCATTAAAGTTAATATGTAAATGACAGTTATCTCCCTCTATATTTACTGATATGTCATCTCCAGGCTGCAGTATAGAGTTGACACATTCCTGATTTGAAAGCCATTTATTTTTCTGACTTGTTGGTTTATTGCTGAAAAAGTCTTTTATTTTATCCTCTTTAAAATCTGTTGTAAGGAATCTTAAGACTCTTTCTATATATGTTGTTGCTACAGTCTTATACATAGGTTCAAATACTCCATCTTCATTAGTTGCTAAAGTTCTCGCCTTGTATACTGTGATATTATTTATAAGTCTTCCTCCATGCTGCACATTGTCTGAAGAAAATATAAATCCAAAATTGTTTCTGTTGATGCTGTCTTTAGTTGCAATAGTATATCCAGTTATCTCTTTTGACATACTTGTAACTATTTTAAAGCTGTTATCTTTTTCCTCTATGTTTATTCTTACTCCTGGCTCTTTTAAGTCAGTCTTTTTAAATCTCTTCCTCAAATAATCTGGACACTGCTGAGCTGCTGTTATTCCTGCTGCAACATAAGAACTTTCTATATAGACTCCTTCTATCCAGAATTTAACTAATTCATTCTTATCAAATTCCGCCAAATTAGATTCTTCTGCTTTAAGTTTATAATCAAGTATTACACTTGATTTTTCCTTTGGTATTATAGTAAAGTTAGGAACACACGCAATTAAATATTGAGAAAAATCTCTGTATTGAAGATTCTTAGTTTTTTCTACATACTTTCCTATTCCAGTAGTTGCCAGATTATTAAATGTAGTTTCATCAGTTCCTATCACGCTGAAAAAACTTGTAACCTTGTATTGAGCCAGTATAGACATAAGCACTTGAAGATTTTCATTTGTATTGACGCTCTTTTTCTGTACTTTAGTTGTTCCTTTAAATCTTTGTCTGATATTTTTGCTGTCATCAATCTCATCCAGATTTATACTTGGAATAATTGCATACCAGATAGTATTTTCAAAATCATTTTTCTGATTAACAGTATTTAAGTATAGCTCTAATGCTTGTTTATTTTCACCCTTTAAAAGCATTTCAAGTTTATTGTTTACTACTAAAAGAGTAGGTTTCATTCCATTAAGATCTTTATCATATTGTTCAAAGAATACTTTTACCCCTAATAGTTTTTCCATAAGTGGTTTTATTGTTTTTATAAAATCTTCCTGTGCTTCTTTATAGAATGTTAAATACTGATTATAATTTTTTACTTCTCTTTCTACATCTATTTCTTCTATCACTGTAGGAAGAGGAACAAAAGTTCTCACTACTAAATTTTTTACATATTCATTTGGTTCTTCATTGACTTCTTCAAAATCTTCTTCAAAATATTGAGCCAAAAGCTGGTTATGCTGATTAGATGCCACAGTTAGTGCTGTACTCTGTTTTGATTTTTCCTCAATTATTTTAAGTTCTCCATGTTCATCCATAGTAAGCATTCCTATTTTTATTTCTTCTGCTTTTCCACCATTTTCACTCTGCCCTATCAATACCCTAGTTTTAATATCTTCGATAGCTAGAGGGAGCATACCTAGAATATTGTTATAACTTTCTCCTGCCTTTGAAAATGCTATATTTAATTTATCAGCATATTCAAGTTTTGTTGGATCATCTTCCTCTAAGGATTCATACTTATCATGGAGATAAGCTATTTCTTTTCTTAACTGCTTTATATCATCCATTACTTTTTTAGGAGAAAGCATATTTAAAATCTCTTTAAAATTAAAGTCTACATTTTTACTTCCATTAACTTTTTTACTGTCCAATAATGTTATAAGCATTTTAAAAAATGTATTTTCCATGTTTATTGGTATTTCAGTAATACAATTATCCGGAATTCCATTTGGCTTTTCCAGACTATATCTTACCTTTTGGCTTGCTGCATTAAAAAAGCTATAAACTTTAGGTTCAAATTTTGTAAGAAACTCTTTAAAGTTTCTTACTAGAAGATGTTCATGAATCTCTCTGATTTTTTCATCATCTAAACTTGTTATATTATTACCACTTCCCACAAGAGTCAATAAATCCAGTTTTTCACTGTTGATCTCTTCAAACAGAATTGTTCTGTTTGTTTGTTCAAAAATACTTTTAGACATATTCCACCTCTTTTTGTTTTATTTTAAATATTTTTCATTTTTAAATTCTATTTAGTTTTAATTATATCAATAATATATCATACCAGTCAAATATTGTGTTTCATTTAATTATATAGTATTTTTTTAGTTGCAATATCTACCTTTTCTGCGTACTATTATTAAAATTGTTTGTTTAAAAAATTGTTTTTTTTGAAGAAAATCTAACTTCTCAATTTTTTTTAGAACAAGTCATTAAGTTTCTTTGTTACATTTCTTTCTTATAATTATTCTCAACCATACCAGTTATAAAAAAATTTTTATTTTTTTTTTTTT
>ERZ773144.944-NODE-944-length-27837-cov-14.519437_pt1 | contig 27837 bp, 20 predicted proteins | sample MGYA00580849_ERZ773144 | MGnify/ENA primary metagenome ERZ773144 (study PRJEB29015, sample SAMEA2737861) | human gut metagenome | biome: human gut; feature: human-associated habitat; material: faeces | place: China | collected 2012 ...
TTTATTTGTTATGCTCTATTTTCTCGGGTAACCTCTACTTCTTTGTTTCAAACTTAATCGTCTCCTTTTTTGAAAAAATTGTGGGCAGATAAAACACAGAAGAGTATCCGCCAAAAGGCTCAGAAAGTGAAAATATTTCCAATCTGAAACAGTCTAAGCACATTCTCTGCAGTATTCAGCAGATTCTCCTCCGCATGACTCATCACATCCTCCAACGACATGACGCCCGGAACCGTGTCGAAGATCGCATCGATCCCGAAATTATAAAGCGTTTCGCATCCGTCGCCTTTCGCCCCGGCGATGGCAACCACCGGAACATTCCTGACTTTTTTTGCGCGTTCCGCGACACCGACAGGAACTTTTCCCAGCGCGGACTGGAAGTCAATCCGTCCTTCGCCCGTAATTACAAGGTCCGCCTGCTTCACATGCTCATCGAAATCCGTGAGATCCAGAACCAGGTCGATTCCCGAGCAGATCGTCACCGGGAAATACGGGAGAATTCCGCAGAGCAGGCCGCCTGCCGCTCCGCTCCCGTCGGTGTCGGCGGCAGCGCAGTGGAGTTTATCCTTCAAAACTGCGGCATAGTGAGCGAGCGCCGCGTCAAGAATCTTCACCTGCTCCTCATCAGACCCTTTCTGAGGTCCGAACACGGCAGCTGCTCCGAGGGCTCCGCAAAGGTGATTTTTTACATCGCAGGCAACCAAAAACTCGCATCCGGCGGCTTCCCTCAAAAGCCCATCCGTGGAGATCGAGGCAAGTTCCCTTAAGTGGACACCGCCTGGTTCCAGTTCCTTCCCATCCTTATCGAGAAACGAGATTCCAAGGGCGCCTGCCAGCCCGGCGCCGCCGTCCGTGGTGGCGCTTCCGCCGAGACCTAAGATGATCTTTTTAACTCTATGTTCCAGGGCGTGACGGATCAGCTCGCCCGTTCCAAAGGTGGACGCGTGCAGGGCATCCCGCTCCTCAGGTTTTAATAAGGTAAGTCCGGACGCCGCAGCGGTCTCGATCACGGCGCTGCCGTCCGGGAGAAGTCCATACTCGGCGGTTATTGGGCGCCCCAAAGGATCATGGGCAGGAACGCTGACTTTTGTTCCTTTCATGGCAGCAACCAAGGCATCAACGGTTCCCTCTCCGCCGTCAGCGACAGGAATCTTTGTGATGGTCACATCCGGGATTACATTTTTTGCGGCACGTTCAATGGTATCGGTCACTTGTCTGGCAGAGCAGCTTCCCTTAAAGGAATCTGCGGCGATCAGTATGTTCATGTTCCGTTCCTCCCTTGTATACACAGTAGAACCACTGTATTGAGTGGCTGATAAAGCATGGATTTTAAGTCGAGAGCTTATACTTTCCGGTTAGTTCCGTATAGGAACAGGCTATTGAAATATTATCATTATAACAGAAAATCAGAGTACGAACATGTACCCTGATCAACTTACTGAAAAATATCGTTACAGTTCAGCCATTACATCTTCTTGTTTTCATATTCATGAAAACAAGAAGCTTGGTGGTTCCACCATATGCTGATTTGGATGAAAAAGTGCTTATGCAAGCAAGCTTGCAACACACTTTCTCATTCAAACCAGCGCATGGCTGAACTGTAACAAAATATCCGTTTTTTGTATGAAAGACTGAACTCACGCAGACAAGATTTTACAGATAAAGCAGTTTCAAATTGTGAAAGATGGAGTCTGCGGAGAACCGTGAATCGACGGTTTAGTATGTATCTAACGGCGGCTCAACAGAATCCGGCAGCGGGCAGGAATAGTGTCCACCGTTTCTCTTGTGGAGTTCTTTCTTTGCGGCTTCGATCACATCCGGGCGGTCCATGGTGCGGATGCAGGAGAGAGCCAGGACTTTTGCCGCGGTCAGGAGTCCCTTGTGGGCTAACGGGCTGCAGGACTGGGCAACCATCTGCCAGGAGTGTCCGACATTTCCGATACATGCGGTGGCAATATTGATATTTAAGGTAGGGGCGGCGTATCCGACATCACCCACATCTGTAGAGCCGGCGGTCAGCTTGATCTTATCCGGGTTGAACGGGTGGATCTCGGAATCCAGCGGCCTTTCAAGAATCTCCTCTAAGCGGTCTTCCCCGTAAGTCTCAATGATCTGGGATTTGATGTTTTCCAGGGTGGTCGCCGGGTAGGTATTTAAGAATTCCTTTGCCATCCTGTAATCCGCGTCATCCCATTTCGGAGCGCCGACTTCCTGTAAACACTCGTCCGCAACCGCCGCCAGGGCGTTGTTTGGAAGATATTCGGTGAACGCCATGGAAAGCTTGCACTCAAAGGTGGTATCGGTCATGATGGAGGCGCCGCGGGCAACATTTTTTACGCGCTCGAAGAGCTCTTTTACCTGGTAGACCCACGGAGAGCGGACCTCATAGCGGATCGTCGCGTGATCCTGTACGACGTTCGGGGCGGTTCCGCCGGCATCGATGTAAGCGTAGTGGATTCTCGCCTCCGGGATCATGTGCTCTCTCAGGTAGTTGCAGCCCACGTTCATGAGTTCAACGGCGTCCAGGGCACTTCTTCCGAGGTATGGGGTTGCGCCTGCGTGGGACGCAACACCCTTAAAATAGAAGTTTGCGCCCATGATGGCGTTGCTGTGATTGCACTCGACGGCGTTCTTTGTTGCCGGGTGCCAGGAGTATACGAAATCGACATCGTCGAACATGCCTGCGCGGGCCATGAACTGCTTGGAACCTGCGCCTTCTTCAGCCGGGCAGCCGAAGTAGATGATGGTTCCGTCCTTCTTGTTGGCGATCAGGTATTCCCTGACAGCCAGGGCAGCGGCGAGAGCGCCGGTACCGAGCGCGCAGTGGCCGCAGCCATGTCCCGGAGCGCCTTCCTTTAAAGGTTCCTTGTGCGGGTCAGCGGCCTTCTGGCTTAAGGAAGACAGGGCATCATACTCGCCGAGGATTCCCATGACAGGTTTTCCTGTTCCGTAGGAAAAGGTTCCGGTAAAGCAGGTCGGGATTCCGGCATCGCCTTCCGTCAAGGCAAAGCCCTCTTCTTTTAAGATTGATTTTAACAGGGCAGCCGATTTTGTCTCATGGAACGCCAGCTCGGCATACTCCCAGATCTTATCGTTGGCATCCAGGATCTTCGCGGATTTTTCGTCGATCACGCGGGTGAGAAATTCCAGGTCTTTATTCATGTGAGATTCCTTCCTTTCTGAAAATTTAGGATGGCGAGTGGGAAAATCATTTCTTTCGCACTGCGCTGTGATATAGAGTTAGTTTACAACAGTTTGCTGAAAAGTACAATGGAAAAAGGAGTTTTGCGGAAAATTTTCTGCGAAGTTTTGTCCTCTGTTCCCGGCTGCAGGAGCAGAAATTGAAAATATTCAGTAACTGTTCAGTAAGTCTGCGCATTTGCTGCGCTGACCGTAATAAAACATAGGCTTAAAGGCAAAAATCCCATCGGCGAAGCCGATTTGGAATGGATTTTTGCCCGTAACTATGAGGCACTGAACAGTTACAATATTCAGATGATCAGAATGAGACGCGGGTCCGGGCGGTCGTGCGGCAATTCTGCGGCAGGTATTTACCATGCAAGGAAAGGCATGGTATAATGGGCGTTAACAAAGAAGCTAAAGCTCGGGAACGCAGACTGCCGAAAGGCGGCGGAATGGGCTGCGCATCCTGGCAGATAATAGAAATACAGGAGGGAAAATTATGCCAAAGCTGATCTATGTGGCGGATGATGAAAAAAACATCTGTTTTCTGATAGAAAATTTCCTGGAAAAAGAGGGATATGAGGTGGAGTGCTTCGGGGATGGCGAGTCCCTTCTTGACGCGTTCCAGAAAAAAGCGCCGGATCTCTGCATCCTCGATATCATGATGCCGGGGATGGATGGCCTCACGGTCTGCACCCAGATCCGGAAGACGAGCCATGTTCCGATCATCATTGTCTCTGCAAAGGATTCCCCGTTAGACCGGATCACCGGAATCACTCTCGGAAGCGACGATTACATGGTAAAACCGTTCCTGCCGCTGGAACTTGTGACGAGAGTCAAGGCGTTATTCCGCCGCGTGGACACATTCTCCGGACAGGAGGAAGAGGCGAAGGATTCCTATGAGATCGGGGATATCAAGCTCTACCCGAAGCGCCGTGCCGCGAAGTTAAAGGACGAAGATTTTGCCCTGACACCGCTGGAATTCGACTTCCTGTGCCATATGCTGGAGCGCCAGGAACATGCGGCGAGCCGTGATGACCTGTTAAAATCTCTCTGGAAGGTGGACAGCAGGGAAGTTGACACCCGCGCCGTGGATGACATGGTGAAGCGTCTCAGGAAGAAACTGAAGGACCAGAAGAGCACCGTGAAGATCGAGACCGTATGGGGCTACGGATTCCGCCTGACGAGTGGAGGAGAGGCATGAAATTAAGTATCCGGATGAAGATATTCCTTCCGGTGATGTTTCTTCTGATCGCGTTCCCGGTTGCGGCGTGGTTCGTGTTCAGCTATGCGCTGGACGGACATATGAACTACAACGCGAAGCGGGACCTGGGGCAGATGGTGAAGACCGTGGAGGAACTGGCGGACGAATACAGCAACCTGGACGTGCCGGACGAAACTAATGCGCCGGATGCCGGGAAGAGTCTCTTGAGTGCCCTGCGGAACGCGGCTCAGACAGAGTCCGGGGAGTCGAAAATGCTGGTGATCGGAAACAAGTACCGGGTGCTGTACCCGAAAAACTATGATGACCAGCCGGAGATGACCCAGATGTACTCGGAATTTCTGACGAGAATGACCGGAAATGATTCGGCGTTCGAGAGCGGGGAGATCACGGAGGAGACCATCGGTGACACAAAATATATGCTCTATTTTCTGGATGTGGGTCAGAACCGGACCGGTCATGTCCAGAATGTGCTCTTATACTGTCCGATCCACGATACCAGCGTGATCTTAAATGAGGTGTCGAGACTGGTGCTCATGATTATGGGAGCGATGGCGGGCGTGTCCATTGTGCTGTTCTGGTTCGTTGCGGGAAGTATTTCGACTCCGGTGAGCCGTCTCTGCGAAGCAGCCCGGGGAATCGGTGAGAAGAAGTTTAAGAAAGTCGAGACTGGGACCAACGTAAAGGAGCTCTACGAGCTGGAGAACGAGATCAACCAGATGCAGGACAATCTCTTAAAGGCAGACGAGGCGGAGCGTGTGTTTTTCCAGAACGCGTCCCATGAGCTCAGAACGCCGCTTATGTCCATCAGCGGTTATGCCCAGGGAATCCAGAGAGGCGTCTTTGAGGATGTCTCCCAGGCAGCAGGCGTGATCCTGGACGAGAGCAGCCGCCTGACGGAAGTTGTTGACGGGATCCTGACGTTGACGAGAATGGACCAGATGCGGTACCAGGTCGTGCCGGTGGAGTTGGGGATCCGGGAGTACATCGAGGACCAGATCGAGCGCCTTGAGGGACTTGCGTATCGGAAAAAAATAAAATTGGAATTTTTGCCGGGGGATGAGCATAAAATTATCTCGGATGTGATGCTTTTAGGCCGGGCGTTCTCGAATGTGACATCAAACTGTATCCGATACGCAAAGGAGATGGTCTGGATCTCCGTGGAGGAGAACGGGGAGCAGCTAAAGATCACGATCCGGGACGACGGGCCGGGAATCCTGGAAGACGATCTTCCTCATCTGTTCGATCGCTTTTATAAAGGGAAGAACGGAAATCACGGGCTGGGGCTTTCCATCGCAAAACGCTCCATGGAGTACATGGGAGGCGATATTGCGGCAAAAGCCTCGCCGGAAGGTGCCATATTTACGATCATACTGCCGCAGGATTGCCGCAGCTTTGCCGTAGAAGAATGGACAGAAGTGTGATAAGATGATAACAGTTCAGAGAGTGGACTTGTAAGTGTGATAAGCAGACATTTGCAGATATTCTTTGAATGAACGGAACATGGAAAATATCCACCTATTGAATAAAAAGTAAAATCGGGTGGGTTTCAGATGTTTTAGTATCTCGGGAGCACGAAAGTGTCAAGAGATTGATTATCAGCTTGCAATGAGGAGGACACGAAGATGAAGAGGATTTTATTTTTATTCGGTCTTCTGGTATGTCTTGCGGGAATGCCGTTGACAGCTTTTGCGGATAATAAGACTGCGAAGCAGACGTATGAGACGGCGATCTCGGACAACTGGAAAACGATGTTAAAGAACAGTATTGCACTGGATACGATCAACGCGGAGAACAACACCCACCTTTTAAACTGGCAGGATGTAAAGAACCCGTCGGACGAGGCGGTAAAGCTTGTGGAGAAGATCCGGAAGCTCCAGGCAGAGCAGGAAGAGGATCAGGAGAGCATGGACCCGTACACAAAGGCGAAGAAGACCTGTGACGAGAAGTTAAATGCGGACGGCGCGAATGCGGCGCTGGAGAATATTATCCGGATCCAGAAAGACCGTCTGAGCGATCAGAAGGAACTGCAGGCACTGTGGGCGAAGGTCGACAAACTGCTGAAGTAATTCTGGAATGATTTTTACGAAAGAGGAAACGGCTGTGAAGTGAAATAAAACTTCGCAGCCGTTTTTTGTGCTGTCAGACAGCTGAAATATGCTGCCAGCAGTAAAGGCAAGCCCCCTTTTATCAGATGATTCAACCCTGGAAGTCAGCTAAATCCGGAATATATTCCTTCAGGATCTCCGGATGATAGTTTGCGATCAGTTCCTCCGGAAAGTTTAACTCCTTTAAGAGGGCCTCCGCCCGTCCATGTTCCCCGACAGCCGTCGTAAAGTGGGCATCGCTGTTCATGATAACCGGAACCTTGTATTTCGCACAGAGCGGAAGAATGATCCGGTCATTTTCGTATGCGTGGATGCGGGATCCGCCCGGGGTCAGGGATGTGTTGTTGAGCTCGATCATCCGGTGGTGCTCCTTTGCGGTCTTCACTACCGCCTCGTAGTCCAGCGGGAATTTTCCGTCATCCGGGTGTCCGAGGATCGTGACATATGGATTTTTTAATGCTGTGACGACAGCGAAGGTGTTTTCTTCCCTTGTTCCCGGCTTTAAGCAGAGGTCATGGAGACTGGCAACGGTGTAGGATAACCGCTTTAACATCTTTTCCGACAGGTCGATGGTTCCTTTATAATCTACGATATTTAACTCACAGCCGAATAAAAGGCGGACGCCCTCCAAGACCGGCGGGATCACATTGAAGTTACAAAACTGCATCTCCCCACAGCTTCCAGGCATGGACGGGGCGTGCTCGGTGATGCCGAGGATCGGCAGGTCCTTTAAAGCAGCGGCATGGACCATCTCCGTGATGGTTCCATAGGCATGTCCGCTGGCGATGGTATGGGTATGCAGGTCAGCATAATCTTTCATGGTGAGTGCCTCCAAAATATATACTATGCGTTACTGCTTACGCTTTGCGCAAACAGTAACTGATTTTGCCGATGCTTCGCATTCCAGATCGGCAAAATCCACTACCGCCACTGTATTGTACGGAATTTTCAGCTCAGAAAACTCCTACCCGTGTACAGTAATTACTATGCACATTTTATCATGATTTTTTTGTGAAAACTATGGCAAATATTCACAGAATATGGTTAAATAGAGAAAGGAATTACTATTCATAATTATGCCGTCCAACGGCGTAAGGGCAGATGGTGAGAAAAGGAGAGATGACATATGGAATCCATGGACGATTACAAAGAGGAGCTGGAAGCCTCCCTTAAAAAAATTAGAGTTGGCGATGTTGTGACAGGTACCGTGATCGATGTGACAGATGACGCGGTGATCGTGGACTTGAAGGCTTACGCGGACGGCGTGATCCGCAAGGACGACCTGAGCGAAGATCCTGATTTCAACATGGCAGAGATGATCCATCCGGGTGACGAGATCACAGCCACCGTGATGGCGACAAACGACGGCGAGGGAAATATGGTCCTCTCAAAGAAGGAAGCAAATCAGGTCCTCGCGTGGGATAAGCTGAAAAATATGATGGAAGAGCGCACCGTTGTCCCGGTAAAGATCGCAGAGATCGTAAACGCCGGCGCCGTTGCGTACCTGGAAGGAATCCGCGGATTTATTCCGGCTTCCCGCCTGAGCGACGAGTATGTGGAAGACTTAAAGGAATTCGACGGAAAGACCATCGAGGTAACCGTTATCACCGCCGACGAGGAGACACACCGCCTCGTATTATCCGGCCGCGAGGCAGCCAGAGAGAAGAAACAGGAAGAGACAAACAAAAAAATTGCAAAATGCGAAGTCGGCGCTGTCATGAAGGGTACTGTCGAGACCTTAAAGGACTACGGCGCATTTGTAGAGCTTGAGAACGGACTTACCGGTCTCCTCCATATCTCCCAGATCAGCACAAAGAGGATCAAACATCCGGGCGCTGTTCTGAAAGAGGGACAGGAAGTACGTGTAAAAATTATCTCCACCGCAAACAACAAGATCAGTCTGTCTATGAAGGAGCTGATCGAGGAGGAAGAGGAGAGAGAAGCTGAGGACACCTACGGATATAAGGAAGAAGGTCAGGCAAGCACAGGTCTTGCGGATCTCTTAAAGGGTCTGAAGCTGTAGCAGAGAACGCGTGAAGACATGGTCGCATGGACGGAACGTTCCCGGCTGCAAAGAAAGGGGGCGTCAGCATGACGAAAGAGTCTGGAGGCTTTGATCAGATCGATCAGTGGAAATCAACAATGTTTTTATACAGCTCCGCGTTAAAATCCATCAACACGAAGATCGAGATCTTAAACAATGAATTTATCCAGTTATACAATTACAATCCGATCGAACATATCACTTCCCGGTTGAAGACACCGGAGAGCATCGTGAAAAAGCTGAAGAACGATGGATGTGAAGTCACGATTGAAAACATGGTGGAGCACTTAAATGATATCGCGGGAATCAGGATCATCTGTTCCTTTATGTCCGATATTTATCCGATTGCGGATATGATCGCAAGACAGGCGGATATCACGGTCCTGCATGTTAAGGACTACATTAAATATCCGAAGACGAACGGATATAAGAGCTACCATATGGTAGTGACGATCCCGGTCTATCTGTCGGAAGGAAAGCGGGACACGAAGGTCGAGATCCAGATCCGGACTATCGCCATGGACTTCTGGGCATCCCTAGAGCACAAGATCGCTTATAAATTTGAAGGAAAAGCGCCGGATTATCTGGAGCGGGAGTTGAAGTCCTGTGCCGATATGGTGGATATGCTGGACATGAAGATGTTCTCCTTAAACCAGGCGATCATGGCGGTCGAGGAGGAAGAGCGGCGTGTTGAGGAAGAAAAGCGCCGCGAGCGGGAAAAGGCAGAAAAAAGACAGGAAGAACTTGCAGGAAACGGTCCAACGTAGGCCGTTTCCGCTCTTGTTAAGACAGGGAATTCCAGCAGCGAAAATATAAAATTTGTGGGCGGATCTGCCGGTACGGAAAATGGAGTGCAGGCAGAGCGCCGGAGGAAACATGAGAGTCGTATTACAGAGAGTAAAACACGCGTCGGTCCATGTGGACGGACAGGAGACGGGATCCATCGGACAGGGATTCCTGATCCTTCTCGGCGTCTCCGACACGGATGACGAGAGCATTGCGGACAAGATGGCGGACAAGATCTGCAAGCTCCGCATTTTTGAGGATGAGAACGGAAAGACGAACCGCTCGCTCCAGGATGTGGACGGCGAGATCCTTGTTGTGAGCCAGTTTACGCTGTACGCGGACTGCAGAAAGGGCAACCGCCCAAGCTTTACTGACGCTGGAGCGCCGGATCATGCGAACCGCCTCTATGAATATTTTATGGAGCGGTGCAGGATGCATGTGGAGAAGGTGGCACATGGGGAGTTCGGGGCAGATATGAAGGTGGACCTGCTAAATGATGGTCCATTTACACTGATGCTCGACAGTAAAGATCTGCTTACAAAGTAAGAGATAAGACACGACAGCTGCATGCAGGGATTGGAACATGTGTCCAGGTCGAAAATGGTTTCCATAAAACAGACTGATTCGGACCAGGCAGCGTGAGTGAGTTGTTATAATTCATAAAATACACATACGGAGGTTTTTAGCATGAACGGCAAAGATCTGGAAAAAGCACTTCTCTGGGAAGCTCCGCACATCGGAGAAAAAGCGCCGGAACAGATTCCGGAGGCGCAGAATTTCTGCGAGGGATACAAGACATTCTTAAATGAGGGAAAGACCGAGAGAGAATGTGTGAAAAAAGCGGTATCGCTCTTAACGAACGCCGGATACAAGGAATTTGACCCGAAGGCGTCCTACAAGCCGGGCGACAAGATCTACTGGGTAAACCGAAAGAAAGCGATCATTGCTTCCACCATCGGCACAAAGGATCTGAACGAGGGATTGCGCATGAACGGCGCCCATATCGATTCCCCGCGCCTGGACTTAAAGCCGAACCCATTATTTGAAAAGGACGAGATCGCCTACTTAAAGCCGCACTACTACGGCGGAATCCGCAAATATCAGTGGGGCACCGTGCCGTTATCCATGCACGGCGTTGTTATGAAGGCGGACGGAGAGACTGTTGAGGTCTCCATCGGCGAGAAAGAGGGCGATCCGCAGTTCTGCGTGACAGACCTTCTCCCGCACCTTGCGGCAGAGCAGAACGGAAGAAAGCTCGGCGAGGGCTTAAAGGGCGAGGAGCTGAACATCATCATCGGCTCCATCCCGTACCATGACGAGGAGAACGAGAAGATCAAGAATCCGGCGAAGCTCCTTGCGATGAAGTTATTGAATGACCGCTATGGAATCACGGAGAAGGATTTCACCCGTGCGGAGATCGAGATGGTTCCGGCATACAAGGCCGTTGATATCGGACTGGACCGCGGCCTCATCGGTTCCTATGGACAGGATGACCGTGTGTGCGCGTATACAGCGCTGATGGCGGAGATTGCTGCGGAGAACCCGGAACACACCACATTCACGATCCTTACAGATAAGGAAGAGATCGGCTCCGTCGGAAATACGGGACTTCACTCTGACTACGTCCACCATGCGGTTGAGGATCTTGCGGAGAGCTTTGGGGCGGACACAAAGACCGTTCTGCGCCATTCCATCTGCCTCTCCTCCGATGTAAATGCGGCATATGATCCGACGTTCGCCAGTGTTTACGAGAACAGAAACTCCAGTTATGTAAACAAAGGCTGCGTACTCACAAAGTACACGGGCGCGAGAGGAAAATCCGGCAGCAGTGATGCCAGCGCGGAGACCATGGCGAAGGTCATCGGTATCATGGAAGAGAATGGCGTTTACTGGCAGACTGGCGAACTCGGCGCCGTTGACGCGGGCGGCGGCGGAACCATCGCCCAGTTTGTGGCGATGATGGATGTGGATGTCGTGGATCTCGGTGTTCCGATCCTTTCCATGCATGCGCCGTTTGAGCTGGCTTCGAAGCTTGATGTGTACAATACATATAAGGCGTTTTGTGCGTTCTACAAATAAGAGATAGTAAAAAGCATCCTGGCGGGATCATGATGATATGATCCTTACAGGATGCTTTTTGATTTTCTCTTAAAATGATGTTGAGGTCAAAAAGTCTTTTGACCTCTCTGATACCAAGATCCAAAATCCTCCTGCAAGCAAGCTTGCGGCGGACTTCAGACCTTTGGACACTAATATCTTAAAATTCTGTGAACACCCTTTTTTTTCGCGTGGCGGTATGTTAGAATAAATATCACGCGCGGGTGACCCGGAAAATGGGCGGTGCGCGGGGAAATTGAGACAGAATGGAAGGAAACAAGAATATGAAAAAAATTATAAAAGCAGGTATCTGTGTTGCTGCAGCTGCAATGATCATGACAGGATGCGGAAATAAGAATCAGAATGCTGAGAGCAGCTCCGCGGCTGTAGAGGAGACAGCATCCGCGCCAACTGAGACTGAGACAAAATCCGAGGAAGAACTTCACGACGAGGAGAGCGTCACTCTCGGAGATTACAAGAACCTGACCTTCTCCGCAAAGGAAGAGGAAGTTACTGACGCCAAGATCGAGACAAGATTAAAAGAACTCTGCGCGGAGTACCCGGTAACCATCGAGGGACGCCCGGCTCAGGAAGGTGACACCGCAAATATCGACTACTCCGGCACAAAGGATGGCGAGGCATTTGCACGCGGAACCGCAGAGGGCTATGACCTGAAGCTTGGCAGCGGCACATTTATCGACGGCTTTGAGGACGGCGTCATCGGCATGAATGTCGGCGATGAGAAAGACTTAAACTTAAAATTCCCGGACAACTACAGCAGCGCTGACCTCGCAGGCCAGGAAGTCGTCTTCCATGTAAAATTAAACCAGTTAAAATCTGAGGCCGACAGCAAGGTGGACGATGATCTCGCAAAACGTTACTACAACGACGATACAGCGACTCTTGACCAGTTAAAAGAGGAAGTACGTGCGGAGCTTCAGGCAGAGGCTGACAGCCAGTTCTTCAACGCGGCAGGAAGTGAGCTCTTAAACGAGGTCATCAACAACTCCGAGGTTACAGCTGACCCGGATGCCGTTGATGATATGTTCAACCAGTTAAAGAACACATATTCCAGCTATGCAAGCAGCTATGGACTTGAGTTCGATCAGTTCCTCAGCATGTTCCTGGGAACGGACGAGGACGGACTCCGCGACACAGCAGAGAACCTTGTAAAACAGCAGATCATTTTAAACGCGATCCAGGCAGAGGAGAACCTTTCTGCGACAGATGAACAGAAAGATAAGCTCGCTGTTATGAACTACTTCAAGAACGCGGCGCAGATGATCACGACCTACGGCGAGGATTCCGCAAAGCAGATTTTCGACATGGGCGCTGTTTACTACTACCTGATCGATAATTCCACATATGTAGAGGCACCGGAGACAGAAGCCGAGACAACAGAGGCTGAGAATATTCTTGAAGAGAAAGAGACTGCTGCCGAGGAGAGCGAGAGCAGTTCCGCAGCAAACTAATACGGAGATCATGAAGAGAAAAGCATTATTTTTTGATATCGATGGGACGCTCCTGGTGGATGCGTCGAAGGAGCTCCCGAAGAGTGCGGCGCTTGCTTTAACAGAGGCGCGCCGCGCCGGACACCTGGTTTTCATCAACTCCGGGAGGACGAGATGTCTGATGAAGGATGTTGAGGGGAAAGTACCGGTGGACGGCTACCTCTGCGGCTGTGGAACCTACATAGAGGCGGAGGGAAAAGCCCTGCTCCACAGAAAAATCTCCGCAAAACGCCGTTGGGAGCTCCAAAAGGCGATCCTCGAGTGTAAACTTGACGGAATCTTAGAGGGACCGAAGGCATGTACGGTGCAGACCGGTGTCTCCCACATGGATGAGATCGAGCATGTGAAAAATGTGGTCTACAAGAACCAGGGCTTGGCCAGCGCGGACTGGAATACGGAGCTGGTGGATTTTGATAAGTTCTGTGCTCTTGCGGACGAGAACAGTGACGAGGAAGGTTTTTTAAAGATCCTGGCACCGGACGTGACCGCCATCGACCGGGGACACGGACTCTACGAGTGCGTGCCGACGGGGTACGATAAGGCGACGGCGATGGAAGTGATCTTAAAGAGATATGGGATCGCGAGGGAAGATTCCTACGCCTTTGGGGACAGCATGAACGATCTGGCGATGATCCGGTATGCCGGAAACAGCATTATTATGGAGAAACATGCGAAGGGGCTTGAGCCCTACGCAACTTTCATCACCAAAGATGTCGAAGACGACGGGATCGCCTGGGCGTTTGAGCAGCTTCATATCATATAAGAGAAAATCTGGCGGCAGTCTTGCTTTTTTGGTGGGACTGCCGCTTTTTTATGTAACAGGAAATTCCGAGGAATTCCCTGTTACATAAAAAGGCACTAACGTGCCAAAGATGCGCACTCGCGCGAAGATGTAGATTGTCGCAAGCGACCGCGCGAGGCGCGAGAATGTGCCAAGGCACATTCTTTTTTATATTGATTTCGCTGTTGCACGAGGTCTGCCGTTTGTGGGCAGCAGGAGTCTTGCGGCGCAGAACTTTGTCCATGCATATCGTGTGTCCTTCGAACCATGTCGAAACTTGCGTTCAAAAACCACTTTTCAATTGCCGGAAAATGTATTATATATTTAAGTAAAAGGAAGTGGACGCAGGAAAGGGCGGCTGCTGACGAGGCGTAAGGGGGACGAAAACAATGAGCATGGAGAGACATTGCAAAAATGCTCTGGAAGAAGAAAACCAAAGGCTTCGCGAAGAGAACGACAGGCTGATGGACATTGTGGTACAGATGAAATGCACACTGAACCGCCTGGTGAAAGAGTATATTACGGAAAGTAAATAGTGAGGAAAGGCAGCGCAGCGAGTATCACTGGGAGAAGATCAGCGGAAGATGGCAGTTCATCGATGGAAGGTGGTATTATCTGAATCCTGTCTCCGACGGAACCAGAGGAATTATGTGCGCAAGGAAGAGAACTCCGGACGGCTGGCTTGTAAAAGAGGACGGCAGTTGGGATGAAGAAGCAGGAAGATAAAAGGATAATTACAGTATAGAGATAAAAGGTGCCGGACTCTGAGCGAGAGAGTCCGGCACCTTTGCAATTATGCATTTTGTAAGAGTCCCAGAGGACTCAAACTTTATCTATGGTGTGGATGGTCAGCGTTACTGCACGATTCCGGCCGTATCCACGGTCCAGATTTTGCCGTTCGCGTCTTTGATGTCCTTATATCCGCGCCCTAACTCCGGCTTCTCGGAGGAAGTGGAGGAAGCGGATGCTTTCTGCACGTTTCCGGCGGTCCCTACGAGGTAGGTCACACCGTTTAAGACGGCCGGTGCATATCTCTGGTCGGCGGTGGCGTCCTGTCTTTTTCCGTAGACGTAGAGGATGCCGTCGCGGAGCCCGTGGTAGCCCTGTCCTTTCTTGTCACCGTCGGTGTGGAAGAACCAGTTCTCGGTCTCACCGGTCTCCTCGTTGTAGATCGCCTGTTTTCCGGTCTTTACGATACCGTCCTCACCGAAGTAAAAGTTTGCGATCTCATCGTTCGCCACATTCGCGATCTGTCTGCCTGTCTGCATGATTCCCAGGTCACTGAACGCATACTTTTTCGCGTTGATGGTGAACAGGGAATTTCCCTTTTTATCGGAAACATACGGCTTTCCGGCCTTAAAGTAGAAGGTGTAGACCTCATCTGCAGCGTGGATCCCGGAAATGCCCTCGATGGAGCGGAAACCTTCGGCGCGCTTTCCGTCCCCGGCTGCTCCGTAGTACTGGTAGTCGGTGATCTTCGGGGATGCGGCGTTGCTGTCTGTCACGTCAGACTTGGACGGCATCAGGACCCAGCCCGTCTGCATCTTTCCGTCGATGAAGGTGTAGTAGCTTCCGTCGATCTTCTTATCGTACTGGGTGGTCACCATCTTGCCGTCGGAATTGAAGTAGTACCAGCTCTCGGAAGCGCCCGGTGCGTGGCTGTTTTCCTCTAAACGGATCCAGCCGGTCCGCATGAAACCGTCTTTTTCTGTTCCGAGGTAGTAGGTCGCCCCGTCAATCTCCGTCTTTCCTGTTGCCATATGGCCGGATTCATCGAAATAGTACCATTTGGAGTCGAATTTCACCCACTTGGAGACAGCGGACTTCCCGTCCTTCTCAAAGTAGTACCAGAAGGTATCCGGTGTCTCCGGGGAGTCCGGATCTTCCTCATTCTTTAACTCCACCCATGCGTTTGTGACCATCTTTCCTTCGTCATCCACATAGTACTCGTCGATCTTTGCGCTTTTTACGATCTGTCCATCTTCACCGAGATAGAACCAGTCTTCTCCGCGCTTTCTCCAGGCATCGGTGGTGAGGTACCCGTCCTCATCGTAGTAGACCTTTGCGTCGCCTTCTGTCACCCAGCCGTAGGATGCCGCATAGACCGGCAGGCCGGAGACCATCATCATAAATGCTGCCGCGGACAAGACCGCAGCAATCTTTGTCTGTTTTTTCATAATCGTTTTCTCTCCTTTTTGATATGAAAATTGAAATGTTTTGTCGTGGTGTTTTCGTTTACGGGCTGATTATAACAGGCTGTGGAGGCCGGATTCCAGTGTAGGTTCCTGGCATATCTGGAACGCCGTGGAAAGCATTTCATGGGATGGAAAATGCGGAAAATTAAGGCGGAGAGTGCCGCCGGGGAAGACCTGCGAAAACCGTAACTGTTCAGTACCTTCACAGTTACATGCAAAAATCCATTCCAAATCGGCTACGCCGATGGGATTTTTGCCTTTTAGCCTAGGTTTTCTTACGGTCAGCGCAGCAAGTGCGCAGACCTACTGAACAGTTACTGAAAACCTTACAAAAATATGATCTACTGGACGGTATGCGGTCCGCATGGTATAATCTAGAAAGGTATATTTGGTACAAATTCAGCCATGCACCCAGGTAAATGAAAACGAGAAGAGTTGTAGGGTTGAATTTGTCGATTTGAGAGAGGAGAAGGTTTCACTTATGAGAATGAAGGTTTCTGATTATATTGCCCAGAAGCTGGTAGACGAGGGCATCACCGACGCGTTTATGGTGACGGGCGGCGGCGCGATGCACCTGGATGACGGACTTGGACATCAGCCGGGACTGCATTGCTATTTTAACCATCACGAGCAGGCCTGTGCCATCGCAGCCGAGGCCTACGCGAGAATCCATAATAAGATTGCGGCTCTCTGCGTGACAACAGGTCCCGGCGGAACAAACGCGATCACCGGAGTAGTCGGCGGATGGCTCGACTCGATCCCGATGCTCGTCTTATCCGGACAGGTCCGCTATGACACGACCGCCCACAGCACAGGACTGGGGATCCGTGCGATGGGGGATCAGGAATTCGAGATCACAAAAGCGATCGACTGCATGACAAAGTACAGCGAGATGGTGCTGGACCCGATGCGGATCCGTTTCTGTCTGGAGAAATCACTTTATCTGGCACAGACAGGAAGACCGGGACCGTGCTGGCTCGATATTCCGTTGAATGTTCAGGGGGCTTACATTGAGACAGAAGCACTTCTCGGATTTGATAAGGACGATTACGAAGCAGGTGGAACCGGCTGGTCCGGTCACGGAACCGGATGTTCCGGATGTACGATCTGCATGATGAATAAAGTTGAAGGGAAACCGGCAATGATCCCGTCTGATGTGAGCGGACAGGGCGAAAAACGTGTGAAACTGCCGGATCCTGTGACGGTAGAGCAGGCGAGAGAAATCTTAAAGAAGGTCCGCGAGGCGAAGCGCCCGGTGATCAACGCCGGAAACGGAATCCGAATCGGAAAGGCATTCGATGTCTTCGCGCGAGTTGTAAAGAAGCTTGGAATCCCGGTAGTTACCGGCTGGAACAGCATCGACTGCATGTATGACACAGACCCGCTCTATGTGGGACGTGCCGGACATATGGGTGACCGTGCCGGAAACTTTGCGGTACAGAACAGCGATCTCTTATTGTCATTGGGAAGCCGTCTCTCAATCCGTCAGGTGGGCTATAACTACCCGACCTGGGCGAGAGAGGCCTATGTGATCTACAATGATATCGACGCCGAGGAGTTAAAGAAACCGACGGTCCATGTTGACATGCCGGTCCATGCTGACGTCAAGGACCTTCTCGAGAAGCTGGAGCTCGTCCTCGATGAGGAAGAGTTCGATCCAAACGGTGGAGCAAAGGACAAAGAAGCCGTAGACTGGTGGATCAGACGCTGTCAGGAATGGAAAGAAAAATATCCGGTCGTTCTTCCGAAACACTATGAGGCTGGTGACGACGAACCGGCAAACGTATATGCCGCGATCAAGGAGATCAGTAAGCGCGTCGAGGAAGATCAGATCACCGTTGTGGGAAATGGCTCCGCGTGCGTGGTAGGCGGACATGCCTATGAGATGAAGAAAGGACAGCGGTTCATCAGCAACTCTGCCATTGCGTCCATGGGTTACGACCTTCCGGCAGCTATCGGTGCCTGGGTCGCAGACCATACAAAGGACATCATCCTTGTGACAGGTGACGGAAGTATCCAGATGAATCTTCAGGAGCTCCAGACCATCGTTCATCACCATATGGGAATCAAGATTTTCCTGATCAACAACGGCGGTTACCATTCCATCCGCCAGACCCAGAAGACCCACTTCCATGAGCCGTTAGTGGGAATCGGCGTGGACAGCCACGACTTAAGCTTCCCGAGTATGGAGAAGCTTGCATGGGCATACGGTTATCCGTATGTGGCAGCCCACCACAACAGTGAGCTCGGCGAGGCGGTCGAGAAGACACTTGCCATGGACGGTCCGGTGATTTGTGAGATCTTCGTGGATATGAAACAGGGCTTCGAGCCGAAGGCAGCCGCAAAGATGCTGCCGGACGGAACCATGGTATCCGTACCGCTCGAGGATCTGGCTCCGTTCCTTCCGGAGGAAGAGCTGAAGAAAAATATGATTATTCCGTTAGTAGAGAATAAATAAGAAGATTCAGTGTGCCTGGGACATGGAACTTAGAAGAAAATGCAAGATGGTTCAGAAAATTTCTACCCGTGTACAGTAACATCATGTACAATATACAGGCAACCGGGAGTAAGATGGATGATTGATCAGCGTTAAATGAGGAAAGGGGCAGCAGAATATGAATATCATCATGACAGGTTCGACGAGCTTTGTCGGCGCAGCAACGGTGCGGGAACTCTTACGGAGAGGGCACACGGTGACCGCCATTGTGCGCCCCAAATCCTCAAAACTTGATACGATCCTTGAGGGAAATGAGGAGGCACTTTTATCCGGGCGTCTTCTCGTGACGGAAAATGATCTTTCCGAGCCGGAAAAACTTTTAGAAAAAGTGACAAAACCGCAGGACGTGTTCTGCCATTTCGGCTGGGGCGGATCCGGGAGCGCGTCAAGAACGGACAAGGCGCTTCAGGAGAAGAATATGGAGATCTCCCTGGAGACGATTCGGACGGCGAAAGCCCTAGGCTGTAAAAAGTTCCTGTTCTCCGGCTCCCAGGCGGAGTACGGAATGCACCAGGATCTGATCACGGAGAACACGGTCTGCGAGCCGAAATCCTTGTATGGAGAGGCGAAGCTTGCCATGCGGGAAAAGGGAGAAAAACTCTGTGATGAACTGGGACTGCGGTACATTCACGCCAGGATCTTCAGCGCCTACGGCCCCGGGGACCACCCGTGGACGTTAGTGGAGTCCTGTTTGGACATATTCTTAAGTAATAAGGAAATGTCCCTGGGGGCATGTACCCAGAAGTGGAATTTCCTCTATATCGACGATCTGGCTAGAGGGATGGCGGCACTCTGCGAAGCCCCGGAAAGTGCGTTTGAGGGACTTGAAAATCCTGTATTTAACTTCGGCGGTGCTGAGACAAAGGTATTAAAGGAATTTGTGGAGGAGATCCACGAACTCTGCGGCGGACAGGGCGAGAGCCAATACAACACCCGCGGGGAGAACGCCGAAGGTCTGATCAATCTGATGCCGTCCATCGAAAAGCTGGAGACGGTGACGGGATGGAAGCCAGAGGTCGATTTCAAGACCGGAATTACAAGGATGATCGCGCTCAGAAAGAGAACCATTTAACTGAACGAGAAAGCAATTCTGGGGTGGCAGAGAGGGCAGCAATCAGTTGAAAATGCAGACCGATCACAGATTGGGAAAAAATGCCGCGAAATACGTCGAGTATTGACAAAACAGAAAAAATGGTTACAATGATAAAAGTTAAAGACTAGGCAACAATTTAGAAAAAAAGTTCAGCAGATCGGCGCCCGCCGCACTGCTGAAAGAAACTGAAAAAGGTGCCCGAAGGTACCCGTCAGGTAAAATTTAAGGAAGAAGAAAATATAACATGAAAAAAATCAGCGTTTTGATTCCATGCTATAACGAGGAGGAGAATGTCGTTCCGATCAGCGAAGCGGTCATCGGCATCATCACAAAAGAACTGCCTCAGTACGACTATGAGCTGGTCTTCATCGACAACGACTCCACCGATAAGACGAGAGAACTGCTCCGCATGCTCTGCGCGAAGAATCCGAAGATCAAGGCGATCTTCAACGCGAGAAACTTTGGACAGTTCAATTCTCCGTATTATGGAATCCTTCAGGTAACCGGTGACTGCGTGATCTCCATGGTGGCGGATTTCCAGGATCCGGTGGAACTGATTCCGAAGTATGTCCACGAGTGGGAGAATGGCTATAAGATCGTCATCGGAATCAAGACGAGCAGCAAAGAGAACCCGGTGATGTACTGGCTCAGAAGCTGCTACTACAAACTGATCCGGAAATTATCCGACGTGGAGCAGATCGAGCACTTTACAGGATCCGGACTCTATGACAGACAGTTTATCGAGGTCTTAAGAAACTTAAACGATCCGACCCCGTTCCTTCGCGGGATCGTTGCGGAGTTAGGCTTTAAGAGAAAAGAGATCCCGTACGAGCAGCCGAAACGCCGCGCGGGAAAGACCCACAATAACTTCTATAAATTATATGACGCGGCGATGCTCAGCTTTACGTCCTACACAAAAGCGGGCCTGCGCCTGGCAACCTTTTTCGGCGCCTTCTGCGGTGGCGTGAGCTTTATCGTAGCAGTCATATATCTGATCATGAAACTCTTATATTGGGACCGCTTTATGGCAGGTATGGCGCCGCTTCTCATCGGAATGTGTTTTCTTGGATCTGTCCAGATCTTCTTTATCGGCCTGCTTGGCGAGTATATCATGAGCATCAATACCCGTGTGATGCACCGCCCGCTCGTTGTGGAGGAGGAGCGCATCAATTTTGATACACCGGCCGGTGCACAGGAGGAAGTATGAAGTACAGTGTTGAAGTGATGAGAGTCCGGGAGCAGACGATCCAGTTAAATGGCTGGGCTGTTGAGAGCAACCCGGATTCCGTGATCACCTACCGGGTCGAGGATGAAGCGGGACAGCCGGTGAAGGCAAAGATCGTTCCGACGAGAAGAGATGACGTGAGCCAGATCTATTATAAGAAGATCATCGACCGTGATCTCGGCTTTGATATCCGTTTTCCGTATGAACATGGAAAGAATTATTATCTTGTGATCTGCGGCGGGAAGAAGACGACCCGTGTGAAATACAGCGATATGACGATCCGCAGAAAAACCGGCGCGGCAAACCGCAAGGTACAGAAGCTCATGAACCTTATGAACATGGAGACAGTCCATGTTGCCTGGGACTTCTTAAAGGAAAATGGCCTGAAGGCCCTGATCTTAAAATCCAAGCACAAGATCCAGGGGATTGATGACGATTACGACTACGCAGAGTGGTGGAATCTCACGAAACCGTCAGAGGAAGAGCTGGAAGAGCAGAAGAAAAAGAAGTTCGATTATATGCCGAAATTTTCGATCGTGATCCCGGTCTATAAGACTCCGGAGAAATTCCTGAAGGAAATGCTGGACTCCATCGTGGAGCAGACCTACGCGAACTGGGAACTCTGCATCGCGGACGGCAGCCCGGCGGGTGAGAGTGTCGAGAATGTTTTAAAGAAATATGCGGAGAAAGACGCGAGGATCCGCTATCAGGTACTGGGGGAAAACCGCGGTATCTCCGGAAATACGAACGCCGCCCTTGAGATGGCAGAAGGTGATTTCATTGTTCTTGCGGATCATGATGACCGTCTGACACCGAACGCGCTCTTTGAGTGCGCGAAAAAACTGAATGAGAATGAAAACTGCGATGTCCTCTATTCCGATGAGGACAAGCTTGACATGGATGGGGATGAACTGTTCGACCCGCATTTCAAGCCGGATTTCAATCCGGACCTGTTGACGAGCGTCAACTATATCTGCCATCTGTTTGTGGTGAAAAAAGAACTGCTCGATAAAGTCGGCGGTTTCCGGCCGGAATATGACGGAGCCCAGGATTACGACTTTATTTTCCGCTGTACAGAGAATGCAAAGCAGATCTGCCATATCCCGAAGGTGCTCTATCACTGGCGCTGCCACCCAAATTCCACGGCAAGCAACCCCGAGAGCAAGCTTTATGCCTTCACAGCCGGTTCCCGTGCCATTATGGACCACTATAAGAGAGTGGGAATTGAGGCAGAAAAGGTAGAAAAGGGTGTGGATTACGGGATCTATCACACGACGTTTAAGATCAAGGATGACCCGCTTGTCTCTGTAATTATCCCGAACAAGGACCACACCGTGGACCTCGACAACTGCATCCGCCCGATGCTGACGGAGGGAACCTATAAGAATCTGGAGTTCGTCATCGTGGAGAACAACAGTACAGAGCAGGTGACCTGGGATTACTATGAAAAGATCCAGAAGGAATTCCCGAATGTGCATGTTGTCCGCTGGGAAAGAGAGTTCAACTACTCCGCGATCAACAACTTCGGCGTACAGCACGCAAAGGGCGAGTACCTTCTGTTTATGAACAACGATATCGAACTGATCGCAAAGAATTTTGTGGAAGAGATGCTTGGCTTTGTCCAGAGGGAGGACGTGGGGATCGCCGGTGCGAGACTGCTCTATGAGGATGACACGATCCAGCACGCCGGTGTTGTTATCGGTTTCGGCGGTATCGCCGGTCATACGTTTATCGGACTTCATAAATCCGAGAACAGCTATTTCAACCGCGCGATGTGTGCCCAGGATTACAGCGCGGTCACAGCGGCCTGCATGATGAGCAAGCGTTCCGTATTTGACGCTGTGGGGGGATTTACAGAAGAGCTCGCGGTGGCTTTCAATGATATTGATTACTGCATGAAGGTGAGAAAGCTCGGAAAACTTGTAGTATACGCGCCTTATGCGGTGCTTCACCACTATGAATCTAAGTCCCGCGGACTTGAGGACACACCGGAGAAGGTGGAGCGATTTAACCGTGAGATCGCCACCTTCGCGAAGCGCTGGCCGGAGATCCTGAGAGACGGAGATCCGTACTACAATCCGAACCTGACACTGAGAAAATCAAATTTTGCGTTGCGTGACCTGAAAAAGGAAAAAATCGGGGAACCATATAAACTGGAGGTACCGTTAGACGAATGAAGACAACGATCATAATTCCGAATTACAACGGACTTTCGTTTATGGAACCGTGCTTTGAGGCACTGGAAAAGCAGACGACAAAGGATTTCAAGATCCTGGTGGTGGACAACGGTTCCACGGACGGCAGCGTGGAGTGGCTGAAGGAGCGGGAGATCCCGTCGATCTTTCTTCCGGAAAACACTGGCTTTTCCGGTGCGGTAAACGTGGGGATCAGGGCGGCAGATACGCCGTATGTGATCTTATTAAATAATGATACAAAAGTGGCTCCCCACTACGTCGAAGCGTTGGAGAGGGCCATGGACCGGTCGGAGAAGATCTTTTCCGTCAGCAGCAAGATGATCCAGATGTACCATCCGGACCTCATGGACGATGCCGGAGACATGTACAGCGTCCTCGGCTGGGCGTTCCAGCGGGGCGTCGGGCGTCCGGAAAAGCTTTATAAAAAGAGCTGCCGCGTCTTTACGGCGTGTGCCGGTGCGGCAATCTACCGCCGGGAAGTGTTTGAGACCATCGGATACTTCGATGAGATGCATTTCGCCTACCTCGAGGATATCGATGTGGGATACCGGGCGAAGCTTTACGGATATGACAACGTATTCTGCCCGGAAGCTGTGGTGTACCATGTAGGCAGCGGGACAAGCGGATCGAAGTATAATTCCTTTAAGGTGAAGCTTGCCGCGAGGAATAATGTGTATCTGAATTACAAAAATATGCGCACCTGGCAGTTACTTTTAAATTCTCCGTGTCTTCTCGCGGGAACATTTGTAAAGTTCCTGTTTTTTAAAAAGATGGGATTCGGAAAAGACTATGTGTCCGGATTCCTTGAGGGGATCAGAACATTAAAGAACTGTAAACGCGTCCCTTCCTTTAAAGGAAGAATACAGCGGGAGATCGGGATCCAGCTTGAGCTGATCGCCGGAACCGCAGTCTATGTTTATGAGTTTTCCAGGAGACAGGCGGCGAAGCTTGGAGCGAAAGTCTGAGATTCTTCGCCGGACGCTGTGCGGCCGGCTCAGTGCGGATAGGCTGAACGGCTGCTTTTATGCAAAATAAACGAATAATTTACGGAAATCTCAGATTTTCTTAAGAAATCGTTTATATGCAAATGGGTAAATTTTATGTATACTATGTATGCATATTTTTTATGATGGCGGTACTATGTCCGGAGGAGTGACCTTAGAAAGGCAGTCTGCCGGGGCATGGTATAGTTGAAAATACCTGCCGTGGGGAATTGGCTGGCGCAGCTGTGCATGCGCTGACCACGGAAAGAATTCTGACCGGCATGTTCCTTGGAAAACAGGGTGAAAATTATATGATCAAAGATAATCAGAAGAGCCTCAACCGTTTTCACGTTGTGCTTGACGCCTTCGTGACCGCATTCTCTTATCTGCTTGCATGGTTTATCGTAATCGGAAGCGGATGGGCGAACCTGCTCGGAAAACGGACACTTGAGGTCGGTTTTTATTTTGGCGCGCTCCTTGTCATTATTCCGGCGTATCTGCTTTTGTACTCCTTTTTTGGACTGTACACGCCGAAGCGTGTACTCGGACGCAGAAATGAATTCGGAAAGATATTCAAGGCAAACACGATCGGACTCCTTATTTTTGGTCTGATCCTGTACTTTGGAAGAAAAGAGCCGCATCTCTACAACTTCTCCCAGAGACTGGTCGTATATTTCTATGTGCTGAACGTGGCGTTTATGACCATTGAGCGGAATGGAATCCGGATCGTGCTTCGTTCCATGCGCTCAAAAGGATACAATCAGAAACATATCCTGTTAGTTGGCTATTCCTCCGCAGCAGAAGGGTTTATCGACCGGGTAAACAAGAATCCGGAATGGGGGTACACGATCCGCGGGATCATTGATGATACGAAGGAACGCGGAAGTGAGTATAAGGGAGTAAAGGTCATCGGCTGCATCGAGGACCTCGACTATATTTTAGAGCAGAACAGTCTCGATGAGATCGCCGTCACACTGAGCCTGAGCGAGTATGAAAAACTCCGCCATATCGTTGCTCTCTGTGAAAAATCCGGCGTGCACACGAAGTTTATCCCGGATTACGGGAACATTATCCCGACGATCCCGTATATGGAAGATCTCCAGGGCCTGCCGGTGATCCATATCCGCCGCGTTCCGTTGAATGATCCGATGAACGCGATGGTAAAGAGAGCCGTCGATATCGTGGGTGCGATCGTGGGGATCGTACTTTTCTCCCCGATCATGCTGATCGTGGCAGTGCTCATCAAGCTGACATCTCCGGGACCGATCATTTTTTGTCAGGAACGAGTCGGCCTTCACAACCGGCCGTTTAAAATGTATAAATTCCGTTCCATGACGGTTCAGGATCCGGGCAAGGAGAAGAGCCGCTGGACAACAAAGGGAGATGCCCGTGTAACTCTCATCGGAAAAATTATCCGCCGTACAAGCATCGACGAGGTGCCGCAGTTCTTTAATATCCTGATTGGTGATATGAGTCTTGTGGGTCCGAGACCGGAACGGCCATTTTTCGTTGAAAAATTTAAGGAAGAAATCCCGCGATATATGATCAAGCATCAGGTCCGTCCGGGCCTTACCGGCTGGGCGCAGGTGAATGGTTACCGTGGAGACACTTCGATCATTAAACGGATCGAGCATGATCTCTATTATATCGAGAACTGGACACTTGGTCTTGATTTCAAGATCATGTTCCTGACGGTTTTCAAGGGATTCATCAATAAAAACGCTTACTAAGACGAGGACAAATGACATGAATTATGAAGACGAATTAGACCGTTCCCGCGCCAGAAAGAGCAGACGGCGTGAGAGCGAGAGTGAGACGTCCGCAAAACGCCGCACTCACAGGACGGAAGATCTGTATTCTATGAGTGCTGACCCGGGAAGCCGTGCAGGCCGTGCCGCAGCAAAGAGCCATGGGGCAGCTTCCCACAATCACAGAAGACGGAAAAACGGAAACAAGAAGAAAAAGATCATCATCGGTGTTCTGATCGCCCTGATCGTTCTGGTCCTGGGGTTTGCCGCAGCGGTATACGGCTATATCCGGCACAACTTCGGAAAGATGAACGGACAGAATAATTTTGATATTGCGGACGTTCGGAATGAGAACATCTCTCTGGAAATGAGAGATAAGATGGAAAAAGGCTACTGGACCATTGCGGTATTTGGCCTGGACTCCCGTGACAATTCCACAGGAAAAGGCAACCAGTCCGATGTTATCATGATCGTGAACTTAAATCGTGAGACCGGAGAGATCAAGCTGGCATCCGTATTCCGCGACACTTACCTGAATGTGAGCGACAAGAACACATACAATAAGATCAACGCGGCATATGCGATGGGTGGTCCGGAACAGGCCGTAAAAGCCCTGAATAAGAATCTGGATCTCAACATCACCCACTATGTAGCGTTCAACTGGAAGGCAGTCGCAACAGCGATCAACATCCTCGGCGGTGTCGACATCGATATCAGTAAGTCCGAGTTCTACTACATCAACGCGTTCATCACAGAGACGGTAAAAGGTACCGGAATTGGTTCTGTACAGTTAAAGAAAGCAGGTGTGAACCATCTGGATGGCGTACAGGCCGTTGCCTATGGACGTCTTCGTCTGATGGACAGTGACTATGCGCGTACAGAGCGCCAGAGACTTGTAATCCAGAAGGCATTCGAGAAGGCGAAAAAGGCAGACTTTGCGACATTAAACAGCCTGATCGGCAATATGTCCGCGATGTGCGCGACAAATATCAATATGAATGATATCCTTCCGATGGCGAAGAATGTCACGAAATACCATCTCGGTGAGACGACCGGATTCCCGGCAGCCCGCGGAGAGCAGAAGATGAAGATCGGCAAGCTGAAATTGTCCTGTGTTATCCCGCAGACACTCGTGAGCAATGTTACAAGCCTTCACAAGTTCCTCTATGGTGAAGAGGACTACAAGCCATCCAGCACGGTCCAGACGATCAGCAATAAGATCGCTGAACTTACTGGACTGAATAAGGCTGGCAAGGAAATCGATCATGTAGCGACGGATCAGGGATATATCCCGAAGGGCGAGACGGAGGCCACGACACTTTCCGCTGAAGAGGAGAGTAAGAAGGAGAGTCAGGAAGAATCCCAGATGGAGTCCATGCTCGAAGAATCCAAGAAGGAATCTGAGAGCACGGGTGAAACTGAGACAGGACCGGACGGCAAGCCGATCGAAACTTCTTCCGGAAGCCATGAGACCAGCGCCGCTTATGAGACGGATGAGCATGGAAATATCTATGTGAAGCCGACAGAGAGTCACGCAGTGAGCCCGACAGATGAGGCGGAGACTTCCACGGAGGAGTTCCGTCCGTCAAATCCGCAGGAGACCACAGCGGAGAATCCGGTGGGACCGGGATATGAAAAGTCCACCGCTGTTCCGGAGGCGACCACAAGCGCCGGCCCGGCAGCCCAGACAGAAGGACCGAGTTCTGTGACTGTTCCAGGCGGAACAGTTGCACCGGAAGGTCCGGGTGCTGGAGTTTAGGAACAAGGGCCAGGCAAAAAGGTTATAAAGGAAATATAGGATCTTAAGGATCAAGACGCATCGTCTGATTGATTTGGAAGAAATATTCCAGACTACCAGATGGTGCGTCTTTTTTTGCGTGCAGCGGGCCATATCCATACCTGTGCGATAACGGTACTACTGTGAAAAATCTCGACAAATGGCTGATTTTTTTGAATTCGCGGTAGTCCGGCACAGTGGAAAGGTTTTACCCGGCTATATTTTCAAACGAAAATCTGAATTTACAATTTACATAGATTATACAAAGTAGTTACCGAACCATGGTTTTTGGTTTCGGGGATTCGTGATAAAAATAATACTGTACAGAGAAAGAAAAAACGTAACTATTCAGTACCTTCATAGTTACGTGCAAAAATCCATTCCAGATCAGC
>ERZ773144.951-NODE-951-length-27778-cov-5.544458_pt1 | contig 27778 bp, 25 predicted proteins | sample MGYA00580849_ERZ773144 | MGnify/ENA primary metagenome ERZ773144 (study PRJEB29015, sample SAMEA2737861) | human gut metagenome | biome: human gut; feature: human-associated habitat; material: faeces | place: China | collected 2012 ...
TAAAAGATTTATATCTTGTTCTTCTATTTCTTTAAAAAATTTATTTATATTTTTTTCATTTTCTAAATCTAAAGAATATATATTTAATTTTTCTTTGTATTTTTTCTTTAATTCTTTAAGAATATCCTGATTTCTCCCCACAGCTAATATTTCCCAATTATTTCTGTAAAAGATATCTATTAAAGCTTTTCCTATTCCTCCTGTTGCACCAGTTATTAATACTCTCATATCTATTCCCCTTTTTGTAATAATTTCCATATAATAATTATACCTTAATTTCTTTCTGATTTATATATCTAAAATTACATATTTGGTATATTAAAAATTGGTTATAATATCTCCCCAAGAAATAAAAAAGAGAAGATAACAAAATAAAAGTTTCTCCAACAATCTCACCTTTTGTTATCTTTCTCTCATGAATTTTTATAATATTTATATATTATTTTTTCCAAAAATTTTCAATATTTTATATTCTTTTAATATCATTATACATGCAAGAATAAAAGCCAGAATATCTGCTATTGGCGCTGCCCATAACATTCCATTTATACCAAAATTATATGATAAAATTATAAGACATGGTATAAGAAACACCACATCTCTTGAAAGTGAAAGTATAGTAGCTTTTATAGGTTTTCCAATAGACTGCAGAAAAATACTGCTGGCTTTTTGTATGCAGCAAAAAAGTATTCCACTTAGATATATACGAAAACACAAATTTGCATATTCATTATAGAGATCACTCTCACTTCCAAATAACCTTATTACAATATGTGGATAAAATTCAAAAATCAGCATAGCTGTAAAGCCTACTATAATATTTGAAAGAATAACAAATTGATAGGTTTTTCTTACCCTGTCATAATTTCCTGCACCATAATTATAACCTGCAATAGGCTGTCCTCCTACTGCTATCCCTACTGAAAATGCAATTACTATTCCAAAGACTTTCATGACAATACCTATTACTGAAAGAGGGATGTCAGTTCCATATTTAGATAATTCTCCATGCAGTCTTATTATATTGTTTACTGTACTAATAATCACTACAATAGAAATTTGTGTTATAAAACTAGAAATGCCTAATTGACATGTTCTTTTAATTATATTTTTTATAGGAATAAAACTTTCTTTATTAAATTTAAAAGATTTTGGACTTTTAAAATATAATATAGTTACTATACAGGAAGCTATCTGTCCTATAATTGTAGCCAGTGCTGCCCCTTTTACCCCCATATTAAATACAAATATAGCAACTGGATCAAGAATAAGATTGATAACTGCTCCAATCATAGCAGCAAACATAGAATATTTAGGTGAACCATCAGCTCTTATTACAGCATTCATACTTGATGTAAAAATAAAAAAAGGTATTCCTAATAAAATTATATACATATATTCTAAAGCATACTTATAACTTCCTTCAGTTACACCAAATATCTTTAAAATATTATCAATAAAAATTAATCCTATTACCATTAAAATTATACCTATAGTACAAGTTATTATTATTCCATTCCCTACACATCTATGACTTGTTTCTCTTGAGTCACTTCCCAGAGAAATACTCAATTGTGCTGCTGTTCCATCACCTATAAGCAATGCAATTGCAAGTGCTAGTACTGTAAAAGGATATACTACATTAGTTGCAGCATTTCCAAGATAACCAACACTCTGCCCTATAAAGATCTGATCTACAATATTATATAATGCTCCTACTAACATAGACAATACACATGGAAGTGAAAACTTAAATAAAAGTTTTCCTACTGGTTCCTTAACAAGATAAACACCTGCTTTTTCTTTTGTTTCATTCATTTTTCTCTCCTCCAACAAATAAAATAGCGTGTAATCTAAGCAATTAATGCTTCTAGATCACACGCTTTTAAAGCTGGATTTACATCTATACAGATTATACACAAGATATCTTTGATACTTATATCAGTATATCATGTTTTTTTTCATGATGTAAGAAAAAATTATCTTTCTAATTAAAATTTATCTCTTGAAATTATAAATTCAACTCTTCTATTTTTTGCTCTTCCTTTTTCAGTTTGGTTAGAAGCAATAGGATTTTGCTTTCCATATCCCTCAATAGAAATATTAGAAAGTTTTACTCCTCTATTGGCAAGATAGTCTTTTATAGCATCTGCTCTTTTTACAGAAAGCTCAAGATTATACCCTTCACTTCCTATAAAATCAGTATATCCATCTATCTTAATTCTAATATCTGGATTCTCTTCCAACGCTTTTGCCAATGCATTTAAGCTTCCCTTAACTTTATTTTTAACTTCATATTTATTGAAATCAAAAAGTACAAGCTCAGGCATAGAAAGAACTAAGTTATTTCCTTCTCTTCTTATTGTAACACCCTTTTCATTAAACACTATGATTTCTTCAAGAGTTTTTTTAGAAACATCTATATCTTCCATTACAAATTCATTTTCAGTTTCTTCAATAACCAATTCTTTTAAAGGTTGTTTATCCACAGAAGAACATCCAGTCAAAATAACAATAAGTGAAGCTGATAATACAAGTAATACTTTTTTCATTTTTCCTCCTCAAAATTATTTTAGAAAATAACAAACATTACATTTTCATTAGGAACCTGTTCATTTCTGCTTTTATTTGGATTTTTTACCATCCATTCAAAAAGATATTTTGCATGAGGTTCTGTAGTTCTTACACATTTTCTAGTCCCTGTAAAAGTTCCTAAAGTTTTTTCTTTCTGTCTCATAAAAAATTCTCTGTTAGCATCTTCTTCATAATTTATAGGAGTTCCATGAAGATATCCTCCACCAGAAAATCTAATAGCATACCTTGCATATCCTTGTTTTTCTCCCACCTCACTATTATATGGCATTATATATTTTGCCATTGGAGCCACAAAAAATCCTTTTGGAGTTTCAAATCCTACTTCACTTTCTATTCCAGTTTTACTATATACATATGATACTATTTCCCATTTTTCATCTTCATTTTTTTCAAAAATTATAAGATTTTGATTTTCTATGTCTATAGCTATAACTTTTTTAAAATCTTTATCTATTTTAGGATTTCTAGATATCCTTTTATTTTCGATAACTAATGGCTCTTTTATTGAAGCTACATGTACTTTTGAAGTTTTATCTCCCTGCTCTACAATGGAAAGTATTGATCTGTCTGGAACAAATATTCTCTCTTTTCCATACCATCCAACTATATTTTGGTCAAGAGAAGTTCCATATTTATCTTTTTCTCTTTTGAAATCTACATTGTTAGGATTAGGTACATAAGAATTTGTACTTACTATTTCTCTTCCTTCTTCCATCTCTTTTGTAATAAAATTCTCAAGCTCATTTATCTTATCCAGAGCTTTTTCAAATCTAAACATTCTCTTTCTTACAACCATAGAAGAAATATATCCTATTTCTCCATCATTAGTCTCTACTTTATACCAATAATTTCCATAATCATATATTTTTTCTAGTGCTTTCAGTTTAGCATCATAATTAAATTTTTTTATGATTTTACCCTTTGTACTTGGCAGATCTCTTAAATTCGCTGTTCTTGTCCTTACAAAGACATAGTCCAACACTTTTGGATGACCACCATTATATTTTTCATTTAAAATAATGTTCTCTGGCATCTCATTGTCATATATTGCAACTGTAGTCCAACTAGTATCTCCCTCAAAAGAAAAAGCTGCAGTCCCAATCATAAATAATGAAATCAACGCTGTTTTTAAAAGTCTCATTTTCTCCCTCACCCTTTTCATTATTCTCTCATAAATTAAAGAGAGCCCTGAATGATATTTTAGCATTAAATCACTAGTGATTCAAGCAAATTTTCATTCAGAGCTTGTTAAATCTCAAAACTGTTTATTTTATTTCTTAACCATTCCTCTTTGAACCATTTCTTTTACAATATAAGTTGCAACATCATCTGCATATTTTCCTGGACCAAATCCAGCATCATATCCTAATTCTTTTGCTAGTTCATTAGTAATTCTAGCTCCTCCAGCTATTAAGATAACTTTATCTCTCAGTCCTTCAGCTTCCAGCAATTCAACCAAGTTAGTTAAGTTATGAATATGAACATCTTTTTGAGTTACAGTTTGTGAAACTATTAAAGCATCAGCTTTTAATTCAATAGCTTTTTGTATAAATTCCTCATTTGTAACTTGGCTTCCAAGATTATAGGCTTCTACACCTTTATATCTTTCAAGTCCATAATGTCCTGCATATCCTTTCATATTCATGATAGCATCAATTCCAACTGTATGAGCATCTGTTCCTGTACTTGCTCCTATCATTACTACATTTCTTCCTATATTTTCAGCAATATATTCTTCACATTCATGCATATCCATTGTATCTATTTCCAAAGCTTGTACTTTTATATTAGTATAATCAACATTATATGATGTAGCTCCATATACTACATAAAATGAAAACTCTTTATCCAGTGCTTCTGAAAAAGCAACAGCTGGGTCTATGAATCCCATTTTTTTAGCTAATTGTATAGCAGCTTCCACACCTTTTTCATTATTAGGTACTGGAAGAGTAAAGCTCATTTGAACTTTACCGTCATTCATTGTATCTCCATATGGTCTTAACTGTGTAAGATCAAGTGTTTTATCAAATTCTTTTTTATCAGTAGAATATAAACCTCCAGACATTATCTATTACCTCCAAGCATTAATTCTATAAATGGATTAAAGTAACTAGAATCTTTTTCAAATACTCCAGCCAGTCCTTTTCCTCCATCTAATGGTCTTTTTATACCAGCAAAAATTCCACCTTCAAGAGTCTTGAATATTCCTATTCCTTCTATAGTTTTTAATAGTTCAGCAGCTTTTTCAAGAACCTCTTTAGCTCTATTTACCATTATACCATCTTTTTTAAACTCAATATCATTACCAAAATCTTCCATGTTATTAAAGATATATTTAGCATTTTCTATAGAAAGTGCTCTGTCTGACATAAATGGAGTATGGATAGCTTCTGTCAGCATTCCTAATAAATGTACCTTTTGATTAGTCATTATAGTTACCATATTGAATAAAGCATCCTGTACATGTCCTTTAAAAATATTTCCTGTCATAAATTTTGTAGGTGGCATATATTTTAATGGAGCTTTAGGGAATATTTCTCTAGCCATTTGAGCTTGAGCTAATTCAAGTAAAAATCCATTTTTAGTATCTGGATGCATTTCAAATGCATGTCCTAATCCCATTTGTTCTTCTGGTAATCCAGCAACTAATGCAAACTGTTCATTAATAAATTGAGAAGCTAAAACTGTATGAGCTTCTTCAATAGCATCAGCTGTAGTTAAATAGTTATCTTCTCCTGTATTAATTATAACTCCAGCAAATCCATTGATAACTCTTGAGAAGAATTGGTCTACTAAAGTTCTCTTCATATTGATATCTCTAAATAATATTCCATACAATGCATCATTCAGCATCATATCCAATCTTTCAAGAGCTCCCATTGCAGCTATTTCAGGCATACAAAGTCCTGAACAATAGTTACAAAGTCTTATATATCTTTTTAATTCTACTCCAACTTCATCAAGAGCTTTTCTCATGATTCTAAAGTTTTCCTGAGTAGCCATTGTTCCTCCGAACCCTTCAGTTGTAGCTCCATATGGTACATAATCCAACAAAGATTGTCCAGTAGTTCTGATAACTGCTATTACATCTGCACCTTGTCTTGCAGCAGCTACAGCTTGTGTTACGTCTTCATATATATTTCCAGTAGCAACAATTACATAGATATAAGGTCCTTTTTTATCTCCATATACATTTAAGTATTCTTCTCTTTTTGCTCTGTTACTTCTTATTCTTTCTACATTAGATTCTGCAATTTCTTTAAGAGCTAATTTAATTTCAAAATCGTCATGCCATTTCATTTTTGTTACATCTAATTCTTTTCTAGCAACTCTTTCAGCTATTTCTTGTGGTTTTAATCCAGTTTCAAGCATTGCATTACCTAAATATTTAGCAACTCCTAAAGAAATATTTCCATTTTCTTTAATAAAATCTACTACTACATTTGGTAATGGTACTTCAAATTCATCAATACCATCTATTCCTAATAATCTGCATATTGTTCTTTCAACAGTAACAGTACTGTGTGCATCAACAAATACTTGTGCATCTGCAGCAATTTTTTTAGCTGACTTACGAGCTTCATCTACTAAATTCCAGTTAAGATTTAGTTTGCTATTCATCTCTTTTAATCCTCCTTAATATACTCTTCAAGTATTATTTCTGTAAATCTTTTATCTATTCCTATCAATTTTGCTATATTCAAAGCATCTTTTGGTACTTCTGCCTTGTCCGCCCTTTCAAGTCTGAAGTCCATATACTCCTGAATAAGTTCCATAGAATTTTTACTCAATTCTATTTTTCTTCTTAAATTTTCAAAATCCACATTTTTTAACCCTACTACTTGATAATGATTCATATTATCCCTTACGATTCCATCAAAATGTGTAGTCATAAGAGATATTGTAGGTCTATCATTTAGATATTTAGCCAAAGCTTCTACGAACTTCTGTCCCTCTTTCGGATTAGTTCCTCTAGCAAACTCATCAAAAACTACAAAGCCTGTTCCTAAATCTAAAAATATATTTACTTCTTTAAGCTTCATTATTTCAGCTCCAAAAGTACTCAACCCTTTAGAGATATCTTGCATATCATCTGATATAAAGAATACGAAATCTACAAGTGGGAATTTTGCTTTTTCAGCAATAACAAAGAATCCCATATGGAAAAGTAAAAGATTTTCTGTTATAGTTTTTAATGCAACACTTTTCCCTCCCATATTTGCTCCAGTTATTATGGTAACTCCTGACTTTAATTTCACATCAATTGGAGTAAAAGTTTTGCTCTTAGCTTCTAACATTTCTCTTACTTCTATGTTTACCAGTCCAATAACATCTATTTCATTATTCATAGATATTTCAGGTCTGATACCTCCATAAGTTTTTGCAAATCTGACTTTAGCCATTAAAAAATCTAGATTCCCTATTTTGTCTATATTTTCTAAAAATCCCTCTGCTTTCTTTAATAAGATAGATGTAAGCTGTTTTCTCACTTCCAGCTCTTCTCTCTCTTCTTCTACAAGTATCTCCAATCTCTCTTCTTTTAGTTGTGATACCTCTTCAAAACTCTTTGCAGTGAATATTCTTTTTTCTACATCTTTTTTCTTATCTCTCACCATTTTAAGTGCAGATGAATAACTGTCATAAACATAAAAGGTAGGCAGCCTATCTTTGTCTGGATCTAGAGCGTCAATCATCTCTTCCATGCTTTCCAGATCAAAGTTTTTTAATTCTTCTGGCAGTTTTTTTAATAAAAGATTTAATTCTTCCATTAAAAGTGCCTGTGCCTTTATTTCAAAAAGGTCTACATCATCTAATATATTTTCCTTTAAGCAATTATTTACAACTGTTTTAATATCTTTTAATCTGTGGATTATTCCTTCAATATCCCTTATCAGACTTTTATTTTCCTCAGAAAATTTCATAAAAACTTCCATTTTTATAAATTCTTCTTTAAGAAGTTGCTCCTCTCCTCTTAAATAATTTTTAAGTTTTTTCAACTTAGTTTTACCATAAGGAGAGAGAGTTTCAACTCTTGTTAAAAGTTTTCTAAATCCTAATCTCTCAAGACTTTTATCATCTATAAATCTCATTACGCTCACCTACTACATCTATGACTTTATATTTTATTTTTTCTTCTAAAAACTTCTTAAATTTATCCTTTGGAAATTCATATCCAAGAGGAGAACGTGGATTACATGTTACAAAAAGAAGATTTATAGTATTCATGACCCTTAGTTCTACACCACTGGCCTCTAATTTCTTTTGAGTTAAAAAATCTACGAAAACTTTTGTTCCATCTTTTGCTATCAATTTTATATTTTTAAAATTACCTCTGTTTTTGATTAGAATCTCAATGAATTTCTTCGTAATAGCTCCCCTAACAGCTATTACCTGTATTCTCTCATTCAGGTAATTTTTTATCTCATCATTCGACTCAAGAGGTCCCATGCCTTCCAAAGTCTTTATTTCACCGTCATTATATATTATTCCAACTCTAGCATCTTGAAAAACTTCGTTGATTTTATCTTTCAGTTCTTTATCTTCCAGACTAGGTAAAGTAAGAAGTGATACAGTATTAGCTGTTTCTTCAATAACTTTTCCCATATCAAGAGATAATGCTGCACCAGTTGCCAATATAGTAGCTTCTGTTACATCACCTACTGCACTTCCTTTTCTGCTTAAAGCTCCATCTACCAGAGATAACTCACTTCCAAAATTTTCCATTATATCTAAAATTTTTTTAATTTGAGTATTATAAGAAGGACCTGCTATGTCTACATAACCTGCCGAAATTGCTTTCATTATTATTATATTCCCCATAGGGGTTGAGAAATCTGTGGTATATAAGATTTCTCTTGTAATATCACAGTTTCTCAAACAATCTCTTGCAGTAGCTACTAATGTTCCTGGAAAAACATATATTCTAGGCTTATGAGTATTAGTCACAACATCTGTATCTTCTCCATCTCTTCCAATAGAAGTAAGTCCAACTATTTTTTTTGTACCTATATCTTCTATCAATTGATTAAGGACAGTTGTTTTCCCTACATTTTTTTCCATTCCTATTATTGACACCCTTTTATAATCTTTCAGTAGATCATAAGTATCCATCATACCGCTACCTCATATAGTCAATTATTTTTCGTTTCTTTTATGTCTGTCAAGTTCTTTTGGTTCTATTGCCATAGCTCCACCACTAAGAAGTTTTGATACTCCAGTGTTTGTTTTACCAGCTTTACAATCTTCACATTGACATTCTTCATGATATTCTTCTGGTTCAGTATAAGTAGTAATAACTCCTTCGAAGTTTCTTAATACAACTTTATGTGGAGCTTGAGAAATTACATATTGAGGCATTACTGGAGTTTTTCCTCCTCCACCAGGTGCGTCAACTACGAATGTAGGTACAGCATATCCTGATGTATGTCCTCTTAATCCTTCAATAATTTCAATTCCTTTAGAAACTGGAGTTCTGAAGTGCTCCAATCCCATTGAAAGATCACATTGATAGATATAGTAAGGTCTTACTCTCATTTTTACTAAATCATGAACTAATCTTTTCATTACATGTACACAATCATTAATTCCTCTTAAAAGAACTGATTGGTTTCCTAGTGGAATTCCAGCATTAGCTAATAATTCACAAGCTTTTTTAGATTCTGGTGTTACCTCTTTTGGATGGTTAAAATGTGTATTTAACCAAATTGGATGATATTTTTTCAACATTTCAACTAATTCAGGAGTTATTCTTTGAGGAAGAACAACTGGAGTTCTTGATCCAATTCTTACTATCTCAACATGAGGGATTGCTCTTAATTTGCTGATAATATATTCTAAAGTCTCATCAGAAACTAGTAAAGCATCTCCTCCTGATAACAAAACGTCTCTTACTTGTGGAGTTTTAGCTATATATTCAATAGCTTTATCTATTCTATCCATAGGCATTGCATCATCACTTGCTCCAGCAAATCTTCTACGAGTACAGTGTCTGCAATACATTGAACACATATCAGTTATTAATAAAAGTACTCTGTCTGGATATCTATGAGTCAATCCAGGAACTGGAGAGTCTTCATCTTCATGTAATGGATCTAAAAGATCAGCTTCAGCTTGATGAATTTCCTTTATTGAAGGAATAGCTTGTTTTCTAACTGGGCAATTAGGATCATTACTATCCATTAATGAAAAATAATATGGAGTAATAGCCATTCTTAAAGTTTCAAGAGTTTTTTTAACTCCTTCTTCTTCCTCTGGACTTAGAGTTATATATTTTTTAAGATCTTCTAAACTTTCTATTCTGTTTTTTACTTGCCAGTGCCAATCATTCCATTGCTCATCTGTTACATTTGGGAAAAATTTTGCTCTAGTGTTAACTGTGTTCATTTTATCATCTCCTCTAAATTTTAATTTCATGTCTTAGTTTTTATAAGTTATTTTTTAAAGCAAAAGATTAAACATATAATTCGTTGAATATTTCTCTTAATACAGCACTTTCTCTCAATTCTTCTAAAGTAATTGCAGCATGATCTTTAGTGTATCCATTTCCTACTATCATAGTAACGTCTTTTCCTACACCTTCAGCACCTAAAGCAGCTTTAGTGAATGAAGTTGCCATAGAGAAGAAATAAGCTATTCCTAAATCTTTAACTGGTAAAATTGTTGACATTTCTGTATTTTGTACATTTACACAGTTTATAGCGATATCTACTTCTTTACCATCATTAGCAGCTAATACTGCATTTAATACTTCGATTGGTTTTGTAGCATCAGCAATAACTACTTTTATTTTGTCACTTACTCTAGCTAATAGAGCAGCTTCTTTTTCATTTCTTACTAATCCAATTACAGTTCCAGTAGGTCCTACTCTTTTTACTGCTTCATAAGCACAAAGCATTCCTGATTTTCCAGCTGATCCAAGGATAACAACTGATTGACAAGGTCTAGCTAATTTAGCAACTTGTGCAGGTGCTCCAGCTACATCTAGAGCTGCAAGAGCTAAAGTTTCAGGCATATCTTTTGGTAATACAGCATAGATTCCACTTTCGAAAAGTATTGCTTTACCTTTGATTTCTACTCTGTCGATATCTGGTTTTACATCAACAATTTCATCTATTCTTAATGGAGTAAGAGATAGAGAAACTAGAGTAGCTATTTTATCTCCAACTTTAAGATCAGTTTTTCCAACTAAATCGTCTCCAATTTTTTCGATAGTTCCAATAAGCATTCCACCTGATCCAGTTACAGGGTTTTGCATTTTTCCTCTTTCACCAACAATTTCTTTTATTTTAGCTTTGATTTTTTCTACATCGTGTCCTGCTTCTTCTTCGATTTGAGTAAATGAAGCTGAGTCAACGTTTAATGCCATTACATCTATTAATATCTCATTTGAGTATATGTTCATGTCGTTATTTATTTTTAAAGCTGGTTGTGGTAAAACTCCTTGTGGTTCTATAACTCTGTGTGTTCCATATTTACATCCTTTTATCATTTAAAATCTCCTCCTTAAATTATATTTTAGTTCCTATTATTCAATTTAAATTATTTTTTTAATCCTAAAATTTCTCTAGCTTCATCAGGAGTAGCAACTTCTCTTCCTAATTCTTTAGCCAGTCTTACAACTTTTTCTACAAGTTCTCCATTTGATTTAGCAAGTACACCTTTTTCAATGTATACATTATCTTCAAATCCAACTCTTACATGTCCTCCCATAACAATAGCCATTGCTGCCATTGGAAACTCATGTCTTCCTATTCCAGCCACTGTCCATGTAGAACCTTCTGGAATACTTTCACTGATAAATACAAGATCTCTTGCACTTGCTGCCATTTGAACTCCCAAAACAAAATCAAAATGCATAGGTTTTTTGATGAACCCTTGTTTTGCATATCTTATAGCATAATCTACCATACCTTTGTCAAATACTTCAATTTCAGGTTTTACTCCTCTTTCAATCATTATTTTTCCAAAGTTTTTAATAGTATTTTCAGTATTAGTGAAAACTTCATCTCCACCAAAATTACAAGTTCCACAATCTAGAGTTGCCATTTCAGGTCCTAATTCAGTAGGCTGTAATCTTTCAAGATCTGTCATTCCAACTGCTCCACCTGTAGATGGTTGAATTATTGCATCTGGGCATTTCTCTCTTATTGCATCCATACATTGTTTAAATCTTTCTTTAGATTGAGTAGGAGTCCCATCATCTTCTCTTACATGCAAATGAATTATTGAAGCTCCTGCTTTGTATGCTCCATATGCTTCTCTTACTATTTCTTCTACAGTATAAGGAACTGCTGGATTTTGTTCTTTAGTTACTTCAGCTCCGCATATAGCTGCTGTAATTATTAATTTTTCCATTTCCATCTCCTTTACAATTCAGTAATTTATTTCTATTTTTTTCTTTGTTTATCCTTAGGAGTTACACAAGTTCCACTTGCTCTACATACAACAATTGGTTCAGCTAAAACATCAGCAGCTGAATCATTGATATCTGGTCTAGGAACTATAACCTTTCTAGCTTCAAAAACCATTTTTCTTGAACTGTTTCCAGAACTTACTATTTCACCAACAGCTTCTATAAAATCTCCAGCAAACACAGGGGCCATAAATTCTACACTGTCATATGCTTTAAATAAACCCTCATCTCCATCCATTTGAATTAAAAGTTCAGTAGCAACATCTCCAAACAACTGCAGCATTCTAGCACCATCAACTAAATTTCCTCCATAATGTGCATCATGAGAACTCATTCTTAGTCTGATCATTGATTTCATAATTTTTCCTCCTAAATTCCTTAAATTTAAATTTTCAAAAAATTAAAAAAGATGCATGTGATAATAGACATAGTTAAACTGTAAGCATGATTTGATCTTGATTTTACTCAACCCAAAATAGCTCTCCACAATAAATGTGACAGTTGTTGCATATTTCTGCAACCCCCAAGAAAAAAGACCATAAGCAATCTTTCCTCTTTCGGCAACTACGTCCTTCGCATGAAGCATTGAGAGCTTTTTCTCTTAGCATCTCCATACTACCTCCATAAATGCACCTCTATTTTTATAATAAATATTCAATTGTCCTATACGCTTGCTATGTCATTTGATTTCTAGATAAGCTATATTTATGATATATATACATGCTTTTTCTAAAAATATAACACATTTCTTTCAATATAAGTATACTTTGACTTTTTTTAAAAGTCAATAGAAATTCTAAATTTTTTTTTAAAATTTAAAACTTTCTCTTTAATATTCAGTAAAGTAACCATATTTCTAACTGTTTTTCTTTATTTAGAGGATTTTCAAACTTTATTTAGTATATTGTTATAATATACATATTTATTTTATTTAAAACTTAACTTACGAGGAGGGAAATTTTTATGAAAGACCAATTTTTTATGGATGAATATTCTACTATATTTAAAGTAATTGAAAAAACCCCTCTATTCAGTGCTCTTACCAAAGAAGAAGTAAAAGAAATGCTTTCATTAATGATTTTAAAAAATTATAAAAAAGGAGAAATTATTTTTGAACAAGATAGTTCTCCTAATAATATTTATATAATTGAAAATGGTATTGTTAAACTTTTTCATAGAAAAGATGAAACTGATTTTGATATTGGAACTTTTACTACTGGAAATTGTTTTGGAGAAGTTGCACTTATTGGTATACTTCCATATATTGGAACTGCTGTTGCTATGAGTGAATTATCTGTACTGCAGTTTTCAAAAATGTCCTTGCATAGGTTATCTAAAGTTAATATAACCTTATTTAATAAATTTCTTTTGAATATATCAAGAGAGGTGTGCAGAAGACTCTATCTCATTGATAAACATCTTGTTAAAGCACTGGAAGAAAATTCAAAATTCAACAATTCAATTTTATAATTCCATATTTACCCTTTATAAAAATCATGATATAATCCTTATAGGCAATTTAGAAAAATTTATTGGAGGTTTACCTATGAAAAAATATATATGTGAAGTTTGTGGATATGTTTATGACCCTGCTGTCGGAGATGTAGATCATGGTATCAAAGCTGGAACTTCTTTTAATGATCTTCCAGAAGACTGGACTTGCCCTCCTTGCGGTGCTGACAAACATGCATTCAGAAAATTTAAGTACTAATTCAAAATTTCTATGGCATAGAATATTTCTATGCCATTTTTTATTTTACTTTTAATTTCAAAAAAAATGCTATATAATAGCAGAATAAATAATTTCTATTGAATATTTTGGAGGATTTTTATGTTGTTAGATTTTATAAATAATCTCAAAAAAAAATATCCTAGTTCTTTTTGGCTTATGTGTTTTACTATTACTTGGGAAAGATTTTCATATCATGGAATCTCAACATTACTTGTTCTTTATTTTACCGCTTCTGTCACTAAAGGTGGAATTGGACTTTCACCTAAAGAAGCTACTTCTCTTTATGGACTTTATGTAGGAGTATTACACCTTACTCCACTTATTGGAGGATGGTTATCTGATAGATATTTAGGACAGCAAAAATCTATTATTCTAGGAGGAATCTTTATATCTCTTGGAAACTTTCTTTTATTTACAAGTTCAGGTATTTATCAATTATATTTCAGCCTTCTTTCAATTATTATAGGAAATGGGTTCTTTAAAGCAAATGGTACTAATCTTGTAGGTAATATCTATTCACATAAAAGTACTCTTGAAAGAGAGATTGCTTATAGTCTTTTTTATATGTTTATAAATTTAGGTTCTTTTCTTGCACCTTTTACAGCTGGATTAGTAGCTGATAAATTTTTTGCTGTAAAAAATATTACTGGAGAAATTATACATTATGGCTATAAACCTATGTTTTTTATTTGCAGTATTATAGGTATTATCTGGACTCTTGCTTTTTTCTGTCTTGCTCCCAAATATTTAGAAAATACTGGAAAAACACCTTGTTATACATATAAAACTGAAAAAAAATCAATTTTTTCTTTTGATTTTACTGAAAATGAAAAAAAAAGAATAAAAGCTATGGGAATAATATCAATATTTGTTATTTTATTTTGGACTTCTTTTTATCAATCATTTAGTTCTATCACTTTATATGCAAGAGATCATGTTAATAGAAACCTTTTTGGATTTATAGTTCCTGTTCCTTGGTTTGCTGCATTAAATGCTATACTTGGAATCACTTTTTCTCCAATACTAGCGTTAGTATGGAATCAGCTTCGCAAAAAAAATATAACTATACCTGTTAAAATTTCTCTTGGCATATTTTCTATGGGTACAGCTTTTGCCTTCATGACTGTTTCAGTTCTAACTTCTGGTAATATGAAAGCAAATATGATTTTTATTATTTTTGCTTATGTTTTTAATACTTTATCCGAACTTTGTATAGCTCCTATTGGTATTGCTATGTTCAATTGTCTTTCCCCAAAAAGATATTCTACATTTTTTATGGGATTATGGTATATGACTATGTTTTTTGCAAGTATTATTTCTGGTAAAGTTGCTGGTTTTACCCAAGATATGGGATTTCTCACTATTTTCTTTTCTCTTTCTGTGTTGCTCTTTGTAATGGGAGGCATTTTATACTTAGCTAGAAAAAATCTTGATAATCTTATGGTTGTAGAAGATGACTGTGATTGCAGAATAATATAAATAGTCTTTAAATAAAAAGGATGGCTAACTGCCATCTTTTTTATAATATTATATTTCTATTTTGCCTTCTACAAATTTTACTGCGGTTCCACCAATAAGCACATCTATTTTTTCTTTTTTAATTTGAATTTTTCCCATTATTTCACTTTTCCTACCTAATTTCTCTCCTTGTGTAACAACAACATTTTCATTAGCTTTTATTTCTCCTATTGTATATAAATAATAAATTAATGCCCCATTAGATGTTCCAGTTGCAGCTTCCTCATCTATATCAACTATTGGAGCAAAATTTCTGGCATAAAGCTTTGTTTTACTTTCTGTTTTTTCTATATAAAATGGATGAAGAGATATTATATCTAATTCCTTACTTATTTTTTTTATTTTTTCCATATCTCCAATTATTTCATTCAATGCTTCTTTTCTTTTTAATGGTATCATCAAATCCCAAACACCAGTATATGCTTTTACTATTTCTATATCATCTGCAAAACTATCAGGAGATATATTTAATGCCTCTCCTAATTCTATTTTATTTACAGTAAAACTTCTATCTATCTTAGGTGAAGCTTGGTACATCATTATATTATCTATTTTTTTATTTTTTATTTTTATAACAATAGGAAGAGTTCCCAAATTAGTTTCTATATTTATTTGATTTTCCCCTTCTTCAACTTTTATTATTCCACACTCTACAAGTGCAGTTCCATAAGCTATAGTTGCATGACCACATAAATCTATTTCTTCTTTTGGAGTAAAAAATTTTACTTTTATTTTTCCATGTTCGTTTAAAAATAAAAATACAGTTTCAGGATATCCAAGTTCTTTTGCTATATTCTGCATTTCTTCATTCTTTAACCCATCAGCTCCCAGCAAAACTCCAGCTGGATTTCCTTTAAAAAGTTCTGTTGTAAATGAATCATATATTAATAATTTTTTTTCCATATTCCATCCTTTCAATCTAGAATTATTTTTCCAAGTTTATTTCTATTACCCTCATAAAATTTTCATATGCTATTTTTCTTATATCTTCTTCTGAATATTCTCTCTTTCTCAATTCTTCTATAACATTCTGTGCATAAGAAGCATCTTCTAAACCTTTTGGATTCATATCTTTTCCTGTTCTTCCAGTATAAAGATATTCACAAAAATCAAATCCTAAACCAACATGTTTAATTCCTGCCAGTGATACCATATAGTCTATATGATCTACATATCTTTCTATTGTCTGTTTTTCCTTTTCTAAATCTACAAAGCCTTTATATGCAACTGCTCCCACTAATCCTCCGCTCTCTGCCACTGCTTTAATTTGATCATCAGTTAAATTTCTTACATGATCACAAAGACTTCTGGCATTTGAATGAGAAGCAATTATAGGCTTATTACTTGTTTCATAAATACCCCAGAAAGTTTTTTCATTTGAATGAGATACATCCACAATCATTCCTAATTCATTCATTTTTTCTATTGCTGCTTTACCAGTTTCTGTTATCCCTCTATTTTCATCACCTTTGGCCCCTGTTCCAAGATCATTTTCTTCATTCCATGTAAGAGATGCATGTCTAAAACCTAATTGATAAAAAGTATCCAGCCAATCTAAATTTTTCTTTATTGCTCTAAGTCCTTCTATTCCCATAAGAACATTTAATTTTTCATTTATTATTCCTCTGTTGAAATCTCCTGAATTTTTTATTATATTATAAAGTTCTTCATTTTTTTTGATTTCATGTATAGTTGAATTTATCATCCACATCATTTCTTTTTCTTCATCAACTGCATTTTCATCAAGGTAAGCTATAAATATTCCACCCATAATATTTCCAGCTTTGAATCTGTCAAGATGATATTTTTTTACAATGTGTTCTTCTTCATTTTTTCTTTTTGCAGAAACATCAAACCATATATCTGCATGCCCATCAAATATTTTCATTTCTTAGTCCCCCTTGTTTTTAATTTTACTTTTAAAAAAATATTATTTCAGCTTCAGCTTCATACCAAGGTCCTTTTTCATCCTCTCCTTCAGTTATAAAAAATTCTATTTGAACATCTTCTAAAGTCATTCCCACAGAATGCAACTCTTTATCTTCATAAAATTCTATTTTTTTATATTTAGTATTTTCCAATCTTTCAGCTATGTCTTCTCTCAATTCTACCAATTCCAATAAATCTTCCTCCAAATTATATCCTAATTTCTCAAATTCTTTTGATATAGTTCCAATTCTCTTTGCTAATTTTTCTGATATCATTATTCCCCCTATTTAAATTTTAAGACCATTTTTATTTTTTTTATTCTCTTTATTACTCCAAGAGCAAACTTTATTTTTTTTATTTCAAATGGTATCTTATTCAAAGCTTTTTCCATTTGAATTTCTATTTCTTTCTCAGTTAAGACTTTTTTCAATAGTTTCTCCCTTCATTCATGTCTGATTTTTCTTCATTTTTAGTATATTATATATTATACCCCATATTGTGCAACTTTGAAATATTTAATATAGAAAATTATTTTGTTTTATAAATAGAAATTCAATGGGATATATGATATAATCAATAAGGAAAACTTGTATATCTGTGAAAACTTTTTTATAAATAAAAAAAGATTTTTTCATTAGTATACGAATTACTAGGATATAAATAATCAAAATAAAGGAGTTATAATGAACTTTTTTAAAAATTTTGGAGTCAAAAGTGCTGATTATAAACTAGGTGAAATACAATTTGAATGTGTAGGTTGCACCAGTAAAAAAGTCAGATTTCATAGACTGCAAAACATCTTTCTTTTTTTCTCTTTTCCTATTTATAAATATAAGGTAGATCATGTAATTCACTGCCAAAAATGTAACAGTGTTTATGAAATAAAAAATGATTCTGCAATAAAAGTTTATAGAAGAAAAGCTGCTACTTATGATGACATTGAATCTATTTTAATAGAAAGAGGAATATGTCCGTATTGCGATACACCTTACAGACAAACACCTTCTTGCTGCCCTAACTGTAGCAAAGAACTTTAATATTGATTTATTGGAGGTACTATTTTGGATTTAACATTTTTCAAAGGAATGATTACTGGACTTATTTTATCACTTCCTTTTGGTCCTGTAGGGATTTATTGTATGGAAAAAACTTTAGTAGAGGGGCAAAAGGAAGGTTATGTATCTTCCCTTGGAATGGTCACTGTAGATGTTATTTATGGTTTAACAGCCCTTCTGTTTATCAATAAAATAGATGATTTCATTATAAAATATGAATGTTTTCTTGAAATTGGTATTAGTGTTTTTCTACTTGTTGTTGGTTTAAAAAAAATGAGCAGAAAAATGAAAGTAAAAAAAATAGAACTTGGTCCTGTTGGAATTATCCAAAATTACTTTACTACATTTGCTGTTGCTTTAGCAAATGTTTCAAGTATCTTCACTATAATGGTTATCTTCACTACTTTGAGGATATTTGAATCTGAAGGACATGCTGTTCCTTTTCAAGTTGCCTGTGGTATATTTTTAGGAGGAGCTGCTGAATGGTTTTTTACTACTTTTCTCCTTTCTCACTGGAGAAGAACTATTACTGAAGAAAATCTGATTAAGATATCAAGAATATCAGGTGGTCTTATATTTATATTTGGAATAATTACCTTATTCCATTCTTTTAACAAAATTTTCTTTTAAACATTAATTTTACAAAATAAAGGTGGTTTTTATGAATACAATAAACAATGAGTTTTCAAAATACCTTCAATATGATGAAAACAACAAAAGTACAACAATAGCAGTAGCTATGAGTGGAGGAGTTGACAGTTCCACTGTTGCTTATCTATTAAAAAAACAAGGTTATAATGTCTTTGGAGTTACAATGAAGACTTGTAAACCTGAAGATTCCGATGCTAAAAAAGTATGTGAAGATTTAGGAATTCCCCATTATCTTTTAGATGTAACAAAAGAATTTAAAGAAAACGTGATGAATTATTTTGTAGATGAATACCTTAAAGGTAAAACTCCAAATCCATGTATGGTGTGTAATAAACATATAAAATTAGGATTACTTATAGATTTTGTACGTTCTAAAGGTGCTGATTTTATGGCAACTGGTCATTATACTCAGATGAAAGATGGTATTCTTTCTATGGGTGATGATGCTGGTAAGGATCAAGTATATTTCCTTTCTCAAATGAAAAAAGATAATTTAAAATATCTTAAATTCCCTATTGGAAATCTTGAAAAACCAAAAGTCAGAGAGTTGGCTCAGCTTCTCGGAGTAAGAGTATATGCTAAAAAAGACTCTCAAGAAATATGCTTTGTTGAAGATGGAAAACTTAAAGAATTTCTTATGGAAATGAGCAATGGAAAAGCTGGAAAACCAGGAGATATAGTTGATACAAATGGAAAAGTACTTGGTAAACACAAGGGGCTCTCTTTTTATACAATTGGTCAAAGAAAAGGCTTGGGAATAGCCCAAGAAAATCCTCTTTATGTCATTGAATTGGACAGCAAAAAAAATTGTATAATAGTAGGTCCAAATGAAATGCTTTTTAAAAACAGCCTTGTTGCTGATAATATCAACCTCATATCTCTTAACAGCATAGAAGAGCTAAATAACATAGAGTGTTGGGCAAAAACACGTTCAAGAGATCAACTTCATAAATGCAGACTTGAAGTTCTCTCTAATGGAAATATTAAAGTAAATTTTATAGAAAATCAAGTAAGAGCTGTTACTCCAGGACAAGGAGTAGTTTTTTATGACAAAGATCATAAAGTACTAGGAAGTGGATTTATAATATAAAATACATAATTTAGGAGGAAATGCTTATGATTATTAAAAATGTTCATCTATTTTATTTCAGTCCTACTTATACTACTAAAAAAACTGTAAAAGCTATTGCTGAAGGTTTAGGTACTGGTTTTATAGAGCATGATCTTACTTTTTCATTTGAGAGTGAGAAAGAATTTTTTCTTCAAAAAGATGAGATTGCCATTATAGGAATTCCTGTTTATGGTGGGAGAACTCCTGTTATCACAAGGAATATGCTAAAAAAGATACATGGAAATGATAGTTTAGCTGTGACTATAGCAGTTTATGGAAATAGAGATTATGATGATGCTTTACTTGAACTTAAAGATATTCTTTCAGAAAATGGATTTTCAGTCATTGCAGCTGGAGCATTTATTGGAGAACATTCTTATACAAAAAAAGTAGGCACTAGAAGACCTGATGATGAGGATATTGCAAAAGCTATAGCTTTTGGTAAAGAAATTAGAGAAAAAGTAGATACTGATACTTATACAAAAAATATTAAAGTCAAAGGCAATTTTCCTTATAGAGAAGATATGCCTGTAAGAGTATTTTCTCCTATGGCAAACAAAAATTGCATTTACTGCAGAAAATGCTATTTAGTTTGTCCAGTTGGAGCAATAGATAAAAAAGATCCTGAATTAGTAGATGTTGAAAAATGTATTCATTGCTATGCTTGTGTTAAAGTTTGTACATTTAATGGAAGAGAAATTCCTGGCAACCCTTTAAAAGACATCATTGGATTTCTTGAAACAAAATGCAGTGAAAGAAAAGAACCTGAAATATTTATCTAAATTTATAACTTAAAACTGATCTTGTAATTGGGTCAGTTTTTTTATAAAAATTTTCATTTAAAGAAAAAAAGAAATATCTTTTCCTCTTGTAAAATAATATAAGAGAAAAATTTTTAAAGTGTAACATATGTTACTGTTTCTCTGTAAAAAATATTGTATTATTAACCTATGACAAAAATGATTTACTTTAAAAAAAGGAGGAATTAAAATGTGCAATAAAATGTTTTGTTTTCAATGCCAGGAAACAATGAAAGGAACTGGATGTACAATTGCTGGTGTATGTGGTAAACAACCTACTACTGCTTCTTTACAGGATTTACTTGTTTATACTGCTAAAGGGGTGGCTGCTTACAGCTCTCAATTAAGAAAAACTGCCAGTACAAATGAAATATTAAAAATTACAGACAAATATCTTATAAATTCTTTATTCATGACTATTACAAATGCAAATTTTGATAATGAAGCTATTATTGATGAAATTAAACACGGATTAAAGTTAAGAAATGATGTTAAAAATATTCTTATAAAAAATGGTACTGTTTTAAATCCAAAATTTGAAAATATTCAACTTACTACTTGGTCTTATATATCAGATGACCAATTAATGGAATTTTCTAAGCATCACGATATTGGAGTTTTAAGAACTGAAAATGAAGATGTCAGATCACTAAGAGAATTATTAACTTATGGATTAAAAGGTATGGCTGCATATGCAGAACATGCAATGAATCTTAATAAAACTAATGAGGAAATATTTATTTTCATGGAAAATGCTCTTTTAGCAACTTTAGATGATACTATTTCTGGAGATGAATTAACTGCTTTAGTTCTTGAATGTGGATCATTTGGAGTTAAAACAATGGCACTTCTTGATGAAGCTAATACTTCAGCATTTGGAAATCCTGAAATAACAAAAGTAAATATAGGAGTAGGCAATAGACCTGGTATATTAATAAGTGGACATGATCTTAATGACTTAGAACAATTGCTTGAGCAAAGTAAAGACAGTGGAGTAGATATTTATTCTCATTCTGAAATGCTTCCAGGACATTACTACCCAAAATTAAAAAAGTATTCTCATTTCTTTGGTAACTATGGAAATGCATGGTGGAAGCAAAAAGAAGAATTTGAAACTTTTAATGGACCTGTTGTTTTCACTACTAACTGTATTGTTCCCCCATTAGAAAAAGCTACCTATAATGATAGAATATTCACTACAAATGCTGCTGGATTCCCAGGATGGAAAAGAATTCCTGTTGGAAAAGATGGTAAAAAAGATTTTTCTGAAGTAATAGCACTTGCTAAAAAATGCAAAGCGCCTACTGAAATAGAAAAAGGTGAAATCATTGGTGGTTTTGCACATAATCAAGTATTTGCTCTTGCTGATAAAGTAGTAGAAGCTGTAAAATCTGGAGCTATTAAAAAATTTATAGTTATGGGTGGATGTGATGGAAGAATGCCTAACAGAAATTACTATACTGATTTTGCAAAAGCTCTTCCTAAAGATACAGTTATTCTTACTGCTGGATGTGCAAAATATAAATACAATAAATTACCTCTTGGAGATATAAATGGTATTCCTAGAGTGCTTGATGCTGGACAATGTAATGACTCTTACTCATTAGCTGTTATAGCTTTAAAATTAAAAGAAATCTTTGGACTTGATGATATTAATAAACTTCCAATAGTTTATAATATTGCATGGTATGAACAAAAAGCTGTAATTGTACTTCTTGCATTATTATCTCTTGGAGTAAAAAATATTCATATTGGTCCAACTCTCCCAGCATTCCTTTCTCCTAATGTTCTAAATGTATTAGTAAATACATTTGGCCTTGCAGGAATATCTGATGTAGAAAATGATTTAGTAAAATTTGGTCTTAAATAAAAATTTAATAAAGCCTGAGATAAGTTTTTACATATCTCAGGTTTTTTATTTAGTTTTTTAGAAAATAATTGACTTTTTTTCTTTTAATAAGATATAATAAATTTGTTAGTTTATACATTCATATTGAACATAAAATAACCATTATATATTAATTATGAGGGGTGTAGAATGAAAAGAAAACTGTTATGTTTACTTAGTGCTGCTGTCATGAGTTTTACTGCTTACAGTACTGATGTTACTACTGATGTTGTCATTGTTGGAGGTGGAGGTGCTGGACTTTCTGCTGCTATTGCTGCAAAAGAAAAAGGAGTTAATGTTATTCTTCTTGAAAAAATGCTTATGTTAGGTGGAAATACTAACTATGCTACAGCTGGTATCAATGCTGCCAATACTGATCTTCAAAAAAAATTAGGAATAGAAGACTCAGCTGAACTTTTTTATAATGATACTATGAAAGGCGGAAAAAATAAAAATAATCCAGAATTAGTAAAAAAACTTACTGCTGATTCCAGTAATATTATCAATTGGCTTACTGAAAGAGGAGCTGATCTTTCTGAAGTAGTATTTACTGGCGGACAAAGTGCAAAAAGAACTCACAGACCTGCTGGCGGACAAGCAGTAGGTCCTGTTATTGTGGATGCTCTTGCTGAAACTGCTGAAAAGGATGGAATTGATGTAAGAACTGAAAGTGAAGTTGTAAAAATTATTAAAACTGGAAATAAAATTACTGGAGTAAAAGTTAAACATAAAGGTGAAACATACATAATAAATGCAAAAGCGGTAGTCATGGCTACTGGTGGATTTGGTGCAAATGCTGCCATGGTTGCTGAATATAATCCTAAACTTAAAGGATTTGGCTCTACTAACAGCCCTGCTATTACTGGAGAAGGTATTAAAATGGTAAATTCTGTTGGAGGAGCCCTTGTTGATATGACTGAAATTCAAACTCATCCTACTGTTGTTCATAATAATACTACTATGATTACTGAAGCAGTTAGAGGAGAAGGAGCTATTCTGGTAAACAGAGAAGGAAAAAGATTTATCAGTGAATTAGAAACTAGAGATGTTGTTTCTAAAGCTGAATTAGAACAAACTGGTAAAAGTGCTTTCTTAATATTTGATCAATCTATTAGAGAAAATCTTGGAGCTATCAATGGATATGTTAGAAGAGGACTGGCTGTAGAAGGAGCTACTCTTGAAGAATTAGCTAAAAAAGTTGGAATAGATGGAAACACTTTAACAAAAACTATGACAACTTATAATGGATATGTTAAAGCTGGAATTGATAAAGATTTTGGAAAAACTGTTCTTCCCAGAAAACTTGTAAAAGCTCCATTCTATGCTATTGAAGTATCTCCTGCTATTCACCATACTATGGGAGGAGTTCGTATCAATACTAATACTCAGGTTCTTACTCCAGAAGGAAAAGTTATCCCTGGACTATATGCTGCTGGTGAAATTACTGGTGGAGTACATGGTGGGAACAGAATTGGTGGAAATGCAGTAACTGATATCACAGTTTTTGGTAAAATAGCTGGTGAAACTGCTGCTGATTTTGTTAAAAATTCTAAATAATTATATATATTAAAAAGGGAATAACCAAATTTTGGTTATTCCCTTTTTTTATTATTTCTCTCTTACTTTAAATTCTATCTGTCCATTTACAAGTTCTACATCCACTTTATCTCTTTCTTTAATTCTGTTAGAAAGTATCATTTTTGCAAGTGATGTTTCAAGTTGTTTTTGAATATAACGTCTAAGTGGTCTAGCTCCATATTGAGGATCATATGCATTAGTTGCCAAATATTCAATAACTGGTTCTGTAAAATGCAGCTCAATATATCTATCTTTTACTTTTTCTTGCACTGATTCTAATGATAGTCTTACAATATCTTTTATTGAAGCTAAATCCAGTGCTTTAAATATAATAATTTCATCTACCCTGTTTAAGAACTCAGGTCTGAAATTAGCTTTTAATTGATCAAGTACTCTCTCTTTTGTTTCTTCTTTTAAATTAATATCTTCAAGTATTAAATGACTTCCTATATTAGATGTCATAATTATCAATGTATTTTTAAAGTCTATCATTCTACCTTGACCATCTGTAAGTCTACCATCATCAAGAACTTGAAGAAGAATATTAAATACATCTGGATGAGCTTTTTCTATTTCATCGAATAAGATTACTGAATAAGGTTTTGTTCTTACAGCTTCTGTCAGCTGTCCTCCCTCTTCATAACCTACATATCCTGGAGGTGCTCCTATCAATCTAGTAGTAGAGAATTTATCCATATATTCACTCATATCTATTCTTATAACATTGTCTTCATTATCAAATAAGTTATAAGCTAAAGATTTAGCAAGATAAGTTTTTCCAACTCCTGTTGGTCCTAAGAATATAAATGAACCCATAGGCCTATTTTTATCTTTTAATCCAGCTCTTGACCTTATCATAGTATCTGCTACTGCTTTTACAGCTTCATCTTGTCCTTTTACTCTATTTTTTAAAGTATTTTCTAAATTAAGTATTTTTTCTTTTTCAGTTTCAGCTAATTTAGATACTGGAATACCTGTCCATTTAGAAACAATATCTGCTATTTCATCAGCAGTAACTTCTTGTTTTAATAATCCACTGTTTCCATAAGTTGCATCTAATTTTTCCTGCTGCTCCTGTATTTCTTTTTCAATACCTGCTAATTTTCCATATTTTAATTCTGACAATCTGCTCAAATCATAATTTCTTTCAGCTTGTTCCATTTCAAGTTTTACTTTTTCTGCTTCTTCTTTAAGCTGTTTAACCTTAGTTATATCTCTTTTTTCCAATTCCCATTGTGATTTTAGCAAAGATTTTTTAGCATTCATTTCTGCAAGTTCTTTTTCAAGTATTTCCAATCTATCTTTTGATCCTTGATCTGTTTCTTTTTTCAAAGCTTCCTTTTCTATTTCCAACTGCATACTTTTTCTAGTCAATTCATCTAGTTCTGCTGGCATAGAGTCAATTTCTGTTCTTATCATGGCTGCTGCTTCATCTATAAGGTCAATAGCTTTATCTGGAAGCTGTCTATCTGCTATATATCTATTACTCAAAGTAGCTGCTGAAACTATTGCTGAGTCAGATATTCTTACTCCATGATACATTTCAAACTTTTCTTTAAGCCCTCTTAAAATAGATATAGTGTCTTCAACAGTAGGTTCATCAACCATTACTATCTGGAATCTTCTTTCAAGAGCAGCATCTTTTTCAATATACTTTCTATATTCATCTATAGTAGTAGCTCCTATTACTCTTACCTCTCCTCTGGCAAGCATAGGTTTTAAAATATTTCCAGCATCCATTGCTCCATCAGTTTTTCCAGCACCAACTATAGTGTGTATTTCATCTATAAACAATATTATATTTCCATTTGAACTTTCTACTTCTTTTAATACACCTTTAAGTCTTTCTTCAAATTCTCCTCTGAATTTTGCTCCAGCTATCAAAGCACCCATATCTAATGAGTAAAGTTTCTTTCCTTTTAATGATTCCGGAACATCACCATTAAGTATTCTCTGAGCAAGACCTTCGGCTATAGCAGTTTTACCTACTCCAGGTTCCCCTATTAGTATAGGATTATTTTTTGTTCTTCTTGAGATTATTTGTATAGTTCTTCTTATTTCACTATCTCTTCCTATAATTGGATCTATTTTACCCTGTCTTGCTAATTCAACAAGATCTCTTGCATATTTTTCAAGTACTTCATATGTTGCTTCTGGATTTTGAGAGTCTACCTTTTGATTACCTCTTACTTCTTTTACTGCTGTTTCATATTTTTTTTCATCTATTCCTATTTTTTTCAGTAAAGGCATTTCCTTTATTAAGGCCCAAAAGATATGTTCTACACTAACGTAAGAATCTCCCATCTTTTCCATTATATTCTCTGCTTCTATTAAAACCCTATGAGTAGATTGATCTAAAGTGACATCTCCCAAACTGCTTCCTTCTATTCTAGGGAATTTATTCACTTCATTTTCTATCTGCCCAATAATATAATTGAGATTCAATTCAAGCTTTTCTATAATTCTTGGAATAAGTCCTTCTGGGTTTTTTAAAAGTGCCAATGCCAAAAATTCAGGTTTTATTGTTTGCTGTTTAGCTCTCATAGTAAGAGCTTGAGCTTCATTTAAAGCAAGTAATGAATTCTCTGTAAATTTGTTTGGATTCATATAACCAACCTCCTTCATTATCTTATATATTATTAACTAATTCATAACAATAATTATTTTCTATATTTTGATTATAGAACACTTTTTTTATTTTGTCAACTATTTTAAAACAATATTTTTTTTTTATTCTTTTTTCGTTACATATATTTTATATTTTATTACTCAGTTTAAAAATTGTTTTTCTTTATATATTATATTATACTCTCTCTTAAAATTTTTCCTCTTTATTTATCTATTACTTATTATTAATATTGTAGTTTAGAAACATTACTGTTTATGGTTTAAAATTTCTCAAATAATAATTTGATTTATTTTGAAAAGTGTGAAATAATATCTTATATACATTGTTTATAATTTCTAAATCTTAAAAAATAGGGAGGAAAATATGGGATTATTTGACATGTTTAAGAAAAAGAAAGAAGAGGAATGGTTTGATATATATTCTCCGCTTAATGGAAAAGTTATAGATTTATCAGAAGTTCCTGATGAAGCTTTTGCTCAAAAAATGGTAGGAGATGGATGTGCTATTGATCCTGCTGAAGGAGTAGTTTGTGCTCCAGTTGATGGTGAAATAGATATTTTTGAAACTAACCATGCAGTAAGTTTTGAAACTCCAAACGGACTTGAAATGATAGTCCACTTTGGAATAGATACTGTTACTTTAAAAGGTGAAGGATTTAAAAGGGTAGCTGCTGGAAATCAAGTTAAAGTTGGAGATAAGCTGGTTGAATATGATCTTGAATTTATTAAAAGTAAGGTACCTTCAGTAAAAACTCCTGTTATTATAAATAATATGGATATGATAGAAAAAATTGATGTTGTATCTAAAGGTAAAGATGTTAAAGTTGGAGATCTTTTAATGAGAGTTCAATTAAAAAATAATTAATTCTTGACCACTGCCT
>ERZ773144.972-NODE-972-length-27394-cov-5.920846_pt1 | contig 27394 bp, 29 predicted proteins | sample MGYA00580849_ERZ773144 | MGnify/ENA primary metagenome ERZ773144 (study PRJEB29015, sample SAMEA2737861) | human gut metagenome | biome: human gut; feature: human-associated habitat; material: faeces | place: China | collected 2012 ...
TGCTAAAGCTTACTCTAAGTTATAAGGAATAAGTATCAAATAAAAATGTAATTAAATAAATGAAAAAGAATCAGTTTAAACATGAATTAAAATGTTATACTGATTCTTTTGTTTTCAATTTCTTTGTATGTACTCACATCGAAATACTAATCTTTTTCCGTTGAGAGCTTGGTAAGAAAGGGTTCAATAGAAATCTGTTCTCAAGAATCTTGTTACTTCAGTGATGAGAGCTAACTATATAAAATAAATAATGGCATATTTAAAACACCTTAGAGAATTATAGGGTATTTTTGATGGTTATATGTCAAAAGCTTGTGAAGCTAAATTTGTATGAATTGTTTGACAGTTAAATCAAAGAAAAATGAGCATTTGTTCTTTATATAAAGATGAAATGCTCGTTTTTTGATACTTTAAAATGTTGTATGGGATTATAATATTTTCTTTAATTTAGCTATTAATCCTAAATCTGCAGGTAGCCAGTCTACTGAATCTAATGTTTCTTTAGATAGCCATTTGGCAGATTCATGTTCTAATAGGGTTAAGTTTCCTTTAAGGATTGTACAAATGAAGCAGTCCATGGATAGGTGGAAGTTTGGATAGTCGTATTCGACTGTATCAAAGTATTCTTGTACTTGAATAGTTGTATCTAATTCTTCTTTAATTTCACGAACAATAGCTTGTTTACTTGTTTCATTGGGTTCTACTTTTCCTCCTGGAAATTCCCATCCGTCTTTGAATTCGCCATAGCCTCTTTGGGTGGCGAATATTTTATTACCATCTTTAATAATGGCGGCTACTACATGTATTGTTTTCAAAAAATCACTCCTTTATTGTTGTAAATAATCGAAAATATCTTCTCGAATGGATTCATTCATTTTTAAAGTAACATCACAAATGGGTTGAAGAACTCCCTTATTGTTTTTCTTGGTTGTACCTTTAATATTGTCAATCTCAAAGGTTCCCATGTAGTAGAAATCGGTTCCTTCTCCATCACTTTTTTTAACGAATAATCTCTTTGTTTCACCTGATGTGAATTCCTTCATATATTTACTTTCAGGACCGTTCCCTATTTTAGAATTCCACATAAATGTTTGAGAATCCATGAAGGAATCAGAATAGTTAGGCTTTCCATCCAAATATTCAGCTCCATTTATTCCATCTGCCTTATGATATGTTACGAATATACATGTATTTTTGTTTAATTGTTTCATTCCATACATGAATATAACGGATGGGCAAGCCCATCCAATACGGTAAAATAAGTCCAGTTGATACGGTGACGAAGTCCATTGAATCCGTTGTATAAGTCCACACCTATATTGTAGATATAAACTATCATCCTCCTGTTGTAAGATAAAAACAGGTAAGTAAGTATACTTATCTAGTCTTGCGATTAGGAGGTGTTTTTTTATGCGAGATGTTAAAAAAGTTTTGGAAATGAGATCACAAAACTATAGTCAGCGACAGATTTCTGTATCTCTTAAAATTTCAAGGGATACAATAAGAAAAATTTTTAATGTAGCTGATGACAAGAAAGTGTGTTGGTCATCTGTTAAAGATCTCAGTGAATCAGATGTCCAAAATTTATTATTTGAACAGGAGACGAAAATCAATTTATCCATTAAGCAACCTGATTTTGATTACATCCATAAGGAACTGTTAAAGCCAGGAACCACAATCAAACTGCTATGGGAAGAATATGTTGATGATTGTCGGTCAATCAAGAGTCCTTTTTACCAGTATAGCTACTTTTGCGAACGATATCGTGATTACGTTAAAAAGCATAATCTTACGATGCATATCAATCATAAACCGGGTGATAAAATGATGGTTGATTGGAATGGCACCCGTATGTATGTGTATGATCGTTACACAGGAGAAGCAATCCCTGCATATTTATTCGAGGCAACATTACCATTTAGTATGTACAGTTATGTTCAAGCATGTCCAAGCATGAAAATCAATGATTGGGTCGATTGCCATATCCAGGCTTACCGTTATTTTGGCGGAGTTACAAGACTTCTGATTCCAGACAATCTAAAAGTAGGAATTATCCAAAACAAGAAATATGAGGATCCAATATTAAACAAATCATATCAGGAAATGGCAGACTATTATGATACAACTATTATTCCAACAAGAGTGCGTAAGCCTAAAGATAAGGCAGCTGTTGAAGGCGCGGTTGGAGATTGTACAGTAGCCATTGTCGGTAAACTTAGAAACAGGAAATTCTTTTCGTTTGAGGACCTAAACAAAGCAATTATCAAAGAATTGGACAATTTCAATAACAGACCTTTTCAGAAAAAGGAAGGTTCCAGAAAAAGCGTATATTTAGACGAAGAACTTCCGTTTATGAAAGCTCTGCCTGAACAGCCATTTGAGTTGAGTGTATGGAAACGAGCTAAAGTTCAATTAAATTATCATATTTCGATAGAAAAAATGAATTATTCTGTGCCATATGAATACGTTGGAAATTATGTAGATGTAAAAGTCACAAAAAGAACTGTAACTGTATATTATAAAATGAATCAAATTTGTACCCATGATCGATTATATGGTCGTATCAATCAATACTCAACAAATGAAAGTCATATGCCGGAGAATCACCAAAAATTTCAATGGAACAAAGACCGTTTTATGAAGTGGGCTGCCTCTATTGGAGACAATACTTCGATTTTAGTTTCCAAACTGTTTGATCGTTATAAAGTTGAAGAACAAGCTTATAAAGGTTGTATGTCATTGTTGAAACTATCAGATAAATATGGAAAAACCAGACTGGAAAATGCGTGTCAATTGGCGTTGGATCACATCAGTCAGCCTGGCTATAAAAATATTAAGATGATATTACAGTCAAATCAAGATTTGAAAGATAAAAATGATAATGTACAAAGTGAATGTGATATGCATGCCTTTGTGCGAGGAAAAGACTATTACGGAGGCAGGAACAATGGATAAGAGTGAATTGATAGAAAAATTGAAGAAAATGAGATTACCAGTTATTGCAGAACAATATGAATTACAAAGTGCAAACCCAGAATACAGTCAATTATCATTCGATGAACGGTTCAGCGAATTAATTGATATGGAATATGATAGTCGAGTAAATCATACAATAGAAAGATTTATCAAGAATGCACATTTTTATGATTCTACAGCAAGTATGGAATCAATTAATTATAATCCAGACAGAAAACTCGATCGCTCGCAAATGGAGGAATTGTCTACAAACAATTATATAAACAACGGTTTGAATGTAATTTTTGTAGGGGCATCCGGCTGTGGTAAAACATGGTTATCAAACGCTTTGGGGATCCATGCCTGTAGAGATAGAAAAACAGTTTTATATATTCGATTACCAGAACTATTCTCAAAATTTGAAGAAATGAGGATTCAAGGAAAATATAATGAATATCTAAAAAAACTAGGAAAGTATGATTTAATGATACTAGATGAATTCTTATTAAAATCGACAAGTGAATCAGAAAGAAGTGACCTACTTGAATTGATGGAAATAAGGTGTAATAAGAAATCAACAATATTCTGTAGTCAATATTCATTTGATGGTTGGCATCAATTATTAAATGGAGGACCTATAGCGGATGCGATATTAGATAGGATAATTAATTCATCTTATTTGATTACATTACATGGAAAATCATTAAGAGAAACATACTCTAAATTAAAAGATAAGAAATAACCAAAAAACACGGTTGATTTAATTTGACCGTGTTTTTTAGTGGACTTGTATTACGTATTAAGATTTAAAAAAGATGGACTTCTTTAACGGATTATGTGGACTTCTGTAGCATATTGCATGGACTTCAGATAGCGGAATACTCATTAACATTACGACGGGAAGTGTTTGGGAAAATTTGTTTATATACTACTTTGTAGGTATGATATTAAGCCGAGTCGGTTCTATCTTGATTGAGAGAATTTTAAGGTCGCTAAAGGTGAAGAATAAAAAAACAGGAACAAAAGATCCTTACTTAAAATTTGCTGAATACGGTGACTATATTGATGCTTGTAATAAGGATCCACTTATAAGTACTTTGAATGAAGTGAATAACACATATCGCACTCTAATAGCCACAATGTTTGCGATAATTTGTGCAAAGTTATATGACAGTTTTTTGCTTGACTGGGTGAACCATCTGGGTGTTGTTGCAAATACTATTGTATTTGCAATTATATGTCTTTTAACTATATGGTTATTGATATATAGCTACAAGAAACAGACAGATTATATTAGAGCTAGAGTTCAAAAGTGTGTTGATTGTAAGAAAAATAAAGGAGATGAAGAATAATGAGCTTAATTAAATCAATATCGGTTGGCAATGGTGATATGTTTTATATAAAACATGAAAGTGACAATTTTACAATTATAGATTGTTGTATGGATGAAACAAACAAAGATGATATTGTTAGTGAAATAGTTACAGAATCAAAAAATAAATCTATAACACGTTTTATTTCAACACATCCTGATGATGACCACATTCATGGATTAAAGGAATTAGATGACAAAATTAATATACTAAATTTTTACTGTGTTGAGAATAAAGCAACAAAAGAGGATGAAACGGAAGATTTTAAACGGTATTGTGAACTTAGAGATTCGGACAAAGCATATTATATTTATAAAGGGTGTTCTCGTTGTTGGATGAATGAAAATGATGCAGAGAAAAAGTATGGATCTTCAGGTATTAATATATTATGGCCTATAACTTCTAATGAAGAGTATAAGGAAGAATTAAAAAAAGCAAAAAATGGTGAAAGCCCAAATAATATATCACCTATAATCAAATATTCATTACAAAATGGAGTTACGGTATTATGGTTTGGTGATTTAGAAAATGATTTTATGGAAAAAATAAAAGACGAAATTGAATTACCAAAAGCAGATATAATTTTTGCTCCTCATCATGGACGAAGCAGTGGTAAAATTCCTAAGGAATGGCTGGATGCTATAGAACCAAAAATAATTGTAATTGGAGAGGCTCCCTCAGAGAAAATCAATTATTTATCAGGATATAACACCATAACACAAAATTCGGCAGGAGATATTATTTTTGATTGTGGTACTGGTGTTGTAGATATATATGTTTCCAATGAAAAATATACTGTTAATTATCTTAAAAACAAGTATTTAGCAGATAAATATAATGGAACGTATATAGGTACATTAGAAATTTGATTGTTTATAGGTATTTAAGTAATGATTTAAATTGTTCGTTCGATTTGTTCTTAACAAAAAAAGATTGTAGATTACTGTTCTACAATCTTATCTAAACTATGAATGAATTCTACAACCATCTTACGCTTAATATCATCGATCTTAACGAGTTTATTTAACGCCTCAATTTCGTCTTCATTATCTAGACAAACGATTTCTCGTCTTAGTCTATCGATTTCGTCTTCTAAACGATTCTGTTCTTTAATATATTGTTCATGAACAGCTTTAATTTGATTGTATAATTGATTATCCATGTTTACACCGCTTTCTTTAATCATCATATAGTAAAGTAGAGAATAAAACAACTAATTTTTCAAAATGATTTGAGTTTTTACTTTTTCTTTGATAAACTAAATTCAAAGCGATGACAAGAAGGAGTAGTTTATACCAATTCTATAGAGAGCAAGCGGTTGGTGAAAGTTTGCGTGTTGGATAAGTGAAGGTAGTCTTTGAGCTGAATTTATGAACTAAGAGTAGTAAATTTCGTGACACTGCGTTAATGTGAATGAGAATAAAATTAGGTGGTACCACGTCAAGCACGTCCTATGGGGATGTGCTTTTTTATATGTACAGAAAGGATGATTGTGGATGACGTTGGAAGCAAAGTATAATCATTTAGCAGTAGAAAATGATAAATACCAAAATTGGATTGAAAAAGGATATTTCACAGCGGGCGACTTGTCTAAACGCCCCTATTGTATTGTGATCCCTCCACCAAATGTAACAGGAAAGTTACACTTGGGACATGCATGGGATACAACACTACAAGATATTTTATGTCGTTATAAAAGATTAAAAGGTTACGATGTATGTTGGGTAGCCGGAATGGATCACGCGGGTATTGCGACACAGGCAAAGGTAGACGCTCGTTTAAAATCAGAAGGAATTTCTCGTTATGACATTGGTCGTGAAAAATTCTTAGAAAGAGCATGGCAGTGGAAAGAAGAATATGCTTCGACTATTCGTAGCCAATGGGCTAAGTTAGGACTATCTTTAGACTACAGTCGTGAACGCTTTACATTAGACGAAGGATTGTCTCAAGCCGTTCGTAAAGTCTTTGTAGATTTATACAATGATGGATTGATCTATCAAGGTGAAAGAATTATTAACTGGGACCCAGAAGCTAAAACTGCATTGTCTAACATTGAAGTTGAACACAAAGAAATCATGGGTCACATGTACTACTTCAAATATAAAGTCGTAGAAACAGGACAAGAATTAGTCATTGCGACAACACGTCCAGAAACTATGTTTGCCGACCAAGCTATCTTTGTACACCCAGATGACGAAAGATATAAAGACATTGTTGGAATGCACGCCATTAACCCTGCCAACGGAGACGAACTTCCAATCATGGCAGACGACTATATTGACATGAGTTTCGGTACAGCCGTAATGAAATGTACACCAGCCCATGACCCTAACGACTTCGCATTAGCTAAAAAATACAACTTGCCAATGCCTATCTGTATGAATCCAGATGGAACTATGAATGATATGTGTGGTAAATACGCTGGTATGGATCGATTTGAATGTCGTGAAGCCTTAGTTAACGACTTTAAAGCCGATGGTGTTGTAGATCACATTGAAGAACACTTACACCAAGTAGGACACTCAGAAAGAACAGGCGTAATTGTAGAACCATACTTAAGTAAACAATGGTTTGTGAAGATGAAACCATTGGCTGAAGAAGTATTGAAGAACCAAGAAATCGAAGACCAAAGAATCAACTTCGTACCACCACGTTTCAATAAAACATTCGAACAATGGCTAGAAAATATTGAAGACTGGTGTATTTCACGTCAGTTATGGTGGGGACACAGAATTCCAGCATGGACAAACAAAGAAACAGGTGAAATCTATGTGGGAATGGAAGATCCAAAAGACATTGAAAACTGGTCACAAGACGAAGACGTATTAGACACATGGTTCTCAAGTGCATTATGGCCATTCTCAACACTTGGCTGGCCACAAAACACAGCTGATCTAGAAAGATACTTCCCAAATGATGTATTAGTCACAGGATACGACATTATTTTCTTCTGGGTAGCACGTATGGCGTTCCAAACACGCTACTGCATGAAGAACCGTCCATTCAAAGATGTATTGATCCACGGACTTGTACGTGATACACAAGGACGCAAAATGTCTAAATCATTAGGAAATGGTATTGATCCAATGGATGTTATTCAAGAAAAAGGTGCCGACGCACTACGCTTCTTCTTAACAACAAACTCAACACCAGGACAAGACCTACGTTTTGATGAAACGAAGATGGACGCAAGCTGGAACTTCATTAACAAGATCTGGAACGCAGCTCGTTATGTTCAAATGCAAATTGGTGATACAAAACCAGAACTAGACATGACAAAAGCCAACAGCGTAGACAAATGGATTTTAGCACGCTTTAACGAAGTATTAGACCACGTTTCAACAAACATGGATAAATATGAATTAGCCATCGTAGGAAACGAACTATATAGCTTTGTATGGGACGACTTCTGCAGCTGGTATATTGAACTATCAAAAGCTACACTATACTCAGAAGACGAAAGCCTAGTAGCCAATACAAAAGCCGTACTTTACACAGTCATGATGGGAATACTAAAAGTATTATCTCCATTCATGCCATTTGTGACAGAAGAAATCTATTTGAACTTGCCACACGAAAAAGACAGCTTAAACGTAGAAACATGGCCAGAAAAAGTTGAATTCGAATATACAGACAAAGAAAAAGACGAAATGGCATTAGTCATCAGTGCTATTCAAACTGTACGTGAAATCAAAGTCGAATACTCAATGAAACCAAGTGAAGACTTAACAATCTCACTACACAATGACAACGGCTATGTAGCACTAAATACAGAATCAACTGCCATCCTAGCACGCATGGCACACGCCACAGTCAAAGAAGACCTTAATACAGAAGACGTACTTTCTCGTACAATTGAAAAAGCTGTATTAACAGTCGCAATGGATGCATTAATTGATTTAGAAGAAGAAAAGGGAAAACTAGAAAAAGAAATTGCACGCCTAGAAAACGAAATCAAACGTTGCTCAGGCATGTTGAAAAATCCTGGATTCGTCAATAAAGCACCAGAAGCTAAAGTCAACGCAGAAAAAGAAAAACTAGCATCTTACACAGAAAAGCTAGAAATGACTAAAACACAATTAGATAACATCCTTAAGAAATTAGGTTAATACAAATCAAACGCCCAGAGACAAGCTCTAGGCGTTTTTTTTGTGTAGATAACTTTTAATATATTAAGGTCGTTTAAGTCGTATTGATTTAACATCAATGATTTCTGTTGTTGTATTGCTAACGTTAACTACTTTATGAATGTTGTTATCAACTATTATATTTTTACCGTTTATTTCAAATGGACTTAAAATATATTGATCACCATTACAATAAACAACTACATATTCATTATCCATAGTTGTATAAACTGCATTATAATTTGTAAATTTATTATATCCTCTATCATATATCCCTGTTACCATTAAAGGAAGAACAATTATAAAAGCAAGAATAGAATCAATTATATTCGAAATGGTTTTGTTATTTTTATCGTATTTTGGGGAAAAGATTATAATTACAGATAATAGAGCAAAATATATAAATAGATATTTTAATAAATAAACGCTTTCATGATTTAAGAGTGAGATATTTATTATAAATAATAAAAAAGAAAATAAAAAATAGCGTATCAAAATAAATAATTTCTCTTTAAAAGCAATCGGATATTTTAAAATTTTTTTGATATCTATTGCAACAAAAATAAAATAGAAAAAATATATTGATAAAAAAGCAACTATGTAAATATATTCTATATAATTTATATGTATAAATTGAGATTGGATATTTAATGCATCACTGTATCCTCTTGTATATATATAAATTAAAAAACAAATAATTCCATATAGTCCTGTCAAAGAAAAGGTTGCTATAGTGATAACTGTTTGGAAGTTCTCTTTAATAAGTTTTAAAAAATTATCAAGCATAAAAGTGTCTCCTTTAAAATGATTAATAGTAAGATATAAAAGGTGTCTGGAAAAATGTAAAAACATATTGACAAATATTTTTATATACGTCTATTTTTCTTTATTTACTTTTTGTTCTACTGATAGAATAAAATCTGCCATTGTCATTGCTGCATTTACAGCTAATCTCGCGTGATGTTCTTCAATGTTTATACGTGCTGAACCAACTCCATGTGAATCGCTTGATTTATTACGCATTTCTGAAATGGATGTTATTATTTTTTCTAAACCTGATAGTAATGTTTTTACTCTACAATCAGCATTTGAATCAGTATGCATTTTGTATAAATTCTTAACTTGCTTGTACAATTCTTTTAGTTTGCCTGATGTTGCTAGAGACTCTCCTCTTTTTTCAATAACATAACAAAATGTTTCTTCTAGTGTTGTTCGTGCTTTTGTTATTGCACTATCAAAATCTCCGTTATCAATATCGTTCATTGCTCGAGACGAAATACTTCTTATATAATCTCTATCTACTAATTTGATTTGTGGCATTTCAATTTCTAACTTCTCATTTATCTTTTTTACTATGAATTTATTGCTTATAACACTTAATTCATACCCACTAAAATATAGATGATTGTTTATTGCATGAATAACTTTTTTAATAATATCATTATAAGCAGTATCTATTTCTTCGAAATTATAGTTACAAAGAGTGCTTGAAAACTGTTCTTTATTAAACAAATAAGCCAGTAAATCAGAGCATCGGTCATTATCTATACAAAATCTCATTAAATTTTCTAAATATTGCCAACGACTTAAACTCGTATATAGTTGAGATAATCCAAAATGAGATGAAATTTTGCATAAATCTTGGCCACTTAAGTAAGGCATTCCGATTTCTACTGAAGATCCATCTGGGAAATTATAACTTCCAAATTTAATGTCTCCATCTAAAATGGCGTAAATATCCTTTCTTAGTAATAACATATAATTTTTATCATTTTTCATTTTATATTTCTCCTTGTTAGTTTTTTAAATAGATATATCTGTTTATAAATATTATACAGTATAGAAAATATTTTTTAAGTTTTGGAAAGGCTTAGACTATGATTTTGATTAAATAGAAAGCTAATAAAGTTATTAAAGATTCTTAGATTCATGTTTAAATAGACCCTTAATATATTATTAATCAGTATGAAAATACATCTATTTTAAAAAGACTTTTTTTGTTTATATAGTCGGATTCTGGTAATCTTTTAATAGTAACATAAGTGTATTCTCTCAATAAAACACCGATAAAACTGCGCTCTGTTGTACGACCACTAGTTTTCATTTTCAAGAATGATTTCCACAATTAAATGTATTTCTGTAAATTGTCGCTTTTATAATAGATGTTTGAGATGATCATGTGAGTGCTATAGCTAATGGATAGTTATATGTAGAAAGCATTGACAGGGAGAACCACCAAAAGCTTTTATAGATTTAACTGTCATTGTTTGATATGCATTTAATGTTTATATTTATAGTTATGTGTTTATTGTTTAATGATTGACTATTTATAGATTTGAAGTGCAATCTAATGTTAGAAAACAAAAGCTAAGAAGCTTTTAGCGAGGTATGATGTGCACATGTGCAGGTTATATCTCGATTTCGAAATATGGAAATACCATAAAGCTGAGAAAACTTAGAAAAAAATTGTTTAAAGCCTGGCGATAGTATTATCTTCCTGTTTGGGAAACATAATAATGTGGTTGAAGCAATCTGCTAAAAAGTATTGATTATTTCTTTTTATACTGTACAATATTGAGTAGCAGAAATGGTTGCTTACGAGGCGACTAGTGAAAACCTTCTTTCTATCAATTAGATTGGAGGTTTTTGTTTTATATAAAGTGAGTATAGTGTTTAAATATTTCTGCATAAAGATTAAATCCATTGATGCATGATTTAAAAATTATTTTATAGAGAGGCTTTGAGGGACGTAAAATTATGAATATTGTAAATGGTAATAATGAATCATTTGATGTAAACACACCTTTTGTAAGAGATACAATTTTGTATTATACGATACAACAATATTTTAATAATAATGATAAAAAGACTTGTGAGTTTATTCATCAGATTGAAGAAACTTATGGTTTTAGTTTTCAAAATGGATTGAAAATGAATATTCCGTTATTATCTAAATTACTTAATACTACTGATAAAGAATTTTATGCTCGTTATGGAATGGTAAAGAATAGTTTCGCTAATTTAACTAATGATGTGATATTAGTAAAAAAAGGGGATCAAGCTTATTCTAAACTATTAGCTACAACGAAAGAAGCTCCACCTTATCTGTTTTTAAAAGGAAATGTTCACTTGTTAGAAGAAAAATCTGTTTGCGTTGTTGGTAGTAGAAATGCTAGTGAAGAATCAATGAAAAAAACAGAGCGCATTGTTAAATCTCTTGTTAAAAGAAATATCGTCGTAAATGCTGGACTTGCTAGAGGTATTGATACAGCGACTCATATTGCTGCATTAGCCAATGGTGGAAGAACAATAGCTGTCATTGGTACACCAATCAACCAGTACTATCCAAAAGAGAATAAGGATTTACAAATTCAAATTGAAAAGAATGGGTTGGTAGTATCTCAATTTCCGCCATGTAATGCTATTAATAGATGGAATTTTCCAACACGTAATGGAGTTATGAGTGGCATTTCATTAGCAACTATCATCATGGAAGCAGGTGAATCGAGTGGTGCACTGAAACAAGCAGATTATGCATTAAAACAGGGTAGAGATGTATTGATTCCACAATCTGCTATCGATAATCCTTTAATTCAATGGCCAAAAAAATATGTTAGTAAAGGTGCTCATGCATTTAAAACATTAAAAGAAGTTCTACAGATTCTAAACAGAAACAAATTAATTTTAAACAAGTTCGATTATGAGATTGTAGTAAGTACTTTTGAAATGGATTGATTGGATGAACATTATTAGTGCTGGGTGATACTCTTTATAAATAACTTTTGGGGTATTCGTTAGTTTACGAATACAAAATTAATTAAGCAGGAACCCAAGAATGAGAGATGTTTATGATGTTGCTAAATACTTTATTAAAAATGATGCAGATTCTTTTCTAAATACATATGAAGGAAATATGAAGCTTCAAAGCTTGCTTGTATTTGCTAATATGATCAATGTTACAAAGAATGGACATGTCCAAAATGTCATTCAAATCATAACAGAGATGTAAATACATCCATCAATATATTGATGCAAGGCATTTTAGCAAATTAAATATAAATAAAAAAGAACCGCAGGAACTGCGGGGATAGCTTGGTAAGAAAGGTTTCAAAAGAAGCCTGTTCCCAAGAAACTCGTCACTTCAGTGATGAAAGGTTCAAAAAAAGTAAAGAAATCTGTAAAAACAGATTCCTTAAACCAGGGAAAATCCTTGTCGAAGAATGGAATACCAGTTTCTTTTCTTGTAGAGAAAACGGACTACAATAACGGTCTGCTTTTCTTCATTAATAGTATAAAAGGCAAGGTAATTATTGATTGTTACAAAACGAATTTCCCAACTGGCTAAAACTGGATCATCGACAATATGGAACTTTTGAGGAAAATTTGATAATGTTCCTATCTGCTTTGTGACAGCATCTAACAGATTGTCAGCAGCTTGAGGATTTTTGAGTACAAATTCGATGTAATCCACAGCACGCATAATATCATGCTCTGCGGTGGATGTGATATGAAGCTGATAACTCATCGTGTGCGGCGACTCCTGATATCTGCCATAGCTTTAGAGAAAGGTTGGGTATTACCTGATGCAACATCATCTATTCCTTCCTTAATTTGACTGTATAGTTCAAAGCGGCTGGTAAGATCTTCGTAGGCTTCAATACTCATAACTGCAAGGTCGCCTTTTCCATTTTTTGTAATAAAAACCGGTTCTGGATAATTATGACAAAATGTAGAAATTTCATTGTAATTGTTCCTTAAATCAGCACTTGATTTGATTTTCGGCATAAAAGCACCTCCTTATTCATAACAAAATTATACACATATTTTGTTATGAACTCAATGGAGTTACTAAAAGTGTTGGCACAATTAAACCTTAGTATGTCAATGAAAATGACCTTTCTTTAAGGAAAGGAAGTGTCTAGTTTACAAAATTTAAAATTAATACAGATTGACAGACAACTGAATAGCTGAGCTTTGTTGATGAACGGCACATATAACACAAAGCTAAATTAATGAAAACTTCCAATAAAAATAGTGCCTAAGAAACTGAAAGGTGGTCTATCTCATGCTTGAAAAAAAGGAATTAACATTTGTGGTATTTATTCTTCATGCACTTGGCCAACATTGGAATATGACAACGCTTGAAGTGTATGACATATTGAATTCAACTGGAATATTAGATGATTACATTATTAAATGCTACGATGTTTTGCATACGTTAGGAAAAGAATATTTGGTTGAAGATATTACAGAGTTTGTTAGAGAAAAGGGAATAGACGTGTAGTTGTAACATAAAATGAGTTTTGTGTTCATTTTTAACTGTTTAATCAAAATTGTATCCACCACGAAAATTATAATAAACACTAGTCTTTTCTAATATTCCATATGGATCATCAATGATTTTAAATACATCATTAGGATAGAAGTAGCAACTATAAGAATCATCCATGACTAAAAGAAGTCCATTTTTATCTCTACCAATTACTTTATATTCTTTTCCAAATGTGATTCCACAAATTAAATGATCATATTTATGTGTTATACATTGGACAGTGGCTTCATAATTGTTTAGAAGATTGCCTTCATCACTTATAATTTCGAAATCTTCTAAATGATTAAAATCGGTAATCGTACTATCATTACCTCTTACATGTAGGCTAGTACGTTCGCCTTCCCAATATTCGATAAAGTAGGCTTCATACAGTTTGCCTTTAGTAAATTTGCAACTTGATTTTGCGTTGTATCTTACAACGGCTGGTTTATTAAAGTTTATTTTGTTCATATCTTTAAATGTATTATAAGGTCGATTGTATTACAATACAAATCAAGTTTGTATTTTCAGAGTGTTTATTGTTATGTTATTTGGTAGAAAAGAAATTTAGGCTTGATTTAATTCAGCTCTTGTTAGAAACTTAGTATACTTGATTGAATAAAATGAGGTGTTAAACTTGAATTTGATTCGTATTATACTTGTTCTTTTAGTGAGTGTTGGAATTCCTTGTACATTCTCCAAAACAAGAAAGCGACAAAGATTTTCTCTTAGCTTAATTACATTGGCACTCCTGATTCAAACGATACAGTCTGCTTTGCAGCATAATTTGGAGGAAACCGCATTAACAGGTATATTGGCAATTCTCTACTATTTTGTATATATTCGTGCATCTAAGACTACTTTAAGATCGGATTACGATGATATTGACTAAGATGTTTCTTTTAATGATTGACTGTCTATTGGGTTGAAGTGTAAACTAACATTAGGAACAAAAGCTAAGAAGCTTTTAGCGAGGTATGATGTGCATATGTGCAGGTTATACCTCGATTTTTGATTTTGATTGAAGAATTTGAAAATAATAAAACCAGCCACTGCGTACAGAAACTGGGCGTGCGCCTCTTGCGTTACCTTCGTCTTAATTATGCAATTCACTATATATTCTTTGAATCAATTGTGTTAATAATATAATTGAAAATGAATTGTTTGGGGAATTACTTACTAAATGAAAGGGAACCTGTTATGTATGATCAAGAGAAAATTAAAAAGATGAAGAATCATGAACTTGCTATGGAAGCGTATTTCTATGCATATAATCATAAATTATTTGGTGGGGCATCTCAAAAAAAGGCAGTTAAATGCTATGAACAGATTATTGCCATTATGGATTTTGATGAAAGAATAAATTTACCTTTTATTTCTACATATGGAAGGTGCTATGTGGCAACTAAAAAGCGTTTGATAAAATGCACTAAGAAATTGTTTGGATATAAAATTGAAGAATGGAATTGGAATGAAATTAAGCATATATTCTACAATAGTACTGCATCAAGAGGTGCTTTAATATTGGATACGGTTTATGGTGAAGTTAAAATTGGAGTTCATAGAGATGGTGCAGGCTATGCATGTGAAGTGTTGAGAAAATTAAAGGACGCCGCAAAATAAATGTATGTATCATTGTTTTGACGTGGTATAAAAGTTTTGGAATCTCTCTTTAAATCTTTTGGCTTTCGATTAAAGGGTTTCATAGGTCCATTGAAAGATATGTTTTATGCATATCTTTTTTTATTGACTAAATAGTTAAGCAGGTATATAGTTAAGCTACTTAAATAAATTGGAGGTTCTTATGGAAGTTCAAGATGAAGTACTAGATTTATTGTTTGATCTAACATATAAAGTCACGAATTTTGTTCGAAATAACCGTCATTGTAAAGATGGGCCTAGAATTAAAGATGTGATGTTGTTTAAAACGATTTATAAAGCAGAGAATCATCAGATCACAATGAGTGAATTGGCGAATATATTAGGTGTATCTCCAGCTGCTGTGTCGCAGATGATTGCTGGATTTGAAAAGAAGGGCCTACTTCAAAGGGTGCATTCGAATACGGATCGTAGAACGGTCTATATTCAAATTGTTCCAGAGGCAATCGACATGTTTCAAAAGCGTATGGATTCCCATATAGCTAATGTATATCATTATTTAGATTATCTTGGGCCATCTGACTGTGCGCATTTAAGAGATATTTTAGTGAAAACAGCTCATTATATGGAGGAAAATAAAGAATGACAAAGATTATGAAATATTTAAAACCGTATTGGCTATCCATTGTCCTTGCCCTTGGTTTATTGTTTGGACAAGCCACATGCGAACTGACAATGCCGGATTATATGCAAAATATTGTCAATACAGGCATTCAAAATGGAGGCATTGAAAGTGGTGTCTATGAACAGGTTCGTGAAAGTACATTCAATTCGTATGTAATGTTCGCAACCGATTCTGAAAAAGATTTAATGACATCTTCTTATAAGCTGATTACACCAAGTAAGGCAACTCAGGAAGAGAAAACGAGAATTCCAGCCTTGAAAACAGAGAATGTATATCTATTAAAAGATATCAGTGAAGAAAAGGAAGAAAAGCTTTCTTCCACTTTGACCCTACTTCAAATGACAATGGTAGAAGTGAGTAAGGATGCTAAAGAAAACAATGTACAAATTCCTCAACTACTGATGATGAATGAAGTGGATACATATAGAAAAGCTGCAAAATCCGAGATTTCTAAACTCGGCGATTCGACAGTAACAAGCATGAGCTCACAATTTTTAAAGAAGGAATATAGGGATCTAGGTATGGATATGGAAAAGATCCAACAAGACTATATTATCTATTCAGGACTTAAGATGTTAGGGTATGCCCTAGGCAGTGCTCTATGTGCGATATTAGTCGGATTCTTGGCAAGTCGTATTGCGGCAGGCTTCTCTAAAGATTTGCGTGAAGCCGTATTTGAAAAGGTGACGCATTTCTCGAATGAAAATCTAAATACATTTAGTACATCCAGTTTGATTACACGTACCACAAATGATATTCAACAACTACAGATGACGGTGGCTATGTTTTTAAGAATAGTCATGTATGCACCGATCATTGGGATTGGAGCTATATTGCATGTTATTGAATCTGGAGCGAATATGACTTGGATTCTAGCTTTATGTGTAGTGATCATTTTAAGTGTTGTATTTATGATCTTTATGATTGTCATGCCAAAATTTAAGATCATGCAGAAAATGATCGATAAGATGAATAGTGTTGTACGAGAATTATTAGATGGAATGTTAGTCATTCGTGCGTTCAACAATGAGCATCTTGAAGAAGCTAAATTTGATAAAGCCAATAAAGACATTACTTCTATTTCTTTATTTACAACACGAGCTATGGCGTTTATGATGCCGATCATGATGTTTTTAATGAACGGTACTACACTTATGATTCTATGGTTTGGATCCAAACAAGTCGATGCCGGCATCATTCAAGTTGGTAGTATCATGGCCTTTATGCAGTATGCGATGCAAGTCATTATGGCCTTCTTAATGATTACCATGGTCGCTATTATGCTTCCTCGTGCCAATGTCAGTGCTTTACGTATTCATGAAGTATTAAGCAGTGATATTACAGTAAAAGATAAAGAGAATACGAAAGATTTCTCATCCAATATGCGAGGTGTTGTATCCTTTAAAAACGTATCCTTTCGATATCCAGGTGCCGATGAAGATGTTTTAAGCCATATTAGTTTTGAGACTAAGCCAGGAGAAACGACTGCCTTTATTGGAAGTACAGGATCTGGTAAGTCGACATTGATTAACCTAGTACCACGCTTCTATGATGTGACAAGTGGATCTATTTGTGTGGATGGTGTAGACATTCGAGATGTCAAACAAGCGGATTTAAGAAGTCGCATTGGCTATGTACCACAAAAGGGTATGTTACTATCGGGAGATATTGAATCCAACCTATTATATTCAAAGAAAGATGCCAATGCAAAAGACATCGAGTCTGCTTTATCTATTTCTCAAAGTACGGAGTTTGTTTCTAAAAAACCAGAAGGCATTCACTCTGAAATTAGTCAGGGTGGTACAAACGTATCGGGTGGACAAAGACAAAGACTATCGATTGCGCGTGCCATTGTGCGTAAACCTGAAATCTATATTTTTGATGATAGCTTTAGTGCATTAGACTTTAAAACGGATGCCAAACTTCGTGAAGCTTTAGCTGCTTCTTGTAAAGAAACAAAGAGTACCGTACTCCTTGTAGCCCAACGTATTTCGAGTATTTTACATGCCGATCAAATCATTGTACTCGATGAAGGGAAAATGGTTGGAAAAGGAACACATGCTGAATTGATGGAATCTTGTGATGTGTATCAACAAATCGCATCGAGCCAGTTGACAAAGGAGGAACTTGCCAATGTCTAATCAGAAACAAAACAATCGTCCAAGAGGTCCAATGGGCCATGGTATGCGTGGTGGCGGCGAAAAGGCAAAAGATTTCAAAGGTACAATGAAGAAGTTGTTCAATTATATCAAACCTTTTAAATTTACTTTCCTAATTGGAATTCTTTGTGCCGTTGTCTCCGTATGTATTATGGTCATTGGACCTAAGATTCAAGGAAATATTATTACAGAAATAGCCGAAGGCTTTATGAATAAAGTACAAGGCAAGGGTGGCATTGATTTTGATGCGATCAAAAAGACGTGTGCCTTATTATTAGCTATCTATGCCATGAGTACAGCCTTCTCGTATCTTCAAGGCTGGTTGATGAGTGGTGTATCCAATAAAATGGGCTATCAGCTTCGTAAGGAAATGAACCAAAAGATTGATAAACTTCCACTATCTTACTTTGATAAAAATAGTCATGGAGATATTCTTTCAAGATTTACTAATGATGTAGATACCCTAGTTCAATCTTTAAACCAATCTTTATCCACGATGGTATCAAGCATTGTACAAATTATTGGCTTTCTAGTGATGATGTTAAGTATATCTTGGAAAATGACATTAATGGCTCTTGTAGTGATTCCACTCAGTATGATTCTAGTGATGGTTGTTGTGAAAAAGAGTCAACGCTACTTTAAGGCGCAACAAAAATCCTTGGGTTTAGTCAATGGTCATATTGAAGAGATGTATGCAGCACATACAATTGTGAAAGCTTTTAATGGGGAAGAAGATTCTTTAAAATCGTTTAAAGACTATAATAATCAATTGTATACAAGTGCATGGAAATCCCAGTTCTTGTCAGGTTTAATGATGCCATTAACGAATTTAATTGGAAATATTGGCTATGTCGGCGTATGTATTCTAGGTGGTTATTTAACGATTCATGGTGAAATTGCGGTGGGTGATATTCAATCGTTTATTACGTATACACGTAACTTTACGCAACCAATCTCACAAATCTCACAATCGATGAATATGTTACAGAGTACGGCAGCGGCTGCAGAGCGCGTCTTTGAATTCTTGGCAAGTGAAGAAGAAGTTGCTGAAGTACAAAATCCAGTTGCATTCGAAGATGTACAAGGACAAGTAACTTTTGAGAATGTATGTTTTGGATATGATCCAAATAAGATTGTCATTAACGATTTTTCGATGTATATCAAGCCAGGCCAAACAACCGCTATTGTAGGTCCTACAGGTGCAGGTAAAACAACGATTGTCAAATTATTGATGCGTTTCTATGAATTAAATGCAGGCGCTATTTATATTGATGGCCATAATATTACGGACTATACAAGAAGTGGTTTGCGTAATATGGTCGGTATGGTATTACAAGATGCTTGGCTATTTGAAGGAAGCATTCTAGAAAACTTACGATTTGGTAGACCCAACGCAACCGATGAAGAAGTCATGAAAGCTGCCAAAGCTGCGCATGTCGATCATTTTATTCGTACATTAGATCATGGCTATGATACAATACTGAATGAAGCTTCTAGTAATATTAGTCAAGGACAACGACAATTATTAACAATTGCCCGTGCTTTCTTGGCAGATCCTAAAATCTTGATTTTGGATGAGGCCACAAGTAGTGTGGATACACGTACAGAAGTCTTGATTCAAAAGGGAATGGATGAGTTGATGAAGGGTCGTACAAGCTTTGTGATTGCGCACCGCCTATCTACGATTCGTGATGCGGATAATATTATTGTGATGGACCATGGAGACATTGTGGAAGTGGGAAGCCATGATGAATTGATGAAACGTAATGGCTTCTATACGAAGTTATATAATGCACAATTTGAAGAGGCTTAAGCTATGCGTAAGATCATAGTGGATTTGAATGTAGTAAAAGATAATGAATTTTCAGTGATGTATGAAATGTTTGGATTAGACGTACAAAATAAATCGTACGAAGATTTTGAAAGAATTCTTCTTCAAATGTCGATTGAAACAATTATTGAAGTAAAGAATCGAGAACAAAATCTTAAATCTTGTGCCAAATGGATCTTTATCTTAGAGGATATTCAACAAAAAAGTGATTGTATGTATTGTATTTGGGGTGAGTAAGACTTGGGTATATAAATATACAATCTGATTTAAGCACAATTGATAGTCAAGTATGGGGCTTATTATGTTATTAAAACTGAAAAGTTTGAAATTGTGTTTAGGTTTATGTGGTATGATATATATACAATAAAGGCGAGGAACATTTGATTGACATCGAATGAAGCCTTGGAGCGCTGATGAGGCCATCGTCACCCTGGACCCTTTAAAAAAAGCAATACAGGGACAACGCTCATGCAAAAGAGGCACTTTATGTGCCTCTTTTGCATATCATAAAGAAAGGTATAATATGTGGGATATAGATTTGTCTTTTTTGCATAATTTGATTAAAATCAAGTGTTTATTAGGGATAGAACATCTCATTTTAGATAAATCGCTTTCTTTTTGAATTGGATTCATATATAATAAAAACGTGTTAAGGAGTGTGAAATTATGAAAGACATTACCGAAACAATGACATTTACTACGGAAGAGATTCGTCGTGAAAATATCAAGATGATTCTTCGTGAAGTAAGTGATGCTTTGGAAGAACGTGGTTATAATTCAGAAAATCAGATTGCTGGTTATTTGATTAGTAACGACCCTGCGTATATTTCTTCTCACAAGAATGCTCGTAACTTGATCCAAAAGATTGAACGTTATGAAATCATTGAAGAACTTGTACGTGCGTATTTAGAGAAATAATGGATCGTATCATTGGTTTAGATCTTGGTTCAAAAACATGTGGTGTATCGATTTGTGATGCGCTTCATATTACGTGTCGAGCTTTAACGACAGTGCGTTTTGAATCAGATGATTATGATGCTTGTTTAGAAGAAGTTTTAAAGCTATTAAAAGAAAATAAAGTCAAAGAAGTAGTTTTAGGCTTGCCAAAGCACATGAATGGAGATATCGGAATTCGTGGTGAAATATCTTGTGAATTTGCCAAGAAATTAGAGTCTTCGGGTATTACAGTTCATCTATGGGATGAGCGACTAACAACGGTTGCGGCCGAAAAAATCTTACTACAGGGGGATGTTTCTCGAAAGAAACGTAAAAAAGTAATTGATCAGATGGCTGCCGTTCAAATTTTACAGAGTTTTTTGGACAGACAAAACGGGGGATTCTAGATCCTCCTTTATTTTTGAAAGGAAAAGTATATTTATGTTAGATTCAAATAGTTTATATGTATATGATGAAGATGGAAATGAAAAAAAGATGACCATCTTATTCACTTTTGACAGTGATGAAACGGGATGCCAATATGTGGTTTTCCAAGATCCAGATAATGATGAGGGCGAAGTATTCGCATCTCGCTATGACGACAAAGGTCAGTTGATTCCTATTGAAAGCGAAGCCGAATGGGAAATGGTAGAAGAAGTAATCAACACGTTTGTTGAGGACGAGGAAAATGCCGACTAGGCGAAAAGTCAATTCTGTAAGAGTTGTCCTATTAGTCGTTGTATTCATTTTAATTATCGCCGGTCTTGGTTCGATTTTTGTCGTAAAGACAGGACTATCAAGTACGGGCAACGGGGATAAGGAAGTAGTGTTTACCATTGAAAACAATGAATCAATTGATTCAGTTTTAGAGAATTTGAAAAAAGAGAATCTGATCGCAAATGCGAGTGTTGCCAAGCTTTATGCCAAGGCAACTCACAACACAAATTTTGTGGCAGGGACTTTTGAATTAGATAATGGCATGAGCGTAAAAGATATTTTGTCTACCATTCAAGATAGTACAAAACTTAAGAAAGATGCTCTTGTCTTAAAAATACCGGAAGGAAAATGGGCCAAAGAAATTGCGGCTGAAATATCAAACTTATATGATGGAAAGTATTCTTCAGAAGAAATTTTAAATCAATGGAATGATGTTTCTTATATTCAAACGCTCGCAAAGGATTATTCTTTCTTAAATGTAGATGATTTAAATAATTCCAACTATAAAGTAAAATTAGAAGGTTATTTATTTCCTGACACATATTTCTTGGAAAAAGATGACTCTCTTGATGATATTACACGTGTAATGTTAGATCGTTTTGAATTGATGTATAAAGAGAATAAAAAGGCATTTGATAAAAGTGACTTATCCATCCATCAAATCATTAGCTTGGCAAGTGTCGTTCAATTTGAAGCGAGTGAACCTGGTGATATGGCTAAAATTGCCGGTGTTTTCTACAATCGTTTAGATCAAGGCATGAAACTACAATCAAGTGTAACGGTATGTTATGCATTATATGATGATTTTAAAGATCCTAAAGATTGTGAAACCAATCCGGAAATCGATTCACCATACAATACGTATCTACATGAAGGCTTGCCAATCGGTCCTATTTTAAATCCGGGAGAAGAGGCAATTCAAGCTGTGCTAAATCCAGATCGAAAAGATGGATACCTATTCTTTGCGGCAGACATTTATGGAAATGGCAAAGTTTATTATACAAAAACGTACGAAGAACATTTAGAAGAATGCGAAAAATTAGGCTTAAATCTGTAACAATGTTTTGCATAATTTAAGGATTATGTTATAATTTTTTGTGCTAAATACAAGGAGTGATACCACATGGCAAATGAAAAATTTTACGTTACCCAAGAAGGTTATAATGATTTAGTCAATGAACATGAAAACCTAGTTCATAAAGTTCGTCAGGAAGTTATCGTCGAGTTGCAGGAAGCTCGTGCACAAGGTGACTTGTCTGAAAACGCCGACTACGATGCAGCCAGAGAACACCAGGCTCAAGTCGAAGGTCGTATTCGTGAATTAGAGGCAATGATCAAAAATGCTGAAATCATTAGTGAAGCCGATGATGCGGAAGATAAAAAGACAAAGAATGTTGTAAAATTAGGATCTACTGTTAAAATCTTAGATTTATCAGACAACCAAGAAGTAACATTCAATATCGTGGGTACAATTGAAGCGGATCCATTCAATGGTAAGCTTTCAAACACAACACCACTTGCAGAAGTCATCATGGACCACAAAGTTGGAGATGTATGTACTGTAAGACGTGTTGAAGAACCATATGATGTAAAAATTCTTGAAATTAAATAGAAAAACATCAAAAAATTACGTATAAGAGAAGGGTGATATTTATGAAACGAACTCTTCTCTTTTTTTGTCTCTTTATTTTCTTTACCTTTACCTACTTTAACCGGTATACACCCATTAGCTTACAAGAAGCCAAGCCCACATTGATGCAAGTGGAAATCAAGGGGGCTATTCAAAATCCGGGTGTTTATACTTTAAAGCGAAATAGCTCCATTTCAAGTTTGATTCAAATGAGCGGAGGCCTATTAGAAAACAGTGATACCTCTAGAATCAGTTTTAACTATATCCTAAACGATAAAGATGTGGTGGTGATTCCGGAAAAACAAGAAGTAAAACTCATTTCTATTAATAGTGCCACACTAGAAGAACTACAAACACTTCCAGGTATTGGTCCGGCCATTGCCCAAAGAATCATGGAGTATCGCAAAAGTAACACATTTCAATCTTTAGAACAAATCCAAAATGTCAAAGGCATTGGTCCAGCCATGTTTAATAAGATTAAGGATAAGATCTGCTTATGATGTTGATACTTTCACTTGGCTTTTTGGCCTGTCTAATCTTAAAAGAAATACTTTGTATACTCTGTTTTACACTTTTCTTTCTTGTCTATCTATACTATCGGTTTAAAGATAAAAGAATATGGATTCTATTCATACTCCTGAGCCTATTGAGTTGTATCCTTGTATATCCAAAAGAAGTTCAACAACAGGATACATATAAAGTTACAGAAATAAAGAAAGGGTACTATATAGGTAAAAATAGAGGTTCTAAAATTCTTATCCAAACAGATTTAGATCTAAGCTTTCAAGATGAAGTTAAAGTCAAACACATAGAACCCATTCATACAGATGATAATTTTACGCTGTTTAGTTTTGCAAAGTACAATGAAAATAAGAATATCAGGTTTAAGACGAATTCTGTAGAAATCATCCATAAATCAACATCATTCAAGTCTAGACTCTACAATTATTTAAAATTGAAACCCAATTCTTCTATTGTCTTATCCTTATACTATGGTATACACGATGAAAGTATAGATGAAATCTATACAATGCTTGGATATGGCTATATGAGTGCATACTACATTGTTTTGCATGTATTAAAGCGAAAGTGGGATGAGACAAAGATAAGAAGAATCCTTCTAGTCTTCAGTGTTCTATTTGGTCATTTCTTTGTGTTTACACTTGCATTCACAAGATTTGTTTTATATCAGTTGAGTACTCTATTATTCACATCCAAACCCAATCAAATGGCTTTTACAATCCTTTGTTTTGGCATGATCTATCCAAGTCAAGTACTATCCATATCTTTTGTATGTCCACTCTTATTACAACTCGTATCGTATTTTTGTACCGAACACAAATGGATCGTGCAAAAGATGGTCTTACTTGGATTGATGTTTATTTACTTTAAGAAAGTGAATCTTATTTCATTGCTTTTCTTTAACATCTTTAGAAAACTATATGGTTTGATCTTCTTATTTGGATTTACAGTGCAGGATTTAATACACCTAAAATTACCAGACCTTACCATTCATTATGCACCCAGAATCCTATTTATAGTTCTGTTTATCATCTTCTATATACAATGCTTAAAACACTTTAAATGGAAATACCTATGGATATGTATCGTTCCATTTCTAGAAATCTATTGTAATCCTTTCTTTCAAGTCTATACATTAAATATAGGTCAAGCCGACTGCAGCATCATTGTAGAACCTTTCCATAAAAGTGTGGTGATGATTGATTGTGGGCAAAACCTATATCGTGATAATGTCGAAAGAATTATTATGCCCTTTCTAGAAAACAAGAATATTCATGCGATTGATACATTGATACTTACACATGATGACTTTGATCATAATGGAGGATATGACAGTTTAAAAGATAAAATTGAAATCAAACAAGTCATAGAAGATTCAAATCAATCGGTTCATGTCGATTATCCATTTTATTTGTTGTTAAGTGAAAGAGAATCTAAGGATACCAATGATTCGAGTCTTATCAGTTATTTTACATATGATCATTTAACTTATCTTTTTATGGGGGATGCGAGTAAACAAATTGAAAAACAATTGATGGCTACATACGATTTAAAAGCCGATGTCATAAAAGTAGGACATCATGGATCGAATACGAGTTCAGACCCAGACTTTCTTGACTCTTTAGATTGTAAGGTTGCTCTGATTAGTTGTGGCTATAAGAATAAGTATGGTCATCCAAGTGTTGAAACACTCAAGACATTAGAAAATTTACACATAAATACACTATGTACGAGTGATTGTGGAAGTATAGCCATGTATTCTTTATTTCACTTTTCATTTGTTGTCACAAACGATGGAATGTTTGGTATAATATAGACATGATTTATATTTTATACGGAAAAGACAAAAGCATGGTTTCTATGAAGCTAGAGGCCATTAAAAAAAGACATCATATTCAAGAAAACGTAAATATCTATGATGCCCAAACAGATGAAATATCCAATGTTCTACAAGATTTAGATGCCTATTCGATTTTTGATGATGACAAGATGATTATTGTCAATAACTGTACGTTTCTTTCAAGTAAGAATACGACAAACTATGAAGTGGATCCATTTCTAATAAGAAAAGATACAGACATGATTCTTGTGCTTGTATGTCCAAGTGATAAACTGGATACAAGAAAGAAAAAGGTCAAAGAAATTAGTGGGTGTGCAACATTGTATTCTTGTTTAGCATTGGATGAAAAGTCACAAAAGTTTTATGTGCAAGATAAACTGAAGGAATATGGAGTCAAGGTCGATTTTAAAACATTAGATTGGATGACATCCAGAATGGGACTTGATCCCATGTGCATCCAGAATGAAATTGAAAAGATTTCCATCTATTCAAAACATCCAACGCTTGAAGATATACAAAATCTACTTGTCGTAGAACCTATGAATGACATCTTTAAAATGGTAGACGCCTTCTTTAGTCAAAATGGAATCTTATTATTAGCTTACTATCGTAATTTTAGAAAACTCAATATGCAGCCAGTAGCTATCGTTGCACTTTTGGCAAGTCAAATACGTTTTCTATTCCAAGTACGCGTATTAATGGATGAAGGAAAGGCACAGGCAACTATTGCCCAAGAATTAAAAGCTAATCCGTACCGCGTGAAATTAAATATGCAAAAGGCCATGCGCTTTTCAAGTGAAGCCTTACTTTACAATCTATCTTTACTTGCGGATTTTGATCAACAAATGAAAATGGGTAAGATTGATAAGGATGATGGTTTTGAATACTTCTGTCTAAACTTAATGGTGAACAAGGAATAGCCTTGTTCATTTTTTGTATATTAAGATTTTGGTTTCGGAACAGGAAAATATTGTATGTAAAAAAACAATAAAATATCACATGATATAGATTATCAGGAACAACAAAAAGGACTGAGTACATTATTGTGCAGCTTATGTCATCAATCCTAGAAGCATGGGATTTGTGATTTAATAAGATACATAATCAAAACCAGAAGTTTATGATATCTTACTGGATGATAGGTACATAGATCATGGATGAAATTCTGAAGTATTTATAAATAATGCATACAATAAAAACTCCATCGCTAAAGACTGAATGGATTGGGATACCGAATGGTTGAGAAAGATGGAGAAGATATTGAAATGTTATCGGACGACTGGAAACGAACCGGGCATGCTATTTAGACGTGTGACTTTTTCGTAGGAAAAGTCTTTCTTGAGAATGTATTGATTGATTTTAGGGTAATTATTGGTATAATTATATTGAAGGTAGCAATACCTTTAGATGTGGTAAGCATCTATAAAAGTTGTGGTCGGATGAGAGACGGTAAACGCTCATGTCTAATCATTGTCGACAATCGACAGAAAAAACTTACCAGATTTGATTTTTAGGAATACTTATGAAAAGGTGGAATCTTCAATTAGTAAGACTCCACCTTTTTATATTGTGTGCCGGGCATGGCATGAGTTCAGTTGGAGATAAACCAACCACAGGTAGTTACCGCCAAGTGTAGTGAACCACAAGCCGTTGACAGTGATGTCATGGGTGAAGGAAGTGGTGTAGCAATTCTTTTGAGCGTACGTACA
>ERZ773144.979-NODE-979-length-27269-cov-7.114353_pt1 | contig 27269 bp, 33 predicted proteins | sample MGYA00580849_ERZ773144 | MGnify/ENA primary metagenome ERZ773144 (study PRJEB29015, sample SAMEA2737861) | human gut metagenome | biome: human gut; feature: human-associated habitat; material: faeces | place: China | collected 2012 ...
CTATTTATTGTTTGTTGATTTTTTCATCTCTCTCTATTCTGTTGTTAATGTCCTTTTTTATTGCTTTTTGCTTCCCGCTTTCCTGCGGTACATTGATTATAATATCATAGTTTTTAGATTTCGTCAATATTTTTTTTGCTTTTTTTTAAAATTTTTTTTAGGGCATTAAATAAGCCGGGTTTTGTATTTGATGATCATTTATCTAGCCCCATAATTGCTTATGGTATCAAGCAGCTTACCCTGAAAGAGGACGAGCAGCCCTTTATACTTTCCTATTTAGCCTTGCTCCAGAGGGGGTTTACCTAGCTTCCTTAGTCTCCTGAGGAACTGGTGGTCTCTTACACCGCCTTTTCACCCTTACCATATAAATATGGCGGTTTATTTTCTGTGGCACTTTCCTTAAAGTTACCTTTAGCAGCCGTTAGCTGCCCTCTTGCTCTGCGGAGCCCGGACTTTCCTCTCCTTGATTACTCAAGCAGCGATCAACTCTAATACCCTAAAAATTTATTTTTTATTTTGATTTTTGACTGTTTCTTTTTTTCTTTACAGAAAGCACTCTTAATATAATAGCAAATATTATAAAAAATGCAATACCCATTCCTATAAAAAATGAATTTTTTTCTTCATCAATAATTTCTTCTTCTACAACTATTGGTTCTTCTACATTAACTTTGTCCAAGACTCCATCTATTCCATCTAAAACCTCTATGGCATAATTTCCTGCTTCACCCTTTGACAAAGTATTCTCAGCATTTTCTAAAACAAGATTTATTCCATCTTGGCATTCTTCTACATTTATATCTTTTGAAAAACTTAATTCAATCTTTCCTTTTCCAGAATCATCTTTTTTTATATTTAATATAATAATTTTTTCTGGATCTTCTACACTAAATCCTTCATCAGTTGGAAGAGTATTAACATATATATGGAGCTTTCTTTTATCTTCCAACTCAGTTATTTTACTCTCTACTTTTATTTTTTCATCTTGAGAAAAGATTTCTAAATTGTCATTGAGTTTAGCAAAAGAAACATTAAATATTGTTAGCAGTCCCATTATAAAAAAAGTTCTTTTCACGATTTTTCTCCTTAATAATTTTCAAAAACAGGACCATCATTAAATATTAATATTTCCAATCCTATCTCCTCTAATTTTTTTTTCAAAAGTTCTGAGAAGCAATTCTCACTTTCAAAATGTCCAATATCTATAAGATGTAATCCAGTTTCTTTAGCATCCAATGCCTCATGATAACTTATATCTCCAGTTACAAAAAGATCTGCTCCAAGAGATTTTACCTTTCGCCAATAACTCATTCCAGCCCCATTAATTAAAGCTATTTTTTTTATTTCTTTTTCTGTATCATTACTTATTATTCTTACATTTTTTATTTTCATTTTCTCTTTAATAAAATCAGCATATTCTGAAACAGTAATTTTTTTGTCCAAAGAATATATCCTTCCTATACCAGCTGTTTCATCATTTTGATTTATATCTACTATCTTATACTTTTTTACCTTAAGTAATTCAAGAATATAATCATTCAGACCATCTTTCGAAGAGTCAAGATTTGTATGAACAGAATATAAATTCACTCCATTTTTTATAAGCTTTATAATTTTTCTTCCAGGAAGTTCAGACATTACAATAGATTTTAATGGTTTAAATATTAAAGGGTGATGAGTTATCATCATATCTACTTTATTTTTAACTGCATAATCCACAGCTTTTTCTGTGGCGTCTATAGATATTTGAATTTTTTTTATTTCTTTATCATTATCACCAACTAATAACCCTACATTATCCCACTCTTCTGCATTACTTCTAGGATATTTTTCTTCTAGAAAGCTGATTATTTTTTTAGTTATCATAAAAACATCTTCCCTTCTATAATCGAAAGTGTTAAAAGAGCTCTTTGAAATAATTCTTCCCCTTGACCATTCTCTAATTTTAACATATCTTCTATTTCAAAGATAGAGTATCTTTTATCTTTTCCAAATCCAAAATAATAATTTAAAACCTCTATCTCTCTCTCACTTAATCTATTTTCTAAAACAAAAAAATCTATTTTTTTCTCTACCATTTTTTCTCTTTTTTCAATAGCCTCTACAGTAGGAAGAAGATCTTCTTCTTTTAAATATACTTCATCACTTTGGTGTTCTTCATCGTGGTCATGATGGTGTTCTTTTCCAAAATTTTCCTTTTTATTTTTGAAAAAATTTTTAAATTCATTTCTAAGATCTGCAATTTTATTTTCTATATATAATATAATTTCTCTTGTTATCCAATATTTAGAATAATTTTTAAAATTTCCATGTTTATCAGCATCAAAATAGTCAACAGCTTTTATAAGTCCAACTGTTCCTTCCTGTACCACATCCATATATGCTATTCCAGTTTTCACATAATTAAAAGCTATAGAAGCTACTTCATTGAGATTTTTTATTATTATTTTTTCTTTATCAGAATCGTTTATATCTTTCAAATAATTATCTTCTTCTTCATCACTTATTACTTCCATATTAGAAAGTTCTTCCAAATAATCAATAACAGTTTCTTCTGCAAATTCATCTATATCTTCAAGTTCTTTTGCCCCAGTGTAGTGATTATCAAATTTCAATTCTTTATCTGAATTTTCATCTAAAAATTCTCTAAAATCATTATCTTCTCTATATCTATAATCTTCTATTATTTCTTTTTCCAATTCTTTAATACTTAAAATCTGCATGCTCCCTCCATAATATTTGCAGCCAAAAATGAGGGAATCCCCAAATAAACGTTATTTATCTCTTGGGTATCCCTCAAATTATTATACTTTAAAATCTTCCAATTTTTTTCTTCTGCTTGGGTGTCTAAGCTTTCTCAATGCTTTGACTTCTATCTGCCTTATTCTTTCTCTTGTTACTTTAAATATTTTCCCCACTTCTTCTAATGTCTTAGGTGATCCATCATCTAATCCATATCTGTATCTCAATACTCTTTCCTCTCTGCTGCTGAGAGTATTTAATACTCCATTGAGCTGTTCTCTAAGAAGTGATCTATTTGTAAGTTCATATGGATTAAGCATTTTATGATCTTCTACAAAGTCTCCTAATTCACTGTCTTCTTCACTTCCCACTGGAGTTTCAAGTGATATAGGATCCTGATTCATCTCCTGAATAGCTTTTACTTTATCTACTTCCATTCCCAGCCTTTCACCTAAAACTTCTGGAGTAGCATCTTTACCTGTTTCCTGTAGATAAATTCTTGCTTCTTTCTTTATCTTATTAATAGTTTCTATCATATGTACTGGAATCCTTATTGTTCTACCTTGATCAGCAATAGCTCTTGTTATGGCTTGTCTTATCCACCAAGTAGCATATGTAGAAAATTTATATCCTTTACTGTATTCAAATTTTTCAACTGCTTTCATTAAACCTATGTTCCCTTCCTGAATAAGATCAAGAAGTTTAAGTCCTCTGTTAGTATGTTTTTTTGCTATACTTACAACTAGTCTGAGGTTAGCCTCTATAAGCTGTTTACTTGCCCATTCATCCCCTTCTAATGCTCTTTTAGCATATTCCAACTCCTCATCATGACTAAGCAGTGGTATCTGTCCTATTTCACGAAGATACATTTTTATAGGTTCATCAACCTTCATATCTCCAGAAAGGTTAAATAAGTCATCACTTACAAGTTCATCTTCACTTATTTCTTCTAATTCTTCTGGATTAAAATGTTCAAAATCATCTATATCTTCTGTTCTCTCCTCTAAAAGGTCATCTATTTCATCTTCATCAGGAAATTCCTCTTTTTCTTGAGTTTTTGAAATAGGTTCTTCATCTTTTTCTTTGTCCTTATCTTTTTTCAAAGATGCTGCAAGTTTTTTTTCTCTTTCCAGATCTTCTTGTCTTACAATTTCGATCCCTTGTTCCATCATTCCTGTTATCAGCTGCTCAATTTTTTCTACTGGAAAATCACTTTTTAATTCCTCATTTATTTCTTCATAAGTTATAAACTTATTTTCCATCGCTTTTCTGACTAAAGAAAGAACCTTCTCATTTTTTATAAACTCTCTCATTATTTGAAGCCTCCTCTAAAAAAATTATAGATTAACTATTTCTTCATATTCTTTATATATATCCAGTATTTTTGAGAAATCATCAGCTGCATTCAATTTTAGTTCAATGCTTTTAAGCCCCATTGTTTTACTAATATTTTCTCTGTTTCTCTGTTTTTCTTTCAGTTCTATTCTAAACCAAGAGATAAATATCTCTTCTAATAATTTATTTGTTCTCTCCTCAGTTGAAAAATCATTTATAGCCATACAGATTATAATTTCCCATTCTTCTATTTCAGCCTTTGTCAATTCAACACTATCTTTAAGTTCTCTTACTATATCTGATTCTTCATCTTTTCCTTTAAGATATTGAAAAACTTTTTTAGTCAGAGAGCCTTTTATATTTTTATTTTTAAAATATTTAAAATATTCATTTTTAGCCAGAATAAGTCCAAGTGTAAGTTCCTCTAATTTACTTGCCGCTTCTTCTCTTGATATACTTATATTTTCTGGAACTTCTTCTATTTTCCTTGATTTTTTCCTGTTTTTATCTATTAAGGTTTCTTTAAGTATATCTTTTTCAATATTTAACTGTTTAGATAATTTGTCTAAATACAGGCTTTTCTCAAGATCAGTATCAACACTTTGAAAAAATTCTTTGAATCTATTTATAAAATTCTGCTTAGACATCATATTACTAAGATCATATTCTTTAGAATAATATTTAAATAAAAAATCAAATATCTCAACAGAATTTTTCACACACTTTAAAAAGCTTTCTTTTCCATACAGTTTTAAATATTCATCAGGGTCCTTTGCTCCTTCCAGAACTAGAACTCTGATATTAAAACCTAATGCCTTTAGTATCATTCCAGATCTTTCTGTTGCTGATTGCCCTGCTGCATCTGAGTCAAAAGAAAGTATTATATTAGAAGTATATCTTTTTAGAAGTTTCCCCTGTTCTTCAGTCAATGCCGTTCCCAATGGAGCCAAGGCTACATCAAATCCATACAAATATCCTGACAGTACATCCATATATCCTTCCATGAGCATAGCATAATTTTTTTTCTTAATCATGCTTCCTCGTTCCAGTCCATACAGATTTTTACCTTTTTTAAAGATAGGCGTATCTGGAGAATTTATATATTTAGGAACCTCTTTATTATTTTCAAGAGTTCTTCCTCCAAAGGCTATTATCTTCCCTGTAGGAGAGTAGATTGGAAATATAATTCTATTTCTGAATATATCATACTGTCCATTTTCACTCTCTTTGACAAGACCTAGTGCTATAAGATCTTTTAATTCATATCCCTTACTGATAAGATAATCGTTAAGTTCATTCCATTTATTTGGAGCAAATCCCAGTTCATTATCTTTTATAATTTTGGGATTAAGTTTTCTGGCTGCCAGATACTCCATAGCTTCTCTTCCGCCATTAGAAAAAATATATTCTTTAAAAAAACTGTGGGCATCCTCCATTATTTTATAATATTTATCATAATTCTCTTCATTTTTTCTGCTGCTTCTAATTCCTTTTATTGGTATTCCATATTTTTTAGAAAGTTCTTCAACAGCTTCTATAAAACTTATCTTTTTATATTCAGAATAAAATTTAATTGGGTTTCCTCCAGCCCCGCAAACAAAACATTTACATATATTTTTGCTTGGACTTACCATAAAAGAAGGAGAGGTATCTTGATGGAAAGGACATAATCCTTTATAACTTGAGCCTGATTTTTTCAGTTCTACAAATTCGCCAACTACCTCTTCTATTTTGAGGCTTTCTATCAGCATATCTATGTCTTCAGACCTATATCTCACTTTGTAATCACTGTTTCATTTTCATTATTATGCTCAATTTTCAATTTCCTCATAACAATCTCCCTTTAATATATATCCCTATTCTGAAAATAAAAAGTTGTATATTTGTTAAAAATACAGAAAATATTTTTCCGTTATTCTTTAGTATAATACATTTTTTAGAAATAATCAAATTTTTTTCCTTAATAATATAAAAAAGAGAGTAACCCAAAACAAAGTTTTAGGTCATTCTCTTTTTGTATATCAATTACCTAAATAAGCTTTTTAAGCTCTTCTTGAGTTTTTGAATTCAGATAATCTTCTTTAACTCTGTCTTTCATTTCATTAAAATCAGCTGCTTTATATTTAACTTCATTTATTTTCTTAATGATATAGAATTTATCTTCAATAAGAGCTGTTTGAACATTATTTATTGGGGCATCAAATATTAACTTTGTAAGCGATTCATTATATCCCAGTCCAGGAATATAACCTGCATCATCTATTTTTGAAAATAAAGCACTTTGAAGGACATCTTTATTTTCTTTTGAAAGAGTTTCAAAATTTACTGTTCCATTTGCTAACTTTTCTTTTACTGCTTCTATTTCAGCTTTTTTAGTATTAAGAGTTACTTCTGAAATTTTAGGAACAATTAGAATATGACTCGCTTTTGCTCTCTCTTCATCATCTTTTCTATCTTCTATATATATCAAATGCTGTCCAAAAATAGTTTCTACAGGTTCTGGATATATTTTTCCTACTTCTCCTGCAAATACAGCTTTCTGGAAAGGCTCAACCATATCTTTTTTAGAAAACCATCCTAAATCTCCACCATTTGGTGAACTTGGTCCATCAGAATTATTTTTAGCCATTTCAGCAAAATTTTCAGGAGTAAGAGTTTTCAATAATTCTTCTGCTTTTATTTTGGCTGCTGCTTTATCCTCTGCTGAAGGATCAACTTTTAAAATAGCTATATATGAATCAGCACTTGGAAAAGTATCATATACAAGTTTATTTTTTTCAAAATACTCTTTTAATTGAGCATCAGTAGGATTTAATGAATTTTTTATATTTTCAAAAAGTCCTTTTTTATACTCGTCAAATTTATAATCAAGAGGAAGTGTCTCATCTACTGTTATTCCTCTTTCAATAGCTATTTTAGCTAATTTTATTTGAGCTTTATAATATTCTTTAGATAATTCTCTAGCTTTCTCTCTATCTCCGTTAGTGATAAATAAATTATTAAGAGTTCTTTTTGCCATTTCTATATTAGATACTGCAAAACCATCCTCTTCCATTTCATTTCTCTCAACATATGCCTTATATTCTTCTGAAACATTTTCTAATTTCATTTCTTTTCTGGCTTTATGGAGAAGAAGCACATATTCCTCTATTCCTTTAGTCTGTTTTAAGTCAGTTATTGCTTCACTTTTTACATCAGCCAAAGGTTTTCCAGAAAATCTAATATATAGATTATCCTCATAATATTTATTTATTTCTTCATCAGTAGGATTAATTCCCTCTTGTATTTTAGCAAGAGTTTTTTCTACTGTAAGATTATCTTTTAATTCTTTTTTAAAAGTATTTTTAGTATACCCCTGTACTTGAAGCATTCTTTTAAATTGATCTCTGTTTCCGACAGAATTTTCTATTTTATCATATTGAGCATTTACATCTCCACTAGAAACTTTAACTTTTAATTTATCTGCCATTTCTAATGTGAGGTTTTTATTCACAACTTCATCAAAAGCTAAAATGTCTATGAGACTTTTATCTACTTTATCCCCTAGATATCTTGAATATCCATCAATCATTGTAGCTTTTGTTTTTTCCACCTCAAATTTAGATATTTTATTTCCATTTAATTTAAAAGCATAGTTCGAGTGACCATTACTCATACTTCCTATGATACTTGATAAAGTAGCGTATCCTCCACCTAATACCATAAGGATAGTTACCAACCAGATAATAGGTTTCATTTGTTTACGAAATTTTCTAATTGCCATAATCAATGTATCACCAGTCAAAACTGGTAATTTTCCCCCTTCTTTTAGTTAGTTCTTTACTGCTGCTTATTTCGTTTCTTTCTATTTAAAATCTAAACCATATTTTCTAATTTTTTCATAAAGAGTAGTTCTTCCAATTCCAAGAAGTTTAGAAGTTTCTTGTTTATTCCATCTAGTTTTTTGCAGAGCTATAGCGATAACTACTTTTTCAACATCTGCAAGACTGTATATTTCTTGTTCAAGAATATCTTTTAATGGCCCTACTCCCACTACTGTTTTATTTTCAACAGTATCAGATTTCATCTTTATTTCAAGCGGAAGATCTTCTACACCTATTATTTTGTCAGTAGAAAGAATTACCATTCTTTCTATCATATTTCTAAGTTCTCTTATATTTCCTGGATATGAATATTCCATTAAATATTTCATAGCTTCCCCTGATATAACAGGAGTATCTCTGTGAAGTTCTCTTACTATTTTATTTAAGAAATAGTTAGCAAGAAGAGGTACATCCTCTTTTCTATCTCTTAATGGTGGCACTTCTATTGGAAATACAGTTAGTCTATGATATAGATCTTTTCTGAATTTTCCTTTTTCAGTTTCATCTTTAAGGTCTTTATCACTAGCTACAATGAATCTTACATCCACTCTTCTAGTTTTATTTCCACCAACTCTTCTTAATTCTCCATATTCAATAACTCTTAATAATTTAGCTTGAGTTTTGATATCCATAGCTGAAATATCATCAAGGAACATAGTTCCTCCATCAGCTTCTTCTAATAATCCTTTTTTACTTGAATTAGCTCCTGTAAAGGCTCCTCTTTCAAATCCAAAAAGTTCTCTTTCCATAGTTTCTTCTGGCATAGATGCACAGCTTACTACTATATAGTTATTCTTTCTTCTATCACTTTTTTTGTATATTTCTTTAGCTACAAGCTCTTTTCCAATTCCATTTTCACCTGTAATGAGAACAGTAAGATCACTTTCAGCTACTTTTTCTATAAGATTTTTTACATCTTTTATTCTTGAAGATTGACCTACTATTTCACTCTCTTCTTCAGTACTCAATAATTTTTCTTCAAGTTTTCTTTTCTCTTTTAATATTTCAAGATTTTTAAGAGCTGGCATTATAATTCTATTCATTTCTCTCAACTCTACTGGTTTCATTAAATAGTTATAAATGTCTGCATTTCTTAATTCTTGAAGAACTTCTTCAGTTTCATCGTCTAATAATCCTACAACAACAAAATCTTTTCCAATTCCATTCAATTTTCTTTTAGCTTCTGCAAAATTGAACCATGTTAGATATTCGTCTAATAAAACAATATCAAAATCACTTTCTCTAAGCATATCTAATGCATCTAAAAGATTATTGAATGTTATGATTTCATATTGTTCTGAAAGTTCTTTTCTTATTTGTTTTAAAGTTTCTTTTCTTTCTGAAATGGCTAATATAGCATTCTTCATAATTTGGCCTCCCTATTTTATATATCTTTCAAAAATAATTCACAATTTATGGTTTTCTATTATAATGTATTATAATAGATAATCTGTATTTTTTCAAGACTATTTTTTATAATTTACACTATATTGTGTTATACCCCTGAATTACAGCTATCTTGTCAAATTAAAAATATCATTGGCTGTTATGTAAAAAATAAATGCAAAAAGAATTAACATTCCAGCAGTATGTAATCTTTCCTCAAACTTTTTATTTACTTTTATGCCTATTAGTTCTAAAATGACAAAAAGTATTCTTCCACCATCCAAAGCTGGTAAAGGCATAAGATTTAAAATTCCTACATTTACTGATAAAAGTGCTGTAAGCCATACCAATATTCCTATGCCTTCTTTTGAAGCATCTCCTACTACTTTTATTATACCAATCGGTCCACTTATTTCCTCTGATTTTACTTTTCCGCTTATAATAAGTTTTAAGCCTCCCAATGTATCAGTAAAAATCTTTTCAAAGCTTAAAAGGCTCACTTTTGCTGCCTCTCCAGCTCCATATTTTTCTATAGTATACTCTGGGAGTATTCCTACAATATATCTCTTCGTTTCTGGATCTTCTGTGAGTTCAAGATTTATATTCTCTAATTTCCCAGCTCTTTCTAATTCTACTTGTATAGGAAGTTTAGGATCTTTTTCTGCAAGTACTTTTCCTATATCGTTCCATTCTTTTATCTCTATACCATCTATTTTCAATATCTTATCTTTTGGAAAGATAACTTTACTCCCCTTGCTCTCTGGAAGTACATTTCCTATTACAGCTTCTTTATTTTGAATATATTTTCCATGTGAATAAATCATAGCAAAAATTAATACAAATGCAAGAAGAAAGTTCATAAATACTCCAGCAAAAAGAACTACAAACCTGGCTAAAGGCGGCTTACTGTTAAAACCATCTTCAACTTCACTTCCTACTTCCATTCCTTCTATATTTACAAATCCTCCAAGCGGAACAGCTCTAAAGGAATATGTTGTTTTCATTGTCTCATATGAGTACACTTGCGGCCCCATTCCAATTGAAAATTCACTTACAGGCATTTTAAAAAACTTAGCTGTAAGAAAATGTCCAAGTTCATGTATAAATATTATTATTCCTAAAACCAGAATAGCTATTAATATGTTCATTATTTCCTCCATCTATCAGATGATATTTCTGACTAATTTATATACCTCTTCTCCTATTTCATCTATAGTTTTAAGTCTGTCTCCATCTGTACATTTTATCTCTTTCCATCCATATTTTTTTGCTATATTACAGGCATTTACATGAGATTTTTCCAGATAAACTGCATCTCTTTCATGGATATCTTTTCTCTGTTCCCCAGTTATTTTATTATTTCTTTCCTTCATAAGTTTCAATGCCATTTCTGTGGGCATATTTAAAAATATTATAAGATCTGGTCTTGGAATATTCATTTTATCATATTCCAATTCATCCAACCAATTTAAATATAGATTTTTCTCTGTTTCATCTATTATTTTAGAAGCCTGATGTACCATATTAGAAGTAACATATCTGTCTGTCACTATTATTCCATCTCCCTGATAGAATTTTTCCCAATCCATTTTATATGAAGCATATCTGTCAATAGCATACATCATTGACGCTGGATAAGGGTTTACTTTCATTGCATCTTCTCCAAATTTTCCTGCCAGATACATTTTTACAGGCTCACATGCAGGGCTGTCATAATTTGGAAATGATATTTTTTTTACATTATATTTTTCAATCAAGAGTCTTTCAAACAGTTTTTTTGTCTGTGTTTCTTTTCCGCTAGAATCTGTTCCTTCTATAACTATTAGTTTTCCCATTTTACTTTTCTCCTTCTTATTTTCCATACTCTATATATACCCAGTTTCTTGTTTCTTTATCTACACTTTTAACTGTTTCTACGCTATTAATCTCAACTGGTTCATGTCTATTCATAGACTTTTCTATTATTTCATATATAGTAAGAAACCCTATTTTCCCTTTCATGAATAATTCCACTGCCACTTCATTCGCTGCATTAAATACTGCTGGCATAGATTTTCCTGTTCTTCCTGCCCTATAAGCAAGCTCCACTCCTTTGAAGGTTTCATTATCTACCTTTTCAAATGTGAGAGCAGATATTTTCATAAAATCAAGTGTTTCAAATACAATATTAGCTTCTCTCTTAGGATAAGTAAAGGCATATTGAATAGGAAGTTTCATATCAGGTGCTCCAAGCTGTGCTATTACTGCTTTGTCTTTGAACTGAACCATTGAATGTATCACACTTTGAGGATGTATTAAAACATCTATATGATCATAATCCACTCCAAATAATTCATGAGCTTCAATTACTTCAAGTCCTTTATTTACAAGAGAAGATGAATCTATAGTTATTTTTTTACCCATAGACCAATTTGGATGTTTTAAAGCATCTTCTACTTTTACTTTTTTCAATTCCTCTTTTTTCTTTCCCCTGAAAGTTCCTCCACTGGCAGTTATTATTATTTTTTCAACTTCATTTTTCTTCCCTCCTAATAGAGATTGAAATATGGCTGAATGCTCACTGTCTACAGGAATTATTTCAGATTTTGGATACTCTGCCAAAAGGCGATTTATATATGAGCCAGCAGCTACCATAGTTTCTTTATTAGCAAGTGCTATCCTTTTGCTGTTTTTTATTCCTTCTACAGTGGCTTCTATTCCTATAGCCCCGCTGACAGCAGTGAGAAGTATATCATAATCTTTCAACATGGCTAATTCTTTAAGTCCTTCATCTCCTAAAAATATTTTCATATTTGGAAATTCTGACTTTATTTCCTTATATCCCTCTTCTGTTCCAACTGTCACATATTCTGGAGTAAATTCTCTTATCTGCTCCAAAAGCAGTTTATGATTTTTATGCCCACTCAAAGCTGCTACTTTAAATTTTTTCTTTGCATTTCTTATTACTTCTAAAGCATTAGTTCCTATACTACCAGTAGATCCTAATACAACTATTCTTTTCACTTTTTAAATTCCTCCTATGAAAAAAATTGGGCGAACAGAAATATCCTTTCACCCAATGAGATATTATATTATAAAACTATAAATTTCAAAAGATAATAAACAGTAGGTGCTACAAAAAGCATACTATCAAATCTATCTAATATTCCTCCATGCCCTTTAAGAATACTTCCTGAATCCTTTACCTTAAATTCTCTTTTAAACATAGACTCACCTAAATCACCAATTTGAGCTATTATACTAATAAATATTCCTATTATTACTATATTAGTCATTCCAAGTTCACCATTATTAAGCAGATTAAAATACTTCTCAAGTAAATAAAGAGAAATTATTGTAAATACTGTTCCTCCTATTGAGCCTTCAATAGATTTTTTAGGACTTATACTGCTGAAACCTCTATTAAATATTTTTCTTCCTATAGCCATTCCTGTAAAATATGCAAAACTATCACATACCCAAACCATTATTTGAGCTGTTAAGAGCCATTTTCCGCCATTTGGAAGAAAACTTATCAATATTACATGAGAAAAAAGTACTGAAATATATAATGCTCCTAAAACAGTTTCCCCTATATCAACACTTGCATTTTCTACCTTATTCTCCAATACTCTATATCCAATTAGAAATATAACAAAAAAAGCCAAAAGTCCTGTTACATCTATTGACAAAGTTCCTAATTCATTAAAAAATAATACATTAGGAATAAGCAAAGCTCCTATTATTCCTGCTACCTTATGAGGTTTTTTTCCTCCCATTTCTGCCATATTATAAAATTCATAAGCTCCCATGCCTACAATTACATTTACAAAGAGAAGCAAAGGAAAACCTCCATGATATAATATGTAGATAAGCAGTGGTATCCCCACTATGGCTACCATTATTCTACTAAGCATTTTTTACTCCTCCAAATCTTCTGTCTCTTTCATTGTAACTCTGTATAGCTTTATCCAATTCCTTTTCATCAAAGTCAGGCCATAATGCATCTGTGATATATATTTCTGAGTATGCTATCTGCCACAATAAAAAGTTTGATATTCTCAATTCTCCACTTGTTCTTACCAGCAATTCTGGATCAGGTATATCATTATATAAATATTTGGAAAAATTTTCTTCATCTATATGCTCTATTCCTGATTTAAGAATAGAATTTACAGCATCTGTTATTTCTGCTCTCCCACCATAATTAAATGCTATATTTAATGTAAGCCCCGTATTATCCCTACTCTTATCTTCTAGTTTTTTTATAGCTTCCAAAAGTGATGGACTTACTCCTTCTTTTCTCCCTGATACCAAAAATCTTACATTATTTTTCATTATATTTTTTTCTTCATTTTTTAAATATGTTTTAAAGAGAAACATTAAAGCATCAACTTCATCTTTACTTCTCTTCCAGTTTTCTGTTGAAAAAGCATAAACAGTAAGATATCCAACTCCAATCTTTCCTGCATAAGTTATTATCTTTCTTAGTGCATTAGCCCCTTCTTTATGGCCTAATGTCCTAGGTAACCCTCTTTTCTCTGCCCATCTACCATTTCCATCCATGATTATTGCTATATGACTTGGAATTCTTGACTCCACTATCTATCACCTCATTGATATATTCAGTAAATTTTACCATATTTATTGAAATTTTTCTATATAATATAAAAAAGAGACTGAATAAAAAGATAGATCAATATTTAGAAATTTCAAAAGCAGAAGAATTAATACAAATCTTCTTAGTAAAAAAATTCTAAAACATTATTCATCTTATAAATCAGTCTCTTCGTTTTAAACATTATTTATAACTATTAAACAGTTGTGATTTCTTTTTCTTTTTTAGCAAAAAGATCATCTATTGCTTTAATGTGCGCATCAGTTATTTTTTGAATTTCAGCTTCTAAAGTTTTTACTTCATCTTCAGAAATTGGGTTTTCCTTATCTTTAGAAAGTTTTTTAAGGTCATTATTTCCATCTTTTCTGATATTTCTTACTGCTACTTTTCCATTTTCAGCTTCTGTTTTAGCCATTTTTACATATTCTTTTCTTCTTTCAGCAGTAAGTTCAGGCATTACAAGTCTGATAACTTTACCATCATTATTTGGTGTAAGTCCTAGATTTGCAGCCATGATAGCTTTTTCTATTTTAGAAATAAGAGATTTATCCCATGGATCAATAACTAGTAATCTAGCTTCTGGAGCAGAAACTGACCCTACTTGATTTAAAGGCATATCTGATCCATATTGTTCAACTTTTACATTGTCAAGCATTGAAACATTAGCTCTTCCAGCTCTAATAGAAGTAAATTTATGTTTTGTTGCTTCTATTGCTTTTTCCATTTTTTCATTACATAATTTAACTACATCTTGTCCTGTCATATCTTTTCCCTCCTGATTTAGTCAGCCACTACGACTGTTCCTATTTTTTCTCCCATTATAACTTTTTTTATGTTTCCTTCTTCAAGAGAATTAAAAACAACAATTGGTAATTTATTTTCTCTGCATAAAGAGATAGCTGTAGCATCCATTACCTTTAAATCTTTATTTAAAACTTCTGTGTAAGTTACAACATTATATTTAACTGCATCTGCATATTTTACAGGATCTTTATCATAAATACCATCAACTTTTGTAGCTTTCAAAACTGCTTCAGTGTTCATTTCAATAGCTCTCAAAGCTGCTGCAGTATCAGTTGTAAAATAAGGATTTCCTGTTCCTGCTCCAAATATTACAACTCTTCCTTTTTCCAAATGTCTTTGAGCTTTTCTTTTAATGAAAGGTTCAGCGATTTTAGGCATCTCTATGGCTGTTTGTACTCTTGTAGGTACTCCAAGCTTCTCTATTGCATTTTGTAAAGCAAGTGAATTGATAACTGTAGCAAGCATACCCATATGGTCCCCAGTAACTCTATCTACTCCTTGAGTAGCCCCAGATATCCCTCTGAATATGTTTCCTCCACCAATAACTATAGAAACTTCTACACCAAGATCAACAATTTCTTTTATCTGTCTTGCATATGAATATATTACATCTGAAGATATTCCAAATTCCTGATCTCCCATTAGAGCTTCACCACTAAGTTTTAACAAAACTCTTTTATAAAAAGGCTTCTCCATTTCTCCTCCTACAATAAATTTATGATTTTTTAAAAAAATGGGGATGCTGATGCATCCCCTTATGCTTTTGTTGATATTATCCTTTGATTTGAGCTGCAACTTCTGCTGCGAAATCTTCTTCTTTTTTCTCGATTCCATCTCCAACTTTATATCTAGCAAAAGATACAACTTTAAGAGGTGCTGCAAATTTAGCAACAGTTTCTTTATTTTCTGCTCTTACATAGATTTGATCTACTAAACAGTTTTCTTCATAGAATTTATTCATTTTTCCAATTAATATTTTTTCTATGATTTGAGCTGGTTTTCCTTCAGCTTCTAATTGCTTTCTAGCAATTTCTTTTTCATGCTCTAAATCTGTAGTTGTAACTTCAGATGAGTCTAAATATTTAGGGTCCATAGCTGCAGCATGCATAGCTATATCTTTAGCTTTAGTTAGATTTTCTTCAGTAGGTTCTCCAGTCATTTCAACAATAACTCCTAGTTTTCCTCCTAAATGGCTGTATGTTGCAACAAATCCATCTTTAGCAATAGTTTCATGAATTCTTCTGATATTCATGTTTTCACCAATTTTAGCAATTAAATCAGTTACTGCTACAGCAACAGTTTTTCCTGGTGCAAATTCAGCAGCATTTAAAGCATCTACAGTAGTTGCTTTATTATCTATAGCTATTTGAGCTAATTTTTTACCAAATTCTTTAAATTCTATGTTTTTAGCAACAAAGTCAGTTTCAGAGTTAAATTCGATTAATACTGCCATTTTGTGATCAGCTGATACTCCATCAAATACTAATCCTTCTGCTGCAATTCTTCCTGCTTTTTTAACTGCTTTTGCAATTCCTTTTTCTCTTAAATAGTCTATGGCTTTATCCATATCTCCATTCATTTCCATTAGTGCTTTTTTACAATCCATCATTCCAGCACCAGTTCTCTCTCTTAGTTCTTTAACTAAGCTAGCTGTTATTTCTGCCATGTCTTCCTCCTAATAAAAATAGTTTTTATTAAATCTTCTATAATTGTATCTCAGTTGATGTAATTACTCAGCTGATCCTTCTTCTACATTGATTTCTTCAGAAGCTACTTCTTTAACTTCTTTACCTTGATTTCCTTCAATAATTGCATTAGCAATAACTGAAGATATAAGTTTTACTGATCTTATAGCGTCATCATTAGCTGGAATTGGATAAGTTACTAAATCAGGATCTACATTTGTATCGATCATTGCAAATACAGGTATTCCTAAGTTAGCTGCTTCAACGATTGCTAGAGTTTCTTTTTTACAGTCTACAATAAATATAGCTTGAGGAACATCTTTCATATCTTTAATTCCAGAAAGATTTTTAGAAAGTTTAACTAATTCTTTTCTGAAGTTAGCTGCTTCTTTTTTAGTATAAGCAGTATCTAAAGTTCCATCTGCTTCCATTTTTTCTAATTCTTTTAATCTTTCAATTCTTGTTTTGATAGTAGCGAAGTTAGTTAGCATTCCTCCAAGCCATCTGTTATTTACATAGTACATTCCAGATCTTTCAGCTTGTTCTTTTACAGCTTCTTGAGCTTGTTTTTTAGTTCCTACAAATAGAACTTTTCCACCATTTTCAGCGATTTCCCTAATAACTGCATAAGCTTCCTCAATTTTCTTTAAAGATTTGTGTAAATCGATTACATGGATTCCATTTCTCTCAGTAAAGATGTATTTAGCCATTTTTGGATTCCATCTTTTTGCTTGGTGTCCAAAGTGAACTCCAGCTTCTAATAATTGTTTCATTGTTATTACTGCCATTTTTTCCTCCTAAATTTTGGTTTTTTCTTCCACTAGTCTTGAAACTAAGCTATCTTAAAAAGACACCCTGCCTAGAAATAACTAGTGTGTGTATTTAAACAACGGTTTATTTTATCACACTTTTTAGTAAATGTCAATATTTTCAAGGAGATTAAGAGGTAAAATACTCTTTTTTGCGATAAAATATTTTTTTATTTATTTATCTTCTTCTTTATAATATAATATATTATAAAATATCTTACAGGGGTGAGAGAATGAAAGCATTAATTTTAGTTGATATACAAAGAGATTTTTGTAAAAATGGAGCTTTGGAAGTCAAAGATGGAGATGCAGTAGTGCCTATTGCAAATAAGTTGATAGAATCTTTTCAAAAAAATAAAGATATGATAATTGGGACAAAAGATTGGCACCCATCTTCTCATAAAAGCTTTGCTGTAAATTCAAATAAAAAAATAGGTGAAGCAGGTAAATTGAATGGTCTTTACCAAGTATGGTGGCCTGTTCATTGTGTTCAAAATGAAACTGGAGCTAAATTTCATTCTGAACTTCATCCAATAGAAAATATAATATATAAGGGAGAGAATCCTGAAATTGATTCATACAGTGCCTTTTTTGATAATGGAAAAAAATATAAAACATCTCTAGATGATATTTTGAAGAAAAACAATATTGATACTCTTTATATAATGGGGCTTGCCACTGATTATTGTGTGAAATTTACTGTATTGGATGCTCTTGAATTGGGTTATAAAGTGTATTTAATAGAAGACGGATGCAGAGGAGTTAATATATCTTTTGATGATTCTGAAAAAGCTGTAAATGAAATGAAAAATAGGGGTGCTGTTATAATCAACAGTAATAATATATGAGAAAAAATAAAATTATTTTTAAATTTTTTTCCAGTATAGCTGGTACATTATCAGTAATTATTGCTTATAGAATTTTTGGAATATCTTTGGAAATTATTGTATACGGAATAACAGCAGTTATATCATTTTTATTATTAATAAAATTATGGAGACCTGTATATACTGCAAATATCATAAAAAATATGCTTCCTATACTAAATGAGCAATGTGATCCTCAAACATTTCTAGAAAAATCTGCTGCTCTTTTGGTCAAACCTTTTTTACAAAATACAAATGAATATTCTTTTATTCTTCTCAATATGGCAGTTGGATATTTTGCCCAAGGAAATATAGATAAAGCAGTAGAAACAGCAAGAAAAATATCTGAAAATGATATAGAAAAAAATCATTATCTAAAAATTATCTATTTATATAACATGGCTTCATTTTATATAAGTGAAGAACATTGGAATACAGCAGAAATTTTTGTCAGTAAATTACAGAACTACGCAGAGCTTCTTAAAAATTCTTCTATCACTAAAGATGGAAAAAATATAGAAGTGTATCTTCCTAAGAAAAAACATCCTGAATATTTTCCAGTAAAAAATATAAATGAAATAGAAACTATGTTGGAAGAACTTACTGTTCTTTTGGGGTTAAAAAACAAAAAATATAATGAAGCTATTGAATTATATGAAAAAAAATTTAATAGAAACAATAATAAATATATAAAATCATATTGCAAATACTATCAGGCTATATGGTATGAAGAACTTGGAGATATAGAAAATATGAAAAAATCTCTTACTTATACAGCAGAAAATGGAAATAAACTTCATATAGCTATAGCAGCAAGAGATATCTTAAAAGAATATCATGATCTTTTCTAATTTTATTATTATCTATATACATATTATTCAACCAAGAAAAAGAGGCCTTTTAAAAAGACCTCTTTTTTCAGATCAATATTGATATAACCTATTTAGCAGAAACCTCTACTGCCATAGGTCCTTTTTTCCCTTCTGATACTTCAAAAGTTACTTCTTGACCTTCTTCTAAAGTTCTGAATCCTTCTCCAACGATTCCAGTGAAGTGTACAAAATAATCTGCTCCATCTTCACTTGTTAAAAATCCAAATCCTTTTTCTTTGTTAAACCATTTAACTGTACCTTTTAGCATTTTATAACCTCCAAAAAATCAAAAAATTCTCGTTCAGCGTTGAAGATATGAAAACTATAGAGAAGGCTCTACAATTTTTAAACAATCAGTAACCTTGAACAATTAATTAGATTATACCCCACACATCCAATATTATCAAGAACTTTTTATTCATAAGCAAAAAAGAGGAACATCAAACAGTTCCTCTTATTTCTATTAATCTAATAAATTGCTTATTAAACTAATTCAATTATAGCCATTTCAGCTGAGTCACCTTTTCTAACAGATGTTTTGATGATTCTAGTGTATCCACCATTTCTCTCAGCATATTTTGGAGCTAGTTCATTGAATATTTTAGCAACAACTTCTTCATTTCTTAGGAAAGCAAAAGCATTTCTTCTAGAAGCCAAAGTATTTTTCTTACCAAAAGTTATCATTCTTTCAGCAAATTTTCTTAATTCTTTTGCTCTAGTAACAGTAGTTTCTATCTTTTCAGCACTTAGTAAAGATATAGTTAAGTTTTTTAGCATAGCTTTTCTGTGGTCAGCTCTTCTTCCTAACTTTCTATATGACTTATTGTGATTCATTAGTTAGCTATCCTCCTTATCTTAATTACTCAGGAGATCCATTCTGAGATAGATCATATCCTAATTCTTTCATTTTTTCTAGGATCTCATCTAAAGATTTTCTTCCCAGATTTTTAATTTTTAGAAGTTCGTTAAGTGACAGTTTAGCCAATTGACTAACTTCCTCTATTCCAGCTTTCTTTAAACAGTTGAAAGATCTAACTGTTAAATCAAGTTCTTCTATCTTTGTATTAAGAATATTGTCATCTTTTGCATGGCTTACAGGGTTTTCTTCTTCCTCTTCAGCTTCTACTCTTAGATTTTCCATTTTGTTTCCTAATTCTAAGAATGGATCAAAATGTAATTTTAATAATTCTACTGCATAAGATAGTGCATCTCTGATTTCAATACTTCCATCAGTTTCAATATCTAAAGTAAGTTTGTCAAAATCAGTCATTCTTCCTACCATTGTATCCTGTACACTGTAAGAAACTTTTCTGATTGGAGTGTAGATAGCATCAACAGCTATATAATCCACAGCCCAGTCTTTTCTTTCTATTTCTTCTGATACTACAAATCCTTCTCCAGTATCAACTAAAAATTCCATGTCAAGTTCTCTATCTGTAGTTATTGTACAAATAACTTGTTCAGGATTTACTATTTCTATTCCTACATCAGGTATTATATCAGCGGCTGTTACTATTTTTGGTCCTTTAACAGAAAGAGTCATTTTTCTTTCTCCAGTACTCTCGGCTTTAACAACGATTTCTTTTATATTAAGGATTATTTCAGTTACAGCTTCTTTTATTCCATCCATAACAGAAAATTCGCTTAAAACACCATCAATTCTTACTCCTTTAATAGCAGCTCCTGGGATAGAAGAAAGTAAAACTCTTCTCAAAGCATTACCAACAGTATGCCCATAGCCTCTATATAAAGGTTCAACAATATATTGTCCTTTAAATTCACTCTCTTTTACTTCGGTAATATTAATACCCCTTGCATGTTTTTCAATTTTTAACATTAAATCAACTCCTATTAAAAGGGCTTATTATCTAGAGTAGAACTCAACTATTAATGATTCATTTAGATCGAAATCTAAGTCATCTTTAGTTGGATTTTGAATAACTTTACCAGAGAAAGCTGCTTTATCAAGTTCTAGCCAAGCTGGAACTCTTGATTCTTCAACAGCAGTTTTGATGATATCTAAGTTTTTAGAATTTTCTATAACAGATACTACATCTCCTACTTTTACTCTGTAAGAAGCGATATTAACTCTTCTTCCATTTACAGCTACATGACCATGAGACACAACTTGTCTAGCTTGTCTTCTAGTTTTTGCAAACCCAAGTCTGTAAACTACATTTTCAAGTCTTCTTTCTAGGTATTCGATTAAAGTCAAACCAGTAACTCCAAGTTTTCTAGCTGCTTCCTCGTATATTTTTCTAAATTGTTTTTCCATTACGTTATATATAAATTTAGCTTTTTGTTTTTCTCTTAATTGAATTGCGTACTCTGTAGGTTTTTTGTTAGCGTTTGGTCTTGGTCCTCTTTTAGAAGATTTATTAACTCCTAAAACTACTGGATCAATTCCTAGAGCTCTACATTTCTTCAATACAGGCTGTCTATTTCTTGCCATTTTTTAAATATTCCTCCTTTGTATTCAATTTGCCACAATACTTTTTTTTCAAAATAAAGCGAGACTACACTCTTCTTCTTTTTGGTGGTCTACAACCATTGTGTGGAACTGGAGTAACATCAGTAATTTTTGTTACTTCTAATCCAGCTGCTTGTAAAGATCTGATACAAGCTTCTCTTCCAGAACCTGGACCTTTCACTTTAACTTCTACTTTTTTCATTCCATTTTCCATAGCTATGTTTGCTGCTTGTTCAGCTGCAATTTGAGCTGCAAATGGAGTTCCTTTCTTAGTTCCTTTGAAACCAGAAGTTCCTCCTGATCTCCAACTTACAACTTTCCCTTCTGCATCAGTAATAGCAACTATTGTGTTGTTAAAAGTTGAATGTATATGGGCAACTCCGTTAGGAATATTTTTCAATTTCTTTTTAATCTTAGCTACTTTCTTTTTAGCCAACTTAAGCTACCTCCCTTGCTAATAGATCATAAACTTAATCTATAAATTTCTAAAACGCTCTAATTATCTTTTGATTGGTTTCTTAGGACCTTTAACAGTTCTTGCATTAGTTTTTGAACTTTGTCCTCTTACAGGTAGATTCATTTTGTGTCTTAATCCTCTGTAACATTTGATATCCATAAGTCTTTTAATAGAAAGTCTTACGTCTTTTCTAAGATCTCCCTCTACCTTAACAGTTTCTATAATGGCTCTGATCTTATTTACTTCTTCTTCAGTTAAATCTTTCACTCTTGTGTCGAAGTTAACTCCAGCTTCAGTCAATATTCTTTGTGAAGTTGGTTTTCCAATTCCGTAAATGTAAGTTAAAGCTATCTCAACTCTCTTATTTCTTGGGATATCTACTCCTGCTATTCTAGCCAAAATTATTTCCTCCTCTTTCGAAAATTTATATATTTTGCTGGTATATTAACCAACTAAATACTTTCCTCGATATGTCCCAATTCCTATTTTGGGGATGGCTCTACAGCTCACCATATCTTTACAGCACTCCATTATCAGTACTTTTTTTAAACAAACTCTCTTAAATTACAAAATTACCCTTGAACTTGTTTGTGTTTAGGATTGTCACAAATCACTCTTACTTTTCCATGTCTTTTGATAACTTTGCACTTGTCACAAATAGGTTTAACTGATACTCTTACTTTCATTAATCTGCCTCCTTTCGTGATTAATTAATTTTTTTTCCTGTATACGATTCTACCCCTTGACAAGTCATAAGGAGAGATTTGTACAGTTACTCCATCTCCAGGTAAAATTTTAATATAATTCATTCTCATCTTACCAGAAATGTGGCCTAAAATAGTATGCCCATTTTCTAATTCAACTTTAAACATTGCATTTGGAAGGGCCTCTAAAATAGTACCTTCTAATTCGATAACATCTTTTTTCGACATAATTCCTCCTATCGAACAGAACTTCAAATTATTATATCACTAAAAATATAAAAAGTCTAGTATTTTCTTGGTTTTTTTTCCTAATCCAGCTCACTTAATATAATCGGTTTTCCATCAACGATCGCTACCGAGTGTTCGAAATGCGCAGACCTTTTTCCATCTTTAGTTACTATTGTCCATCCATCCTCTTTTACATTGATTTTGTATGTACCTGCATTAACCATTGGTTCTATTGCAAGAACCATTCCATTCTCAATTTTGATTCCTCTGCCTTTTCTTCCAAAGTTGGCAATTATAGGATCTTCATGCATAGCATGTCCTACTCCATGTCCTGCAAAATCCTTTACTACTGTAAATCCATTTTTCTCTACATAGCTTTGAACAGCATGTCCAATATCTCCTATTCTATTACCAGCTACAGCCATTTCAATACCGATCTCTCTTGATTTTTCAGTAACTTCCAGAAGTTTTCTAGATTCCTCATCTATTTCTCCCACTGGAAATGTTATTGCTGAATCTCCATAAAATCCATTTAATTCAGTAACTGTATCTATACTCACTATATCTCCCTCTTGAAGAATTCTATCTCCTGGTATACCATGGACAACTTCTTCATTAACAGATATACATGTCCCCGATGGGAATGGAGCATATAACCCTTCCACTCCAATACATGCTGGTCTTGCTCCTTGTGATCTTATATAATCTTCTACTATTTCATTTATTTCTCTAGTAGATATACCTGCTTTGATATATTTAGGCAGAACATCTCTATACAGCCTTGCTATAATCTGATTAGATTTTTTTATCTGCTCTATATCTTCTAAACTTTTTATAAGTGACATCTCAACTTCCTTTCTAAAATAAAATACACTATCCTAGAATATCAAATATCTCTTTTGTTATGTCTTCCATTTTTTTAGTTCCATCTATATCAACAAGTATCCCCCTTGATTGATAGAAATCAAATAATGGAGCTGTTTGAGAATGATATTCAGTCAATCTTTTTGTTACAGTTTCTTCATTATCGTCTTTTCTTGTGATTAAATCGGCTCCACAAAGGTCACATTTTCCTGCTACTTTTGGAGGATTAAATTTAACATGGAATGAAGCTCCACATACTGGGCATACTTTTCTTCCAACTATTCTTCCAAGTATAAGTTCATCTGGTACATTTAAAGAAATAACTTTATCTAATTTAATTCCCATTTCTTTCATCAAAACTTCTAAAGCTTCAGCTTGAGCCAGAGTTCTTGGAAAACCATCGAGTATAAAGCCTTTCTTACAGTCATCTTGTGATAATCTGTCTTTAATAATTCCAATAATTGTTGAATCTGGAACTAATTTTCCTTCATCCATGAATTTTTTTGCCTCAAGTCCCATAGCAGTTCCCTCTTTTATAGCAGCTCTCAAAATATCTCCAGTAGATATTTGAGGAATTCCATATTTTTCAATAAGGAATTTAGCCTGTGTTCCTTTTCCTGCACCAGGTGCTCCAAATAACATAATATTCATATACAACATCTCCTTAAAATATTTTTTCATTACCTTACTATTATACAATAATTAAGCAAAAAATGCACTATTTTATAAAGCAGATACTTCATTTTTTCTGTATAGTATGTCAAACATATTCTATTTTTATATTATATCTCTTTCAGCTTTCTCTATTTTTGATAATGGCAGTTTCTTTCCTATAGCTCTTGTCAATTCACCTATATTTTTTATTTCAAAACCAGATAATACTATTTCTTCTCCATCCTTGCTTTTAATTGTGAATATATTATAGGTCTTCTTTCCTATAGTCAAATTTCCAATGGTTATAGAGGATATTCTTTCCTTTTTTATAATAATTTTCTTTCTTTTAAATAATATATCAGCTTGAATACTTTCTTCGTCTATTGTTATCAGTTGGTATTTTTCCAGATATTTTATTAATGGAATCATCCACCATATTACCAGTATCATAAATAAAATTTTAGTTACTATTGAAATTCCAGCTTCCCATATTCTACTTTTTATTCCAAAAATTAAAAGCATTAAAGAACACATACCTAAGCACATTGTCCAGAAAAATCTAAATCTATTTATACAACTTCTTATTTCCTTCTTGTTTTCCATAATCTCTCCTTCTTTTTGTTTTCTTCTAAAATTATATAGTAATTCTCTTATAAATTCAATCTTCCATATTTTTATTATTATCCATATACATATTTTTCATAATATGATAGCATATAAATATATTTTATAAAGGGAGAAAATTATGATACTTAATTTTAAATACACACGAGATGAATATATAAAATCGAGAAGAAGCTACCTTTTTATGAATAAAACAGTTAAAAAACTTGATTTAACTCTAATTGGGCTTCTTATAATTTTTACTATATATTTATTCATAAACAATGGATTTTCTACAATGTCTATTGTTCTTATTGTACTTCTTTTTATTGTTTCTGGCGTCTTTACAGTATTGTATATTTTTCAGCCTGGAATATTTTATGATAAGATAGATAAGTTTAAGCAACAATATCACCTTGAATTTAGAGACAACAAAATACTATTTAAAACTGATGATATTAACTCTGAATTAGAATGGAATTTTTATGAGGCACTCTGGGAAAATAAAAATTTCTTTTATATAATTCATTCAAAAGAAATGTATACTTTAATCCCAAAAAGAGTTTTTAACAATGAGATGGAAATAATAGAATTTAAAAATTTATTCATGAAATACAATGATAAAAAAATATACAAAAAATTTAAATAAGGATGACTTAAAAAGCTGTATAACTTTTAGTAATAAAAAAGATTGATGTAATCCTTTTTTTAAAAATTCTAAAATTATATCTCTGCTTAATAATTCATCCTTATTTACTTATATTTTTACTTTTCCATATATTTTACTTCATTATCCAGAGGTTTTCCTTCCTGAAATCTCTTTATATTTTCCATAGTTACTCTAGTTATTTCTTCCACTGCTTCTTTAGTGAAAAAAGCCTGATGTGATGTTACAAGTACATTATTAAATGAGAGGAGTCTTCCTAAAATATCATCTTCTATTACCATATTTGAATAATCTTCAAAGAAATAGTCTGCCTCTTCTTCATATACGTCTAATGCAGCAGCTCCTATTTTTTTATCTTTTAATGCCTCTATCAAATCTACTGTATCAATCAGCATTCCTCTACCTGTATTTACTATCATTACTCCATCTTTCATCTTGTTCATAGAATTTCTATTTATCATATATCTAGTTTCCTTAGTTAAAGGGCAATTCAAGGATATTATATCAGCTTCTTTATATAGAGTATCCAGATCAGTAAATTCAAATCCCAATTCTTTTGCTTTTCCATAATTAGGATATGGATCATAAGCTATAACTTTCATACCAAAGCCTTTTAATATCTTTATTAAGATTTGAGCTATTTTTCCAGCTCCTATTATTCCTGCTGTTTTCTCATGCAAATCATATCCCATAAGTCCTGTTATTGAGAAATTTCCTTCCCTTGTGCGAATATATGCTTTATGAATCTTCCTGTTTAATGTCATTATCATTCCAACAGTATATTCTGCAATAGAATATGGTGAATAGGCTGGTACTCTCACTACTTTTATTTTTCCATCTATCTCTTTTAAAGATACATTATTATATCCTGCACATCTCATAGCTATAAGTTTTACTCCACATTCTACAAGTATATCTATTACTTTTTTATCTACAGTATCATTAACAAAAATAGAAATAATATCATATCCTTTTGCAAGATCAGCACTTTCTTCAGTCAATTTTCCAGTCAAATATTTTATATCAAATCCATAATCTTTATTATATTCATTAAAAAATTCCTTATCATATGGTTTTGTGTCATAAAATAGTATTTTCATAATTACCTCCATAATATATCTTCTTTTATGATATATTTCGGAGTTTATTGCTCTTTTCTTTTTAATATATATTTTTTTTAATTTAAAACTTTATTTTTGTTTCATTGTCATTATTTTTATATCAACATTTTCACTATTTTCAACTTTATATCTTATATATTTTCTTTGCTGATCTATACTTTTAACAGTCATAAATAAAATCAAAATTCTTATTTTTCAAGTACTTCTCTATTATTTTCATATATTCTTGTATATACTGCTTGAGCTGTTTCTCCTAATTCTGTTAGTTCATATTCATCATCATAGCAGTAAGCTGCTATAAATTTAGCGATAGTTATAAGCACTCCCTCCACATCATACATATGAAGCATGTCATGAGCTTCATCAAAATTTTCATTTATAAATCTTCTATCTTCATCTGTTAATTTCACCATCTTTTTACCTCACTTATAGATTTTCTCTATAAATTATATTTTAATTTTTTTCTTCTGTCAAATATTCTAAAAAAATAAAAAAAGCTGAGTAACATTTAAAAAAATGTTTTACTCAGCTCTCTTTTTTGT
>ERZ773144.992-NODE-992-length-26902-cov-9.390695_pt1 | contig 26902 bp, 28 predicted proteins | sample MGYA00580849_ERZ773144 | MGnify/ENA primary metagenome ERZ773144 (study PRJEB29015, sample SAMEA2737861) | human gut metagenome | biome: human gut; feature: human-associated habitat; material: faeces | place: China | collected 2012 ...
AACTTTACATAATCCGTAATTGCCTGTCCCACCTGCATTTCCTCCTTATGGGAACATTTATCATTACGTATAGCTTACTACAAATAATCCCCACGGGCAAGGGATGTTACAAAAAATTCAAATATGGCCGAAATATGACGAACACAGGCACTGCCGGCAACACATTATGGCCGAAATGCCATACACCAGGATATTGCCGGTTTTACCTGGATCCACTGCGCCATTTTACGGACATGACCAAAGAGCAGGCTCCGGAAGATACTTTTTAGTAGCGCTTAACATATCCTTTACAAGCAGTCGGATATCCTGCTCCTCGCATTTCCTTCCTTTAACTTGAGGATCATTCATAAAAGCTTTGACTACCAGCTCCTCATTGCAGGTGAGCGCTGCCTCCAGTATGGTCTCATGATTTTCCACTGCCGGCATAATGAGCTCCTTCACATGCTCAGGCAGATTTCCTGCCAGAATAGGGCGGATGGTATCCCGCTCAAAAATGGCATTTGTTTCCACCACTGCCTCTGCCGGCAGATTACCAATCTGCATTCCTGTATTAGGTATATTCACATTGCTGACCACCCGTTCCAGGCCACAGAGCGCTTTGATAAGAAGAATGCCTTCCTCTCCCGTGGGATTCAGTTCAACCTCCTCTTCCCCGTTCAGAAGCCTTCTACTCTTTTCAAGCCGGTGTTCCAAATCTTCCTTGCGCCACTTCACGCTTGTCAGGGCGAATTTCCATTTTGCCACAGTCCCGGGGTCCTTCAGATACTCATTCCCCGGCATAAACTCTGCCAGATGGCGGTCTCCAGCCGCGGCTATTAAACCAAAGCGCTTGAATAAGTCAAATTTCACCCTATGTGCACAGGCAAAACATGCATTAGCCCAATTGGTATCCCGTTCCGCATAACCTTCCTGGAAATGTTCATCCACATACTTCCTGTACAAAGGGAACAGGTCAATTCCCTTGTAAGACGCATAGTCAAACCAGGTAAAATGGTTGATTCCCAATACATTGACATGGATATCCCTCCTGTTAATGTTTCTTAATCCCAGAACATCCTCTGCCAACCCCTTTAACACCTTCTGAGTGCCGAAAACTTCATGGCAGCATCCAAATGCCTTTATCTGGGGAAATACATGGTACAGTGTCTTTACGCACAAAGACATTGGATTGGTATAATTGATGACCCAGGCATCCGGGGAATACTGTTTGATGGCTTCTGCAAATTGTACATATATAGGTATGGTACGGAGCGCTCTCATCATGCCTCCCGGCCCGGCTGTATCACCTACGGACTGGTATATGCCCAGCCGTTCCGGCATGTGGACATCCACAGCCATCTCGTCAAATGTTCCAGGAAGGATAGAGATAACAACAAAATCAGCTCCTGTAAGAGCTTCCTCCATGCTCATACAGGTCCTGTATAACCATTTACCTGCTGCCTCCTTTCTCTGTGACAGGCGGTTTCCAATGATTTCATTGGCCCTGGCTGCCTCTGTATCAATATCATACAACCGTATGGTACCACCCAGCCTGGGCTCCATGGCCAGGTCTGTCATAAAGGTCCTGGCCCAGCCACGGGATCCGCCTCCTATGTAAGCAATCTGTACATCCTTTACCGCTTCATTTTCACAAATCATTTTAAATGCCTTCCTTTCTCCATGATTTTTCTTATCACTCTAATCTACACTGGACATTATAAATAAATTTAGTATAATTATCTTATTCTATATTGATTAATTTCTGTTGTAATCAACTTATATTTACTATTCCTGATTATATACCATGAGGTACCATGAAGGTACAATGATGTATATATCCAGGATACATCCGGGACAGTATACAGGCATCCGACCCATTCAAGCCTGTTACTTATAAATCATTGTACTTTGTATACAGGAGAACGATTATGGAACAAATCATATATGCTGAAAAGACCGACGGCATCTCCATAGACCGCATCCGCAGGGATGCCGCTTTTTCCATGCCCCGCAAACATCTTCATAATGAATATGAGATATACTATCTGCTGGAGGGAGAGCGGTATTATTTCATTGACAGGAGGACCTGCCATGTAACAGGCGGAAGCCTGGTGTTCATTGACAGAAATCAGATTCACCAGACCAGCCAGGCCGGTCCCTGCAGTCACGAACGAATCCTTATATCCCTTGACCCAAGTCCCTTCTCAGAATTCCTGTCATCTACAGGTGAGATGTCATTGCCGGGCTTTTTCCGCTGTCATTCCGGTATACTTACCCTGGATACGGAAGAACAGGTTCTGGCTGAGTGCCTGTTGGACGATGCGGCTAAGGAACTTCATGAAAAAAAGACTGGATTTAGGCATATGGCCATGTCAAATTTGTCCCGGCTTTTCATTCTTGCCCAAAGGCATATGTCTGGTTCTTCTCTATCTCCCGTCCTTCCCCTGTCTACCCAACCCAAACACAGAAAGGTAGATGAAGTGGCCTCTTATATTATTGGCCATTATGATAACCGCCTGTCCCTGGAGATGATAGCAGACCATTTTTATGTCAACAAATGTTACCTGAGCCGTATTTTCAAAGAAGTATCCGGATTCACAGTAAATGAGTATATTAATATGATACGGATACGCCGCGCCAGAGAGCTTTTGTCAGGCAGCTCCATGAGCATCACGGAAGTATCAGAATCCGTAGGGTACGAGAATATAACCTACTTTGAACGGGTATTTAACCAGTATACCCAAACCTCGCCTTCCAGGTACCGTAAACAATACTGGTTAAAAAATGACTTTTAAAACACCGGATTAGATGTTATACTAAAACATCAGAAACCTATATGTCCGCCAATCGTTTGCGAGAGGAGAAGCTTTATGTTCAGAATGTGGGGAAAATTAATGAAAGACAACCATCTTTTAAAAGATACGGTGGTCTGCATATCTGACTATTCCTTATCCAGAACCCAGATGGTCTTTGATTCCCTGGATTCTATTTGTTATGAATTTGATCTGGAAAAACCCATCTGGCTGGACTCTACTGTAAAGGAATTTAAGTACCATGATAAAGCCAGATTCACACAGGATAATTTTATTGAATCCGTAGATTTTGACTTCCTGGAAATCCAGGTAATTGAAGAATAAAGTGGAGAATAAACGTGAAAAATCTTTTCCCAATCGGAGAAATGGCCGACCTGTTCGGCATCAACATACGCACCCTGCGGTATTACGACGAAATCGGTATCCTGCATCCCGAGACAGCGGACCCGGATACCGGATACCGCTATTACTCCACCCGCCAGTTTGAACGCCTGAACACCATCAAGTATCTCCGGGCCCTGGGCGTATCCCTAAAGAAGATCGCATTGTTTTTTGAAAACAGGGATGTGGATATCATGCTTGACCTTCTAAAAGAGCAGAAGGCCGAAACCCAGGCAAAAATCAGCGAACTGACACAGATTGAACAGAAGCTGGAATACCGTCTCAAAGCTCTGGAGGACGCGGTTCATACACAATGCGGTGAGATTAGGACCCTTCATTTTGACCAAAGACAGATTGCGTATCTGAGGAAGGATATCAGGCTGGGAGAGGACCTGGAATTCTCACTTCGCGAGCTGGAACGAGCCAATACCCTGGAACCCGTGATGTTTCTGGGCAAGGTAGGCGTTTCCCTGTCCGCCGCCAATCTGAAGGCCCGGAAATTTGAATCATTTTCAGGTATATTCGTACTTCTTGAGAAGGAGGACCACTTTATGGGGGAGGAACAATATCTTCAGGCCGGGGATTATGTGAGCGTGCGCTTTTCCGGCACTCACCAGGAAGCGTCACAGTACTACATACAGCTTTTGGAGTATATGGACCAGATGGGATATGCCTGCTGCGGGGATTCCGTGGAAATCACACTGATTGATGCAGGTTTTACCAATGATACATCCCGGTATGTGACGGAAATACAGATTCCATACTTAAAATGCATGAAAGAATAAATATTTCTTAATGGAATAAATATTTTTAAATTAAATAAGCGTTTCTTATTGACCCTCCAGTAACTGGAGGGTTTATTTTTATTTTTAACAAATGTTATATTGAGGAGAGATTCATCATGAAAAACCACAATCTGCTGACAGAGGGCAATGTATTTCACGTACTGCTGGCCTTCTCCGTTCCATTCCTGATTGCCAATATCATACAGGCCCTTTATGGAGCCGTGGATCTTATGGTCATCGGGTGGTACTGTACGCCTGAGAGTGTGGCCGCAGTGTCCACCGGAACCCAGGTAACCCAAATCATCACCAGCATGGTATCCGGCCTGACTCTGGGCGGCACCATTCTGGTGGGGAAATACACCGGCATGAAAGATGATGAAAGGACCTGCCGCACCATCGGGACCACCCTGTCCGTATTTGCAATTGTGGCATTGGTGCTGACCATTGGAATGCTTATTTTCAGAGACACCATACTGACTGCCTTAAGGACGCCGGCCGCCTCCATGGATGAGGCCAGACAGTATGTAACCATATGCTTCTACGGCATATTCTTCATCTGCGGCTACAATGCCATAAGTGCCATACTGCGGGGATACGGCGATTCCCGCAGGCCCATGTATTTTGTGGCCCTGTCCTGTGTGCTCAACATTGCGGGCGATATTATCTTTGTAAAGTATCTGAAATTAGGAGTAGCCGGCACGGCCCTGGCAACCGTCCTCTCCCAGTCCATCAGCATGATATGCTCCATTATCTACCTTAACAGGAAGAAGTTCATATTTACCTTTACCCTTAAGAATCTGCGCATTGACAAGGACAGGCTGAAGGAGCTGGCAATGGTGGGAATCCCCATTTCCTCCCAGGAATGCATGGTTCGGCTGTCCTTTCTCTATCTGACCTCAGTCACCAACCGTCTGGGGGTAAACGCAGCCGCCGCAGTGGGTATTGCCAGCAAATACGACGTGTTTGCCATGCTCCCTGCCACTTCCATTGCCAGCGCCCTGGCAGCTATCACGGCCCAGAACTATGGCGCGGGAAGGCCTGAACGGGCACGGCAGTCCCTGGCAGCCGGCATTGGATTTGCGGTATTGGCATCCTCTGTCTTTTTCCTGTGGGCCCAGCTGTCTCCCCATACCATGATTGGTCTCTTTAACACCAATTCTGAAATCATCGAGGCGGGAATTCCCTTCTTCCAGTCCTGCAGCTTTGATTATCTGGCTGTATCCTTTGTATTCTGTCTCAACGGCTTCATGAACGGCCGTTCCAAGACAGTATTTACCATGGTCAGCTGCTGCTTCGGCGCCCTGGTCCTCAGAATGCCTCTCATATGGCTGGCCTACACCTGCTGCCCGGACAATCTGTTTGTCATCGGACTAATCGCGCCTGCTGTGTCAGGCTTCATGGCCTTTTATACCCTTCTCTTTGTGATACGGCAGTTAAAACAGGACGGGACAGAACGCCAAAAGGAGCTTACACCCCGCAGAGTCTAAGGAGGTTACACATCGCAGGGTCTAAGAAGCTTACACATCGCAGAGTCTAAGAAGCTTACACATCGCAGGGTCTGATGTAAACCGGCCCAAACCCGGTGTCCCGGATATTTTAGGCAATCGAAAAGCCGCCCTGCTGACTTACCCCATCAGCAGGACGGCCTTTTCTCTGCGCCGTATCTCTATTTAGCTTTCATCCGGCTAAGATTATATGGTATGACTGACCAGCCCCCGCAGGCCCGCCCTGTCATTACAGCCTCTTAAGCAGTTCCTCTCTCTGAGCCTCATATCCAGGCTTACCTAACAGTGCGAACATGTTCTTCTTATAGCTCTCCACACCTGGCTGGTTAAATGGATTCACGCCCAGGATATATCCGCTGACACCGCAGGCGAACTCGAAGAAGTAGAACAGTTCTCCCAGATAGAACTCGTTCTGCTCCGGAATCTTAACCATCAGGTTAGGTACATTGCCATCGGTATGGGCCAGTATGGTTCCATTCATGGCGCTTTTATTTACAAAATCAACACTCTTTCCCGCCAGATAATTCATGCCGTCGGTATCCACGTCTTCTTTATTCAGAAGAATCTCAGCAGGAGATTCCTCAACATTGAGAACTGTCTCAAACATGATACGTGATCCGTCCTGGATGAACTGGCCCATGGAGTGAAGATCTGTGGTCAGATCCACTGCGGCCGGGAAAATGCCTCTCTGGTCCTTACCCTCGCTCTCGCCATAGAGCTGCTTCCACCACTCGGACACATAGTGAAGGCTTGGCTCATAATTGGCTACGATTTCAACCGCCTTGCCCTTGCGGTGCAGGATGTTGCGCACAGCCGCGTACTGAAGGGCTGCGTTGGATTCATATGGTGCATCTAAGGCTTTCTGCCTTCCTGAAGCAGCACCCTCCATTAACTTATCAATATCCGCTCCACTTACTGCAATCGGAAGAAGGCCTACAGCCGTCAATACGGAGAAACGACCGCCCACGTCATCCGGCACAACGAATTCCTCATATCCCTCTTCGTCTGCCAGGTTCTTAAGGGCGCCTTTAGCCTTGTCTGTGGTTGCGTAGATGCGCTTGTTGGCTTCTTCCTTGCCATATTTTTCAATGAGCATTTCCTTAAATACACGGAATGCGATTGCAGGTTCTGTGGTAGTGCCTGACTTGGAAATGATGTTGACGGAGAAATCCTTGCCGTCCAGTACCTGCTTTAAGTCATGGATATATTTACTGCTGATGCTGTTTCCAACAAAATAAATCTCAGGTGTCTTACGAACGCTCTTGGGCAGCACATTATAAAAGCTGTGCGACAGAAATTCAATGGCTGCTCTTGCTCCCAGATAGGAGCCGCCAATACCTACCACCAGCAGGACGTCAGAATCATTCTGAATCTTTTCCGCTGCCTTCTTAATCCTTGCAAATTCAGCCTTATCATAATCTACCGGCAAATCGATCCATCCCAGAAAATCATTACCGGCGCCAGTCTTCTCCAGCAAGGTCTCCTTTGCACTCATGACTGTGGTCTTAAAATTGGCCATCTCTTCCGCAGAAACGAATCCTGCTGCCTTGGAATAATCAAACATAACTTCCTTTCCCATAACTCGCGCTCTCCTTTTCTTATGTCCATGGACCATGCGTCCATGATTCTGTCAGTGCTGCGGTAAAGCCGCTTATCTCTTAAATTATATCATAATTTCCCTTATAATACCATTTCTTTCTGACCCTGGTAACAAATTCCTGGAAGTCAGCATATTTAGGAAATAAATTCTTTCAGCAATTCCCCCAACATTCTTTTTTGTTCTGGATTTAAATCCTGAAGCCAGTTATCCTTTGACTTCTCTTCCTGCTTTTCCCTGCTGGCAGCAGTCTGCTCCAGCCCCCTTCTGTTATTACTATTTGAACGGCGGTCTCTTCCTATGGAACGCAGATTAGCCGGCTCCCTGCGGTCCTCCTCGGCTGTAACGGCAGGCACATGCTCCGCTGTGCCTTCCCGGTTCATTCGCGGCCACATCACATTTTCCAGATAGTCCTGGAGGCAGGTAAGGAGCTGCTGTCTCCTGGATTCCAGGTTGACTCCGTAATCCACCAGCATGGTAAACATGCCGGCCAGGATGCCTGTGGTGCCGTACAATACTATATAGTAGTTATCACTTCTAAACCAATAAGAGAGAAATGCTGCTCCGCCGCCTGCCAGGAAGCAGAGAAGTGTCAGCTGCCCCGACAGGTTGTCCAGTCCCTTTACGGACATTCCAAAGGTCCGCAGGCTGTACATCTGGCGCTCCAGATATACACGTGTGTTATTCATTCCCTGATTCATACGATATGTATCTTCTGCATTCTGTTTCAATCCGCGCAGATATTTGTTCTTAGTCAATGCCATATTGGTGCTTTCTTTAATTAATCGTTTGTAGAAGCTTCCTGCCATCAGCCTGGTAAATACTCCAGCCAGGCAGATTGCTGCCAGCACGTACAGTGCCTTTCCTGTTTGTAAAAAGCTCATCATAGTAAAAGCTCCCCTTTCTTCCCGGAATCCATCCCGTTTCTATATAATATTATTTTTTGGCCCGGGCTGCTGGCTGCAGCCGCTGCCTGGTTTGGGAAGCGCCCCTGCAGTCAGGCGTTTCCCGGTAAAATCTATTATAGCAACGGATTTTGATTTGGGAAGTTGAGAGTCCCTAGAATCGTTCGCCAAATTCTCCTAAAAAACGATTCTGAGAGGTAAGATTTTGCTTTAGACAGTTAAGGTATACGCCAGGATCCTCTGTCTGCATCCGGACGCTGTTCCTGGCGGGTTTCCCGGTCTGCACGCTTCTCCGGGCCGGGTTCCTGGTCTGCGCGATTCTCCGGACCGGGTTCCTGGTTTTCATGCTTCTTATGAACAGATTCCCGGTTACCACGCTTCTCCTGGCCAGATTCCCAGTTTCCATGCTTCTTTGTGGCAGCTTCCCGGTCTCCATACTTCTTATGAACAGATTCCCGGTCCAACCGTTTTTTCATAATCCAGTACACTGCCATACCGGCCGGAAGGAACAGCCGGAACTCCCTGCTGCCATTCTCATATGTAACATACCGGCTGAGCCGGACTGTGGCTGCCGACCAGTTGACCTTAAATTCCCACGTGTTTGGTGTACGAATAACGGAAAAACCCATAGACAGATAGGCTATTAATATCAATATAATCCATCCCCATTTATATCTCGGATTCTGTCTGTAACATATGACAGCAGTCGCAATGGTAGAGAAAATCATGATAAGTGACAACAGGAACAATCCCCATTGAAATACATTCCAATGACTGATGGAGCGCAGCGTTCCCTGCGGAGCTAAGGATACATTGTCCCTAATGATAAAACTGATGATTCCCTGGTTTCCATCTGACGATTCCATTCTATTAAGGATTGCCGTAAACCGCTGCCCATCCTCTGTTTTTATTCCGTAGCTGCACTCCACAGATTTAGTTTTTACACCGTTTTTAGTACTGGTCCGGATATTTAACCCCTTCTTTTTAAAAGAATCTAACTGACTTTTGCCCCATATATCCACATTTTCCTGTATTTGCCTTTCCATATGTTCTTCCGGTACCGCTCCTGGCATATACAGAGAACGCATGGCATCTCTGTCCCCCTGGGATGCTGCCGACGTCATCTGTTCCAGATACTGGTCTGCAACTATTTCCCTATCAAAAAAGAGAGTCACTCCTTTATATAGGAAAAAAGCTGCAATGCAAAGAAATACTCCCACAACAACAACCGCCGTTCCCCCAAATATCATCCACTTCTTTTTCTTTTCCATACCATCCCCCTCTCTTATAAAACAGACCTCTGAATCTTGTCACATCCAGAGGTCCGATTATTAATGAGTCATGCGTGTATTGTTTATGAGTCTGCTGTTTGTAAGTGTACCATTTATAAGAGTTCTATTTATAAACATTCTATTTATAAACATGTCATCTATGCCATCTATAAGGCTGTTATTCATGAATACAAATAATATAAATCTGGCTATCAATCAACAGTTATCTGAATCAAATAGAGCGTACAATCTCAGTAAGCAGATTAACGCTGTGAATAATGGCCTTAGCCTCAAAAGCAGGGTAATCTACTGTGGCACTGTCATCTGCCTTATCAGAAATCGCCCTCACAATGAGGAATGGGATGGAATTGAGGTAGCAAGCCTGGGCAATGGCTGCCCCTTCCATTTCTGTACAGTATCCTCCAAAGGTATCTGTCAGCCACTTCTTTTTTCCCTTATCAGAAATGAACTGGTCTCCAGTCACCACTCGTCCTACGAAGGTATGGATGTCCGGATTGACTTTGGAACAACATTCCTCCGCAAGATGTATAAGACCTTCATCTGCCTTAAAAGCCAGGGTCTCCACCCTGGGTATCTGTCCCGGTTCATAGCCAAATCCGGTTGCATCCATATCATGCTGAACTGCATCGCTGGAAAGCACAATGTCCCCAATATCAATCTCTGCCTTCAGGGAACCTGCTATTCCTGTATTTACCACACCTGTTACACCATATATATCTGCCAGAATCTGGGTACACATAGCTGCATTGACCTTACCGATTCCGGAACGGACCACCACTACCTCTTTCCCCTCCAGCTTTCCTTTATAAAAGTCCATGGCAGCCCTTGTCTCCACCTGTACATCTGTCAACTGCGCCTTAATCATAGCCACTTCCTCGTCCATGGCTCCAATAATTCCTAGCATAATTACCTCCTTCTGTCTTGTACTATTCTTCTATTATATAGGAAGCCCGCAGATTTTCAAGTTCAAAGCTTGTTCTCACTTGACATTATCTTTTGCATAAGGCATAATCGGATATACACGAATTTATCACAGGAGGCACTACACATGAGATTTAAAACACAAGGGGTCTGTTCCAGGGAGATATCCTTTGAAGTAAAAGATAATAAACTGACCAATGTCCAGTTTGTAGGCGGCTGCTCCGGCAACACCCAGGGCCTGTCCCGGCTCATCGAGGGCATGGACGTAGATGAGGCCATCCGAAGACTTGACGGAATCCAGTGCGGTCCCAGACCTACGTCTTGTCCGGATCAGTTGGCTCGGGCGTTGAAGCAGTTTAAAATGAAATAAAAAAAATTTATTCTTTATTCCTTTTTGGGTATAAAAGGCTGTCGTGATAACTTAAAATTTCACGACAGCCTTTTACTAATACGCTATTTCTGGATAGAACTTTTAGCATTAAATAATTTCATATACAATCCTTTATTCGATTAAAATCCCCGCGGTTACAGGGCTAAATCCCTCAAACTTCCCCCCCAATACGGCAGCAAGAACTCCTCTTATTCTATAGTAATATCCTTTATCCTGATTTTTAAAAGTCACATCTATAGAAGGGTCACTTAACCCATCGGGATAATCTGATGCATAGAATTCTGCATCATAAAAGGTTACTTGACGCCACCGCTCAGTATCAGCATCCCAACGGTCCAGATAAACTGTAATATAAACTTCATCAACAGGAACCGCCATAAATGCCTTAGCAAATGCCCCAATATCACCATTACCATTATCCTTTATGATTAGGTCCGCCTTCATAAAAAAATCACCACGCAGTTTTGCTGTTTCGCTAACCATACTTTGCTTAACAGTTGGAGCAAGCAAACGAGACTCCAAATCAACAGATGTATACTCATTTGGATTAAATGATACTGCGTATATATTAATAGCCATTACTATTGATATCACCATTGAACTAATGAACAATACTATTCCCTTTTTCTTTAGCATAACCATACTCCTTTTATTAATAAGTAAGTCGCTCAATTATCTTTACAAATTCTTCCTCGCTAGATACCCCTGCAATACAATATGAAATTCCATCAATAACAATTGAACACTCATAACGATATTTTCCATTGGAAAGCTGTTCTCTACATATATCAAAATCTTGAGCAATCCATTTATTATAAACTACACGACTATAATTGGTTTCCGAATTACAATTAAAAGATGCTCTTCTGTCAAACTTTGATTGAACAACATACACAAATTCTCCTTCATATTTGAATCTTAAACTTGCATAACCATCTTCAACAGTTAAATCAAGAAAATTCATATTAGATGGTATATATCCCAGCTTTAATGGTTTTATACCTACATCATTTTGTATTATAGTATAAGCCTCTTCTTCACCATTGACATTAGCCTTATATGAATCGTTAACAAATACCTTTTTCTGTCCATCCCCCAACTCCTTCTCCCGATAAAAATACGACTTCGTCCCCATAGCCACCATACATCCACTCCCTGCCACAAGACAGGCAATTAAACCAATCGCAGCCAACCGCTTCCATCCAAACCTTGGTTTGATAACCTTGGGGTGCTCCGGTTGGTCGGATTCCGGTACATTCTTTGACTCAGCTCTTTCTTCCTGTATCCTTGCCCAGATTTTCTCAAATTCATCTGGGGATGGGGATGGAATGGGAAGGGGGACGGCCATATTCTTGACTGCTTCTAATTCTTTTAACAGTTCTTCATCTGATATATCGTCCGTTCCCCAAATGGGGCAGTCCATAGAATTGTCCTGTTCTGAATCTCTTTTATAATCTCCCACGTGACACCTCTGTTTACCAAATCTCCTAAAGTTCCCTTTGCCTTTAGGGTTGACTTTTTGCGTTTAATGCTTACTATAATAGTAGACGTTTATGAATGCCGGTTTCCCCCGCATATCATATACTTTAGGAGGTTTTTATGAAAAAAATTATTTTAACCGGCGGCGGTACTGCCGGACACGTTACCCCCAATCTGGCCCTGCTCCCTTCGTTAAAGGAAGCTGGTTACGAAATCCGCTATATCGGTTCATACCAGGGCATGGAACGCAAGCTGATTGAAACTGCAGGCATTCCCTATGATGGCATATCCTCTGGCAAGCTGCGCAGATACTTTGATATCAAGAATTTTTCCGACCCATTCCGCGTCGTCAAGGGTTACGCGGAAGCCAGACGGCTCTTAAAACGCCATAAACCGGATGTAATCTTTTCTAAGGGCGGTTTTGTTGCAGTTCCCGTGGTCCTTGCTGCCAAACACTACAAAATCCCTGTCATCATACACGAATCCGATATGACGCCTGGCCTGGCCAATAAAATCTGCATTCCTTCCGCCCTTAAGGTTTGCTGTAACTTCCCGGAGACCCTTAAGTACCTTCCATCCGACAAGGCTGTACTGACAGGCTCCCCTATCCGTGCAGAGCTACTCCAGGGTGACCGGCTGTCCGGGCTCTCGTATGCCCACCTGTCTGCCGGCAGACCTGTACTCCTTGTCATAGGCGGAAGTTTGGGCTCTGTAGCCGTAAATACAGCGGTCCGTAATATCCTCCCCAGGCTTCTGTCCAGCTATCAGGTAATACATATCTGTGGCAAAGGCAATCTGGACGAAAGCCTGATAGGAACAGCCGGATATGTACAGTATGAATACGTTGACGCTCCCTTAAAGCATCTTTTTGCGGCAGCCGACCTTGTCATATCAAGGGCAGGGGCTAATTCTATCTGCGAGCTCCTGGCACTGCGCAAACCGAACCTGCTTATTCCTCTGTCAGCCGCGGCCAGCCGCGGAGACCAGATTCTCAATGCTAACTCCTTTGCAAAACAAGGATTCAGCAAGGTTCTGGAAGAAGAAGCATTGTCTGATGACTCCCTGTTTGATGCCATTAACGATTTATACCTAAACCGCAATTCCTATATACAGGCCATGGAGCAGAGCAGTCTGAACAATGCTGTTAAAACAGTTGTATCTCTCATTGAATCATGTGTAAAATAACGTTAGGGCCAATTATCACTTTTTAGCAGTTCCTCAAGATATTTCCTGATACGGCTGACTCTGGAATAGCATGCCTTTTCTGTAATATTCAGCATAGCGCATACTTCCCTTGTCGGCCGTCCTTCTATCAATCTGAGCGTCGCGACCTGACGCCAGTTTTCAGGCATCCTCTCGATTTCCTTAAGAAGCGCCTGACATCTCTCTTTGCTGACTACATAATCCGGCAGATTGGCAGCCTTATCGTGTGCCGGATAATCTTCACTGTTATATGCCTCTTCGTCCAATTCCCCATAGCTCCTGTACTTCATTCTTCGGTGAAAGTCCATACACCGGCTCTTCAGAATACGTATCAGCAACGCCCTCTTACTTTCCTCAGACATATCCAGGGAATATTTATAGCGGGCATATGAAACAAATGTATCCTGTACCACATCCTCAATATAATCTACAGGAATATCGTTAACATAAGCTATCCTTCTCAGGTATACCTCATATTCCAGATACATTTCTTCAAACAGTTTTTTATCTTCTGTATCCATCTTCTCAATCTTCATTGCAACTACAGACAGCCTTTGATTTTATCCGCAACCTCTGCCAATTCCTCCGGCGAAGCCTTTCCCGGAGTCCAGCTGACCATGTCTGGACCTCCCTCATATCTTGGAATCACATGCATGTGGAAATGGAAAACAGTCTGCCCGGCTGCTTCTCCATTATTCTGAACCAGATTGAATCCCGCGCATCCAAGAGATTTCTTCATCGCAGAGCCAATCTTGGCACCCAGAGGAAGTACCTTGGCGGCTATATCCCCATCCAGTGCGCATACATCTGCAAAATGCTGTTTTGGAAGGATAAGGGCATGTCCTCTGGACGCTGGTCCCAAATCCAGAATCACGCGAAAATCCTCATCCTCATACAGAGTGGTTGACGGAATCACCCCTCCTGCTATTTTACAAAAAATACAATTGTCATCTGTCATTCTGAAAATCCTCCTTCCGCTGCGGTTAACACAGCCTGCATTCTATCCAGCCATACCGGAAATTCTGGCAGCATCTTTTCTCCTGTAAAGCAGGATACCTAATATGAAGCCGGAAATCAGGCCCCCTATGTGAGCCATATTGTCCACTCCTGCTGAAGTAAACCCATGATAAAGCGTCAGCAGAACCATAAAGCCCAGCTGCCTGTTGGTTAGTCCGTCCAGCTGACCATGATGAATGGCAATCACATAGACCAGACCGCCTACCACACCGAAGATTGCGCCTGAAGCCCCCGCGGACACACTGGCCTGCCCTGTCCGTACCTGGACAGCCAGGGATATACTGTTGGCAGCAACACCGCTGGCAAGGTAAAATATCAAATACTTGATATGACCCAGCGCCCTTTCCATCTTCTCTCCAAGCACCAGAAGCACCAGCATATTATTTGCCAGATGGCTGACTCCAAAGTGCAGGAACATGGCAGTAAACAGCCTGTAATACTCTCCACCAAGGATAACAAAAGGCGCAAATACAGCCCCGTGTTTTACCATGAATACGCCATCCTCCGTGGAGCCGATGGCCTCCAGGTACAGAAATACCAATACGTTGACTGCTGCCAGCGCAATGTTGACATATGGCCTGCTCCTGTTTATGCCCGTAACCATCCGTATTCCTCACATCCTCAATGATATATAATCTTAGCATACTTTAAAGGACTTGTTAAGTGGCTTTGACGCAATAAAGTTATTTTTTATGCCCCCACCCCACTGTTATTTACTATTTCTGCAACCACACTCACACAATTGTCTTTTAAGATAAACGAAACATACTGGGTTACTCTGTGCTGTTAATAAAAAATATATCCGCAGTCAGCTATAAATATCTGGTCTCCCGGCTCCAGCTGCGTTGTCTCGTTTGCCTCCAGCAATCGTCCTTTGACCCTGGTACCATTGGTAGAGTTAAGGTCCGTTACAGTATAACTCCCATTGTCCTCGTCTAATCTTATGTGAAAACGGCTGACTGTATCTTTCAAAAGCACATAGTCTGCTAAATCCTTGTGTTTGCCAATCACAAATGGATAATAGGATATTACAATGTCCTCATCCGAACCATTGAGGGCAGATAAACGCCGGACTTCCTCCCCTTGTGCTGGCCGCTCTGATAAAAGCACGGTCTGAAAGCACTCTCCGGCGCTGCTTTCCGGCATTTTCTGCAAATACTCATTTTTATCCCCATTCATATACGCAGTGGATGGCTGATTACCTAAATCCTCGTCTTCGTCATCTTCATCCTCATACAAAATTCTCCATGGGTCCTGCTCATCATCTGAACCTGCCCCATCTGCCTTTGCAGCCCTATGCCCAATGAACAGCCTATACAGATTCATGGCTGACAGCATAAACAGCAAGCCTCCGTCGATTGCTGCCAGCAGCCTCCAGTTGTCAATGACCATTGTCATCCCTCTGAACATCCACAGTGCGGATGGACAAAGTACTGCCGCTGACAGCCATACGATAAACTGCCGTCTGAAAGTGGTTCCTTTCCATTCAGGTTCAGTCCGGCCTGAGCCTTCCTGTTTTATTTCACACCTTTCCAATTTACCCTTTTCTTTTTTTCTCCGCTTCTCCCCCCTGTCACTGTTATGCTCTTTCTCTGTCTCCCCGCTTTTTCCTTTCCCCTTCCCTGTAATACAATCTCTATTTTGCTCATTCCCCTGTTCTTTCCCTTGTTCCTTCCCTTGTCCCTTCTCCTTCAGCCCCTTCTCCTTCAGCCCCTTCTCCCAATGATTTGTTTCCTGTAGTCCTCCTTTCTTTATGTAATCTCCCTCCGGTTCGCTCAATAACTCCCGTTTCTTCCCTTTCCGCCGTTCTGACGCAATCAGCCCCAGCAAATCATCCATTCCGCAGTTTTCCTTAAGGCTCTCCTGATAAAGTCCATAAGCCAGGACTACGCTCTCCCTGTCTTTATGATTTATCCTCTTCAGTATATATTGCAGGAGGCGGCTCAGTTTACCCTGGAAATCATCCTGAACACCAGGGATCAGGCACAAACCGGTCTGGAATAATTCCGGCTCCACATAAATATATTCCGGTTCCAGCAGGACACCCCCTGCATCTAAAAGATATTCCTCCATACCACTTAGCGCTGCATGTATCTGGATTAATAACTGGCATATCTCTTCTCTGGTTATAAAACGGGTTTCCAGAAGGCGGCTTAACGGTTGTCTGGAGGTAATGTCATAACAATATAAGGGCAGTCCATCCTGGTATGTTATGTACATCCTTAACAGTCCACGAATCTCGTTGTGGGCCAGCATTCTGGCTTCATATCCAGCTGTGGCCTCTGCCACCCCCGCTACCAGGTAATTGCGTTTTGCTTCTCTCCTGTAGCTAATTTCCATCTTCTTTAACCAGCCCTTCAATTAAAGTAATCTTGCGCAGAAATGTCTCCGGCCGGAACCTTTCCGCCTCAATCTCTCTTTTCCATTTTCCCCCTCTGCCTTCTCCGTATATCCTCTTCCCTTTTTCCTTTATAGCCAGATCGCAGTCAGGAAAGAACATGAGACGGCCTAAATGTTCCTGCACCCCGGACGCAGAGGCTTCCAGCTCCTTTGCACTTCCATGACGGCCCTTTTCTAACGCCTCATGCAGACCCATGGCGGCCTTGGTCTCATCATGAATACGGCATGCCTGCTGGAGCATCACCGCTATGGACAGTAATACCATGGCCATAATCCATGCGGCCTCAACCGTAAGACTTCCCTTAAGCGTTTTTTCCCTCATAGGAACATCACCCCGATTCCTGCCGGGATCAGAAATGGAAGAAGAGGAATGCGCAGCCTCCCCCTGTCTGTTCCCTGTATAATCCCTTTAAATACTAAAACCATAGATAGTAAAAAGCAAATCCCCAAGCCGCCTGCCAGCAAAACCAGATTTTTCAATGCACCCAGATAAATGCCCGATATCAGAAAAAACCATCCATCCCCCTTTCCCACAGCCTCGTTTGTTATCCGGGATAAAAACAGCAATCCCGCTCCTACAGCCATGGCCATGGCTGTATCTATAATCTGGCCCGACACCAAGTCCGAAGGTATCTTATGTCCCGAATCCCGGTATATGATTGCCGCATCCAGCACAATATACATGCATCGCAGAACCGCGCCCGCGGCTGCGGACATCACAATCAGGCTGAGTTTTATTCTGTGATTCCTCATATCCTGCCAGGCTCCAATTGACAGCGTCATAAGAAATCCGCAGCGCAGCAATACTCCGGCTATGTCATGTCCTGCTGTTAATTGTTCCGTCAAATCCCCATTTAATATGCCCAACAAATAACACCCCCGTCTCCCACATCACTTTCCTCTGCAATAAGAACACTCCCCCAGATATTCCACCTGCGTCAATGGAACCTCCTGAACATACGCAATGATGGACCGGCAGCTTTTAGACACATGGTAGCTTGAACCATATGGCATGACATAAACCGTACCGCTGCTCCCCATACTGCCGCTTCCCGCGCCCCCGCTTCCTGTGCCTCCGCTTCCCCCACCGCATGTCCCACAGGAAGAATACCTTCCTCCTGCCTCATTCCGCAGTTCCCCCACAGCCCCTAAATCCACTGCCTTTAAATCATTGTACAGATAGTGGCAGGTCCTTAAGCGGTGATAGCGGGTGGAGTTTTTTCCAATGTATACTATCTCATCTTCTTCTCCATTCCCATCCCTGTCACCATCCCCAAAACGTCCCCCATCTGCTCCATTCCACATTCTGCGGCTGCATACCTGTTCCACGGGAATGCTGCTGACTCCTAATACGGAAAAGGGAAGACGCATCCTATATCTCATCACGATATGGACCATCTCATCTTCCCCTATGTCCGTCCCCTCAAATGATACGGCTTCCACCCACTCCCTGTTAATCTCTCCCAATATTCTGGCGGAAGCATAAGCTGCTGCCAAAACAGAGGTGGCTGTATCCTCTGCTCTTCCCACATCCACCTCTGCACCTCCTTCCTCTGCGCTACGGAAACAGTATTCCACATAGGCATACTGACTCAGCTCCTCCCCCACGGATTCCATTACAGCCTGTATCTGTCTCTGACGGTCCAGCATCTTCATAGGCATAATCAGACAGAAACAAAAGAACAGGAACAGGAACAGACTGAGAGCAGCCTCTACGGAGAGACTCCCCTGCATCTGGCAGGAGTTCCATGATAATGCCCTTTTTCCATGGAACAGTCGACAGCATTTACGTACTTGGAGAGGTGCGGTTGTATTTATTTTTGCTGTTTTTTTATATGGACAATACGGATTTGATTTTTTATTCTGCACCAGAAAAAAGGGCATCATCATGAACCTCCTTTCCCCATTCCTAAAAATTTACAGTTCCCGTCTTTATGGGCTTTTGTAGTCTTCCAGGTAGCTCCCGGCTACAGCCATACGCGTGTCATATGCGTAACCGTCTTCCCGTCCCCGGCTTTTCCACAATCCATTTGAAAAAAACACATGTTTTCCACTGACAAGAGCTTCTGCATCCACCGTACATACACAGTTTGCCAAAGAAAATCCAGGCTGCTTCACCGCAGTGACAATCTGCATTACATCCATCATCCGGTAAACCAGATCCGTGTCATAAGCGCCGAATATAAGTATCCGCAGATAGCCCTTATAATCAGCTCCGCTTCCATTTCCTCCTTCTTCATCAATCAGGCTTCCGCTCCTTCCCATCTCCAAAAGTCCGGCCAAATCCAGTTTCCAGTCGGATCCAGTCTTAAAGACCGGTACCCTTTTCCCTTCCAGAAGGTACCGCACATCCAGCAGAGCCTCTCCCAGAGCCCATACTGCCATGATAAAAAATGCCACCACTGATACAAGTGGCAAAATCCCGGTCCCTCCCACAATGGTCAGAGCCAGATTACGCGCTTCCTGGCGTTTTCCGGCATCTGACAGAATATGTACCAGATTGAGTCCCTCTCTAAATGCAACCAGGCGCGCCGCCACACCGCTTAAATTGTCCCTGTCCTTTTCCTTTCCATGAATGATATATTCTAGCTCATAAAATTCCCCCTTCTGCATCTCTTTTTTAAACCCTTTAAAAAAACGAATATCATATTCTCCAATCAACAGGCGCTGTATCAGTGTCCTGACTCCGGTCAAAAAGCCGGTGCTCTTAGAATCTCCATCCTGGTCTGTTTCCTTCCATCCACCGCCGTCTGTTTTCCTCTGGACGGACGGTGTGCCGGAAAGCCTGAGGGCTGTCCCAGAAACAACGGTTCCCTCCGGTAATACTAATTCCAGCATTTCTCTTCCTGCCATATTTCCTACTTGTTCCAGAAAACCTTCCTTTTCCTTATCCCGGACCCCGAATTCCACTCCCAGTGTAAGCATGCCGTACTGGGACCAGCGCGCCCTTACCGGCTGCCATAAGGCATCCTCGTCCAGCTCATCGTCTTCATCCTCCGGCTCCCAGCTGCTGATATACTCCATTACCGCCTCCGCCATATCAATCACATCCCTAATCCACAGTATTCTGTCCCGGCTCAGATTTGTCAGCGCCTCAACCTCCCTGCGGCGCTGTCCATCCTGGGCCGCATATGCCTCATACTGTCTGATTTCCTCCTCCAGGCCAGCCCTCACATCCCCACTCAGGTCACTGGCTTCTTCCAAAAAACGTTCTCTGCTGTCTGCCAATTTCTCATACAATTCATCGGCCCGCTTTTCATAGGAGTTTACCTGGCCCGGAAGCCGTTCCAGCTCCCGTATCAATTTATTGGCCTGGGATACAAATCCTCCCCCATCCAGCTGGTCCAGGCAGCCCTTCCCCTGTTCCCACCGTTCCCTCTGGGCCAAAAGTGTACTGTTGATTATCTCCAGCGCCTTTTCCACCTTTACAGCTTCCCTGGAATGGGCGGCATATAGTTCTGAAACGCGGTTAACACTGTTTCCCTCTTTCCAGGCCTCCAACAGTTCTGATGCGCCGGCTTCATCCAGCTCGTCCCAATCTGCATCCAACAGACCATACTTCATATAATCCAGTATTTCCTGTTCAAAATATCTTCCGTCCCCCTGGGTAAGATCCGTCATATCTGTTATCCGAATCTGCTCCGCCTTCATGGGATACCAATTTTCAGCCTCCATATAGGGCCTCATAAATTCCCTGAACTCCTTCTCCAGTGTCTCTGCCTTGTCATACTCAAGCCCCAATATCCGGTACTTATTCCACAGTTCCCGGTGATACTGGGCCATAAGGGAATCTGCGGATGAATCCACAGCCATCCGCAGATAGCATCTGGCGCCTGCTGTGCGGGCCGATTCCACAATCACACACAGCAGTGCGCAGACACTGAACAGTATCATTGCCAGAAATACCGTAATCTCACCTTTCCTGCACATTAATACACCTCTTTTGACTGGCTGTTTATCTCCTTAAAAATATTTTGGAGTAAGGTGGTTATCTGCTTTTTAAAGATAATGACCAAGCCTATAAGAACCACCAATACCAACACCAGCTCAATCACTCCCACCCCCTGTTCGTCCTTCCAGAACTCCCTGATTTCCTTTCCTAACTTCATTACGCTCCTCCTTATATTTTATTTGAATTCCATCAGTGCCGGAACAGCGATCATGACCATGACCACGGACAAGAGAATGAACAGAGGAAGCAGCAGTTTTGTCCCTGCTTCCTCTCCCAGGCGCCTGGCCTGGTGTTTTCTCTGTTCAAATGCATCTGTCATCTCTGTACGCAGCAGATTCCTGAGATTCTTTGAACCATTTTTACGGTTCTGCTCCAGCAGACCTCCCAGTTTCATATAAGACTGAAGCCCGCACCGCCGTCCAAACTCCTCAAATGCCTTGCCCTCCGGCACTCCCCCCTTCATCTGACAGCTGGTTTCATACATTTCTTCATATACATACCGTTTCCTGCGCCTTCCCTGCTCCACCATCATTTTGTATTCCAGGGCAATCTTATCCCAGGCTGTGCGGATACTCATGCCTGCGCCCAGAAAAATGGTCAGCCTGGACAATACCTCAGGGTAATCCAGCGCCAGCTGGCGTTTTCTCTCCTCTGTCCTGTTTTGCTGCCTGGCCTGGTCCCCGAAAAAACATAATACAGCTCCTGCCACCCCCAATCCCATCACAGGAACAAACACAGACTCCTCCGGCAGGCTGTATTTCAGGCTCTGTCCCTGATATTCCTCCGGAAGCTTCATATAAGCAGTGTAGGACTGCAATTCATCCTGGCTCTTAAGAAATTCCACAAATGCTTCCTCCGTCTGTTCCTGTTGCGTAAGCACCGGCGGCTTTACGCACACAGACAGTTCATACTCCTCCGGCCAGTTTCCCTCTGTCATGCGCACATGCAGGCTGATTTTGATTCCCTGTTCGCCTATCCCCCTCTGTTTCAGCTCCTGCACATGCAGTTCACCGAAGGAATCCAAAAGCTCTGGCTCATCCGATTCCCACCTGAGCCTTATTCCATAGCTGTCCAGATATGTAAGCAGGTTCAGATCCTGCCTTACATCCTCAAGAGACGGATTATTCCCAAGTATGAGCTGCGGAAGCTGGACCATCACAGCCTCATAAGTCTTATGTGCCTCCTGTTTTGTATACATCCTTTCTGACAGGACCATTTCCACAGGAACCTCCTTCTCCCCAAGCCCCTCCACTATCAGGCTGTATGTCTGATCCCCCTGCCCATAATTTCCCCTGGCCAGGGTATCTCCTTCCAAAAGCGCACTGTCTGTACGCTGCCACAACTGAGCCGCCATTCCTATGAAAAGGCCAGCCATAAGACAAAGGATCTGCTTCCGGCCAATCCAGGCATGAAGCCTCTCTTCCGGTCTTTTTCTCACCTTTATCGTCCGCCTCACCTGCCTTTCACACCTCAATGTCCAGTATCTTACCGGCCAGAACCAGCGCACCCGCATAGGCCGCCAGACACATGGTCATCACACTCCGTCCCATCCAGGTACCGTACATCACGCTGAAAAAACCAGGGGATGTAAGGTCAATGTAGAGCACAATCAAGAACGGTATCAGATTCATAATTCTCTGTTCGAAAATCCTGGAGGCAAGCATGGTGTGTATCTCCTCCTTGACCTGTACCTTGTCCCTGATAATTCCCGCTGTCTGCCGGATGATTTCCACCAGCTCGCCTCCGCTTCGTTTAGCCGCTGACAGGACCTGGGCAAAATTGTCCACATCCTCCACTCCGCTGCGCCGGCCAAAATCCATAAACAGCTCCTCTGCCGGACGGTTCATCCGGATTCCATCGGAGAGGATCCGGAATTCTTCTGTAATCATCTCCCTCCTTCCAAACAGTATTTCCAGCTCCTTTATGCTAAGGGTAAGTCCGTTTTCCAATGAATACCCTGCGCTCAGGAAGGAGGACAGAACCTGGATTCCCTCCTTGAACTGCAGTTCCAGCCGCCGGGCCCTCTCCTTCTTCAAATTCGATCTCCTGTATAAAGGATAACAGGCTCCAACAGGCATCAGAATCAGGAACACCACCACACTGCGGTAAAAGACATAGGATGCCAGCCCACAGGCTCCCACCCCCAGAGCTCCGTATAACAGCCACTCTCCGGCAGTAAGTCTGTAGGTACTGTAATCCACCCGGTCGGGAGGCCTGGCCCTGGGAACCTTCTTTTCCGGTTTCCTCCTGGCAATTTCCTGCCTAACCAGGTCCCGCCTGTGTCCTTCCCCCTTTCTGACAAAGCCGGTCCTCCTTACCGTCGTATTCAAACAATGGTTCCAGCTCCACCTCTCCATTCTGCAAACCTCCTATTCTCATAATGGATAAAACTCTTCTTTTCCCATCCTTCAGCCGGCCCAGATGGACCATGATGTCCAGGGCCGACACAATCTGGCTCCTGATTGCTGCCAGCGGAAGGTCCGCCGCCATCAGCACCATGGTTTCCAGTCTGCTTATCATGTCCCGCGGGCTGTTCCCATGACCTGTGGAAAGACTTCCGGGATGGCCTGTGTTCATGGCCTGGAGCATGTCCAAAGCCTCCTTCCCCCTCACTTCGCCCACTACAATGCGATTGGGGTTCATGCGCAGAGCCGCCTTAATCAGCTGGCTCATGGTAATTTCCCCTTCTCCCTCCGTATTGGCGTTTCTTGTCTCCAGACGCACAAGATTTGGAACCTGTGTTATCTGCAATTCAGCAGAATCCTCAATGGTTATTACACGCTCACCGGAGGGTATGAAGGATGACAATGCATTCAGGAATGTGGTTTTTCCGGAGTTTGTCCCTCCGCTGATAAACATATTGCATCCATCCTCCACCAGCTGCTCCAGAAAGCCCGCTGCCTCCGTACTTATGGCTTTGAAACGAATCAGCTTTTCCATGGTAATCGGGTCAGGGAATTTCCTTATAGTAACAACAGGACCATCAAGAGCCACAGGCGGCAGAACCACATGGACCCTGGAACCATCTTCCAGCCTGGCATCCACCATAGGAGAGGACACATTCACCACACGGTTGACCCTGCTTACAATCTGCTGTATGATATCCTCCAGCTGTTCCGGCCTCTCAAAATTCCTGTCCCATAATTCCATTCTTCCGTTTCTCTCCATAAATATCTTTCCTGCTCCATTCACCATGATTTCCGACACGGAGCTGTCGTCAATAAGCTCCTGCAGGATATCCAGACGACGGAAGCTGTCAAAGAGGCTGCCGCGCAGCCAGAGCCGTTCCTTTAAGGGCAGAAATATTTCCTGCCCCATCTCGCCTATGGACCTGTCAATCATTTCCAGCAGTTCTCCGTCGTCCATATGGTGCCTTTCCTGCAGTTCCTCCATAATGCGCTCCCTTATGAGCCACCGCACACCTTCACGGCTCCTCCTTTTACTCTCCCTCTCTTCCATAGCTCAATTTTCCTTCTTTTTCCTTTCCCTGTTCTTTATTCCTGACTCTCCCTTCTCACTCCTCCTCCCTCCATTCCTTATCTCTCCGGCTGCTTTCCGTTTAAAAGCTGCCGCACAAAATCCCCCATCTCCCCCCATATCAGCTGTTCCAGATACCCTTCCTGTTTCGCAACACCTGTATGCCTGGGCAGTCTCAGTTTCTGGATTCTGTCCCTGACCCCGGCATCGTCTGCTTCCTCCAGGTACTCCTCAAACTCCTCTATCTTGGCGGCTGAGATATAGTCCTCCCTGACCGGCATATACACCACATTACACATGGATAGAACGGGAAGAGCCCCCCTTCCCATCTGGCCCACGTCCACCACCAGCCTGTCATAGCCGCTCTCCCTCGCAATCCTGTCTATGAGCTGCGCCATATCCTCCGGCGCCACCTGGCTTAAATCCTCCGCATACCTCACCGGAGGTATAAAATCCATATTCCCCCAGTTGCTGATCATGGACTTTAGCTTCATCCAGTTATACCCTCCCTGCCTGTACAGATACAGAACATCTGATAAATCGGCCTTGTACTCACTGTCAATCAGCCTGGTAAATCCTGAATATTCCTCCAGATTCAGATACAGCACCGACTCCTTTTTCGCCATCACCTGCCCTATGGTCAGGGCCAGCGAGGACTTAAAGCACCGGTTCACAGGGGAATATATTCCCACTACCAGGGCCCTGGTCCCCAGAAGGGCCAGCGCCGGCTCCACTGGCCGGCTGCAGTAGGAAGCCAGCACCTCACGCATGATACAATCCCCGGACTGGTACTTGTAGATGGCCGGAAATATATCCGGCCCATCCACCAGCTCCCCGTCACACAGCACCATAACCTGCTCTGCCTTCACATCTCCCACCAGCGCCCGTGAACTCTCATCTACCAGCAGGATTTCTATGGGATGCTCTTCCCCATATTCTATAAGCCTGTCCAGGCTGGAAAATGCCATGGCTGTAAACGGAATCTTTTCCTTCTGATTCACATAATCCGCCAGCCGTTCCCCAAAGGCGGGATCAGCGTCATAGACCGCCAGAATCTTTACCATATATTCACTTCTCACCTCGTTTCTTCCTGGCGCATACGCACCTTAACACCCATCACTCATCCCTTCCACAACACTGAAATAAGAGTCCCCGCAAAAAAACAGGCTCCCAATGGAATTACGCACTTATATCCATCCCGCTCCGGGCAGTAGTACGCCTCAATTTCTTTACTCTGAATCACACGCCTGATATAGGCAGTTAAATACAAGAATCTCTGACATATGCTGCCCTCTCGCAGCATCTTTCCGAGAGCCAGAACAGCTCCCAGACACAAACCAATCACAACGGACCAAAATCCTCTCTCCAGGCCAAAACAGCCTGCCACAAGGGCCATAAATTTAATATCCCCGGCCCCCACCATCCGCAGCAGGAAAAATGGGAAACCGGCTGCGGCCGCCAACATCAGCCGCATTATAAATACAGCAGCGCCCTCAGCTGCAGCCGCCCAAAAACCAGTATCCTGCATCCAAAAGCCTATGCCTGCCGCCCATAACCCAACATTCCCGGCTCCGGACACCCAGGCCTCCACCGAAACAGCCAGCCCTGCAGCAGCTGCCGCCGCCAGGGCCCTGTTAGGTATCCGGTAACGCCTGATATCCATAAAGGCACAATAAGACATGATGCCGTACAAGGCATACGACATAAAACTATGTAAACTGAATACACTACCCCCTCTCTCCGTTCCATCTGTCACTTTTTTCTGAGGAAATTTCTGCCTGAGCCAGACAATACAAAACCATTGACGTAAATAATACCATTGAGATAAATCAGACTGTCATAAAATAGACTGTGTTGAATGTTGTTTTATTATGAAGGATTTTCCAGCAGATGTCAAGGGTGAATTTTATGCATTTCACACCCGATTTCCTTGACCTTCCTCTCTATACATGGTAAAATGAAATTGGTTCAAATTTTTAAACCAAAGGAGGAAACGGCAGATGACAACTGCCCAGGAACTGCAGAAACGTTTTCATGCCTGTATGCCGCTGTTCATTGCCCTGGGCGATGAGATGCGTCTGTCCATCATAGAGGTACTGACAGAGGAAGCCCTTGACAGAAGGCAGACGCCCGGCCCCATCCATTTCGAGCAATACGGCCTCAATGTAAATGAAATTACCCGGCGGACCAGCCTTTCCCGTCCGGCCATATCCCATCACCTTAAAATATTAAAGGATGCGGGTATTGTGGGCGTACGCCAGGAAGGCACGGCCAACTATTATTATCTCACCCTGAGGGAATCCAACCGCCGGCTGATGGAGCTGGGATACAGACTGGAAGAATTCCTGTACTGACAGTCAGCATTAAAATTTAATTCTGCCGGCCCACATGCATAAGATGCCATTTTCCAGATATACTATTTCTATCAATATCTGGGAGATGAAGCATATGTTTGACATCATGAAAGCAGTCAGGGAGACTGCTGCCGCCAGGTCCGCTGTGACCAGGGCGCGGCGCCCCAGACCTGAACTCATCCGCCTGCGCGTGGAAATCGAACGCACAAAATGTGCCATCGAAGCCGCCAGGAACCACTTTGAGCAGGCCGTGGACCCTACCCTGATAGACTGCTATATCTACGAACTGAACGCGGCACAGCTGCGCTACCAGTTCCTGCTGCGTAAATTTAAAAGCCAGGAGGATTAGTACTTACAGTACTATCCCCCTCCGGGCACTGTAACATATGACTACATAAAGATTGCGAGGAAAACAACATGAGCACCTGGTATGAGCGGGGAGTGTTCTATC